>Ga0136709_1000016_pt1 | contig 28518 bp, 5 predicted proteins | sample FlocCalmetaG_FD_101395 | JGI IMG/M metagenome (GOLD analysis project Ga0136709, IMG submission 101395) | Freshwater bacterial and archeal communities from Indian Creek, Illinois, USA - Floc-Cal metaG | ecosystem: Environmental > Aquatic > Freshwater > Unclassified | place: USA: Indian Creek...
GGTTATTAACAGGTACTACTAATGGTGGACCATCTCTAGCAGTTCCTCCTCAGAGTGGTATTAATCTTACAGGTGGTGGAACCAATATAACTGATACAACTTGGAATACTACTACTAATGGACCAGGGATTGCGGTTGGACAGCCTTTTAACACTGCATTTGCATCATGGTTTAGCGGTGGGCAAGCATTACTAAATGCTTTTTCAGGCACGGATTCTCTTGATAATATTTATAATAACCATAATAGAAGATCCGTTACAAATGGTGGATCATGGACACCAAGAACTTATACTATTGAACCATCTGGTATGTCATTATTAGGTGGACCATTATTTCAAGCATTTACTGGAGCAGCTAAGTTTTCATTCTTCTTTTCACAAGGATTAAATGATATGCAAAGATTAGCATATGCTATTCTTCCATTAAGACAATATGCTTTACAAATGGTTGGTCATGGTTTTTATGATCAATATACTAAACCGCTTGTAAGTAGTTCTGTAAGATATAGAATTGAAGATTCATTATATTTAATTAATGATACTAATCAAGAAATTCCTAACTATATAACATCTACAGGTACTCAACGTAAGTATACAATTAATAACTTATATAGAGCTAAGACTGTTGTAGTTAGAACATCTCAAGCCAATAATGGTGCAACAACTGGTCCAAGATTTTTAACAAGTGGTACAGGTGCGTTACAGAACTTAATCAATGGCGCACAAGATAATTCTTTGATGACTCTTGGTATTGCAAAACAGTTTTATAATTTTCCTGATTTTACTGAAGCTAATAAAACAGGAAACTTTAGAACTCAAATTGCAAGTCATTACGCTGGTATTAAAGTAAGAATTGAAAATCAATACGGGCAACTTGATTCTATAAAACAACAAACTATATCACCGTGTGAACAAAAGTTTACTTATTCTTCATTACAGCCTGTTAACGTTACTTATAATCAAACATCTTACTCATTAAGAAGATTACCATCAACATTAAATATGTACAATGGTGATATCTATATCTGTAGATTTACAGAAAAGAATCCTATGTTCTTTTTCTATAACTGGATGTATGATGTAATTGATGACTATCCATTTAATTACTTTGTTCACCAGATGTTGCCACAAGCAAGATTCTGGATGAATAGCTTTAGATATGATATTTCAGATATAGATGTAACAGATATTACTTCATTCTTTAATACATACAATGGAACAGGTCTTCTACCATCTAATTATTACACATTAGATAATGAAAACTTTGATAGACAAGATGATGATGCTACACCATATCCAGGATTTTTAGGAGTAAAGAATTCATATTTCTATACATCTGTTTCTGGTGTAAGAGACTTCTTTGTAGAATCAGAAGTTCTTACTGACTTTAGAGAAGTAGGTACATTTGATTTTGAAAAATGCTACCATCCATATAGATATACAGATTTGTATGCTTTATTTAAAATGGATCCTATTACTGCTACTAGAGGTAACTATTATATTTATGATCAGTCATTAAGTGCATCAAGATTACCATCTAAGTTTCTTTCATATGGGTTTTTACAAAGTAGATATTATGATCCTGAAGTTGCAAGTCTTTGTTATACTTATTATCCTAATGTAATTACTTATTCTAATTATCAAGTAGAAGGTGGTACTATTGATGCATGGAGAATATTTTTACCATTAAATAGAAGAGATTTTAAAAGTCAAATTAGTGGCGTTAAAAACTTTGCAAAGACTGGAGCTTTTGTAACATTTAAAAATGATAGTCCAGTAATTTTCCAAGGTGTTGATACGCTTACATTAGATGCTTCACAAACCAAAGTTACTTTAGGTGACACAGCTATATTTAATAGAGAGCCACAAAATATTATTGTAGCGGATAAACCATATGAGTATGGTTCATCACAAAATAGATTATCTGTAATATCTACTCCTGCTGGATTATTTTACATAGGACAAGAGCAAGGTAAAATATTTACATACAATGATGGTCTTGTAGAAATCTCACAAGCTGGTATGAAATGGTGGTTTGAAAAATTCTTACCATATAAATTACTTGAAGATTTTCCAGACTATCCACATGTAGATAACCCAGTCTCAGGTATTGGCTGCCAATCTATTTATGATAATGATAATTCCATTCTTTATTTCTGTAAAAAAGATTACAAACTTAAAGAGTTTGATCCTTCTGGAAATTATTTACCAGGAAATGTACAGTATGTAATCAATGGTAAAACAGAATACTTTGAACTTACTGTAGTAGTAGCAGGCAAACCTACAGGTACAGTAATTAAATATCCATTAGGGCATCCAGATATTTTTGAAGATGCTTCATGGACTACAAGTTATGACCCTAAAACAAGATACTGGGTTTCATTCCATGACTGGCATCCGGATCTAACTGTTCCAACTAGCGGTTCTTTTGTATCTACAAAACTAAATGGTCTGTATATACACAATGCTAATTGTAATGACTACTGTAATTTTTATGGTGTTCAGCATCCATTTGAGATAGAATTTCCATTTAACACAGGACAAACAATTACTACATTACGTAGCATTGAATATTTGCTTGAGTGTTACAGAAGAGATAAAAACTATTGTGTTGATCAGTTTAATGTTTTAGATTATAACTTTGATCATGCCGTTATATTCAACAATGATCAAGTTTCTGGATATTTAAATCTTAACATTTTCCCTAAGAATAATGTAGTGCTTAGTCAACAGTATCCTAAACTTAATACTTCTAACTTAGCTTCTTTTGATATCTTATTTTCTAAAGAAGAACATAAGTATAGAATTAATCAGTTCTGGGATATTACTAAAGACCGCGGAGAGTTTCCTATTAATTCAGATTATCCTCCAACTGGTCCAGTTATTCCAGGTACTACTGTATTGCAGGGTAACTATGCACAAGAAAACTTATGGATTACGCAAGCTAATGGTTATATTAAAATACTTAATCCAGTTAATTTAGATTATAATAAACCACAGTTACAGAGAAAGAAATTTAGAAACTATATAAATTCTTTGAAGCTTACTAAAAATAATTCAAGAGATACTAACATGATAGTTAAGATCATTAATACTAAACATCAAATATCTTCAAGATAATGCAAGGGGTTAAAGTAAAAGAATCAAAGATAGCTGGTCTGGGACTTTTTACAGATCAAGAATTCAATGAGGGAGATATGATTGGTATTGCTCATATTGATGGGCAACCTACTAATTTAATCGGTAAGTATCATAACCATTCAGAATCTCCAAATGCACATAGTATATTGCTTGGCAATAAAAGATATATTGCTGCATTAAGACCTTTAAGTAAAGGAGAAGAGATTACTGTAGATTATAGAAAACAACCAGAGTTAGAACAACCTGAAGAGTTTGCAAAGGGTGGGTCAGTTAGTATGCCTAAAGCAAGTAAGAAAGGATTAGCTTCTAAAAGATATACTAAAGATCTAACTGGTACTAATAGATTGTTTACTAAGAATTCATTGTTTCAAAAACCTAAGCCTAAAAAGAAAAGGGTTTATGATCCTAATGCAAAGTATTATCAAGAAGGTGGAATAATGTCACAGGAAGAACTTGACGATGCTAATTCTACTATGATGAAAGCAAGGTTAGCATATGCTAACATGCATGGCAATCCAGCTGCACAAAGAATGATAGTTGCACCAGATCAACCTTATCAATTTGATAATGGTATGACAGGAACTCATTACATGGCATCTATGGATGACTATGCCGTACCACAGATACAAGATGTTAACGGTCAACTTATGTTAGGAGACTATGGTCCTGAATCTGCAGAAGCAATTAGATTTGATAATCCTGAAGATGCAATGTACTTTGCGGAGAATTATAAAAATGTTTCTCCAGCTTTTTTAAATCAAAAAGCAAAAGGTGGTGCTTTACTAACTAAGAAAGTAACATGTAAAAAATGTGGTTGGAAATGGGATGCTGCTGATGGTGGTGATGATATTACTACATGTCATAAATGCGGTGGTCAAGGATTAGTACATGCAGAAGAAGGTGTTGCAGTTAATGGAGATGAACCTAAAGGAAGAAAGAAAACAAAATTTCAACCAGGAACATATGATCCAAATGAAACTGCCGGTTATATGTTAGATGAGCAAGAAGTAACTGTTAAAGGCAAAGCTAGTAATTGGGGTAAAGCTAGAACTCAATATAAAGAAAGACATCCAGAAGAACAATTTATTAATAAAAAGAAAAGACAGTACTTAAAAAATAATAAAAATCTTATTATAGATAAGTGGGGCACTAAAACAGGATATGGTAATAAAAATGCTATCTCTAGTTATGACTGGCCAGATTATCTTGTAGATAATTTTAAAAAGGAATATGATTATAAAACTAATACAGCTGTAGTAAAAAATGTTTCTAGAAAAGAAGGATGGAATCCAAATAAAAGAACTCAGTATGTAGGTGATCTTAATGATACACAAAGAGGTATTGTTGCTGAATCTAAATATGGTTCTAAACTGCAACCTACTTATTGGGATAGAACACTTGCTGGATTAGCCACATTTGCGTCAAAATTTAGTCCTGAACTTCAAGATGCAATGAACAAAGGTAATATGCCGGGACTTACTAAAAAGGAATCTCAAGAAATCTTAAATGCTAAAATGACAAAAATTCCATTTACGGATATAGATTTACCTTTTAGTATTCCTACAGGAGGTTTAGAATCATTTTCAGCTTTAGAAATACCTGGAACGTTTCCTGCAAACTATTTAAAAAATACTGGATTATCAAGTGGATCTAGTTATAAAGAAATACCTAGTTGGTATAGCGGAGAAAAAATGGCTAATGTTACAGATACTGATGTAACTGCACTTAACCCATTGACATATGCTGGACTTGAAGCTATACCAGAACTTGGAATTAATTTAGCAAAGGGTACTTACAAATTAGGAAAGACAGGAATCAATGCTCTTGAAACTGGATATGAAGCTGCTAAAGTAAATCCACAAAGTTGGTTCCAAACATCGGAGCAACTATTAGATAACCCTAACTTATACAGAACTGTAAAAGGAGAAACTACTTGGAAAGATCCAGTAGGTAAATTAAATAAGTTTGTTGATGATTCTAAAATTAAAAGTTCATTAAAAAGGGAGAATGAATTAATTGATAAATATCCTGGTTTTGAAAATAGAAAAGTTAGAATACCATTACAACAAGAAGAACAGAATTTACGTTTTGCAATTGAAAAAGCTGCAGAAGAAAGAAATCTTAGAAGAAGTAGACTTCCAATAAAACCAATATTGAATGAAAGTGGTATTCAATTAGGAGGTGGTCAAGGAAGATTGTATATGAATACTTTAGATCCAACTGAAGTTGTTAAACTAGGAACTTTTCCTGGAACCTCAACAGATCTTCAAAATTTAGTTGAAGCAGGTAAAAATTTAGAAGGCATGCCGCTTATGGAAAATGTTGCATTTCCTACAAAAGGATTTACAATTGATGGTCCATCAACAAACGCCTTTACAAATGTTAAAGGTAATTCTGAAGCTGTGCAATTTATGCCATGGAAAGGCAATCCTTTAAATACAGAAAACCCTGTAAATATACCATTTGACTTTGGTATACCTTCTGACAGAGCTAAACGTGAGTTACAATTTATGGCTCAAACTTTAGATGATAATAAAGTTGGTATAGATTATTTTGGTCAGAACAATATGATGTATGATCCAAAATCTGATTCTTATAAACTTGTAGATCTTAATTATGTTGATGATCCAAAAAGTGCATTTGAATGGAATAAACTAGATAAACCAGTTAAGCAAAGAATTGAAGATAAGTTTGGATATGAAATACCTCAAGGTGAACTTCCATTAGAATTAGAGTTTGCTAATTCAAAAAGTATTAAACCATTGCTTGGTGAAAAGATAGGAGACAATACTGGTAGATTTAATTTAGGTGTTTATAACTTTAAAGACTATCCGCAATACATTGCTAAAGTAGAAGACCCTGCTGCAGTAGCAGCAACACAAGGTTTAGATGCAGAACAATACATGAGTGCTATGGTTGACCGCACTAAGAATTTAGATCCTAGTGAATTTTCTAAAGTATTCAGAACTGTAGAGGGTAAAGAAGGTAAGCGTGTATTAGTAATGCCTAAACTTAGAGGAACTCTAGGAAGTAAACTAGATACTGAAACTTTAATGTCTATTCCAGATCAATCATATACTGATTTCTATGACAAGTTAAAGCTACTTAGAGATGAAGGATTAAACTATGATTTCTATGGTGATAACTTTATGTATGATCCATATACTGAAAAGTTTAATTTATTTGACTTCTCACCACAGAGTGCTATTGATGTAGAACCTGGATATGGTAATAAACAATTCTTTGAAACAGAAGTATTTGGTAGAGGTAATCCAAATATATATGGTAAGGAGCAAGCAGGGAAAAACTTAAAAGATGCTTTAGGAAAAAGACTTACACGTACATATATGGAAAGTTTCCCAGGTGACCAAGAAGTATATGGTCTAGACGAATATAATAAAAGAATAACTGATATTTTAAGTGGCTTAAGTCCTCAAAAATATGGAGGGATTCATAACTGGTTTTAAACTTTTTATATTTAACTAATAAATTGATTTTTAGTATATTTAAATATACCGCATAATATGAAAGCTACAAATAACAAATCTAATGCAGATGAACTTGCTTTGAAAGACGCAGTTAAAACTGCTTTAGATTCTTATGATTCTACTGTAATTTTACAGATGCTTGTTGAACAAGGTTATGATCCTTTTTATGCACAAGGTCTTATAGAAGAAGCAGAAGAAGATTCTAACGCCATTACAGCTAAGGATAAGAAAAGTGAAGTTGTTCCAGATACTACAGAAGAAGACTTAAAAAGACAACAGGCACAAGAAGAAGAAGATGCTTTAAATGAAGCAAGACAACAGTCTTTTTTAGATCAGCAACAACAAGCTGCAGATGATGATGCAGATGATGATGAGTTTCAGGCTATAGCAGAACAGCAATTTTTTAATTATGCAAAAGGTGGTCCTACTGATCCAATAAGAACTTGGAGTGAGAAATACCAAAGAATGGTAACTCCAGAAGAACTAGCATGGTTAGATAAAAAATTTAGTAGCGCTAAAGGTGTAACAGAATTATATAAATCAGGAGATAAAACTGCTGCAGAAGCTGCAAAAGCTAAATACAAAGAAACTTATGGAGATAGTTTTTCTTGTCCTAATGGGCAATGTGATATTCCAATAGGAGCTCCTCCAGGTAAAATACAAATAGGAGAAACTAAAATTCAGAATCGTGATGAAAAAACTGGGGAAATAACTACAAAGATAGAACCCCTTTATGAAGATCTTGAAGATAGATTACCTATTAGGTATCCAGAACCAATAGATAATAAATTAGGTAAGTTTATTGGAGAGCTTCCAGAAGAAGAAGAAATTCCAGAAGAAGCTATGCCTGATGAAATGGTAGATGAAACTGCAACTGAAGAATCAGAAGAATCTTATTATCCTGAACAAACTAGAAAAGGCTTTAATCCAAATTTCTATATAGACATGCATGGTCATAGATTGGATTATAGAGAGCGTAATTTTAGAAAGCCGGGTCATAGTGGTGACCTTATTAAAAAAGGAAAAACAAAACATTTATATTTTCCCTCTATTGAAAGAGGCCCAAGTACTAGTTTTATGATAAAAGGTCAAAACGGAGTGGCTGTACAAACGCCACCATCATTTTATGATTATGCAATATCTGAAATGCAAAGATTAGTTGCTATGCCGGATGCTTGGAAAGGTGATCCAGATTTTGAAAATGCTGATGGCACATTTAATTTATGCATAGATTGTCTTAATCCTAACTATGAAAATGAAGCGGATTTAAGAGATATGAACAGACTTATTGAAGAAGGCTATACAAGAGAAATACCTCATTATGGTAAAGATCAATATATGCAAGGACTAACTAAGTATGGTATTCCAATGCCAATACCGGGTTCTAAAAAAACTCCACAAAATGCATATGGTGGTTTATACAAAGCTAACTATGGTGTTAATGTAAATCCAATGCCAAATGCTCAATATAGTCAAGGTGAGGAACAACCGTTTATTACTTGGCCAACTATGGAGGGAGATCTTATGAGAGATGGCGGAATGCCAAACAAAAGATCTTTCTTAAAGAAGATGACAAAACATCTTATGAAAGCTAATATGGGAATGGAACAAAATTCTCAAATGCCTTCGCCTTATGGTAATGTAGATAACCCTACAGCAAATGATGTAAGTGGTAAACAAAATTTTGTTTCTACACTTAACAAACAAGCACAAATGTTTCAAGCTAAACAACAAGCTGAACAGATGTATAACAATATGTATGGTATGGCTGAAGGTGGAGATACAAATACTTTTGGTCCACCACTTGATCAACATGATCCAATGGAACATTTAAATATATATGGTCAATCATTAGACCGTGAATTTCAAAATCCTACAAGTATGGAAACCTTTAATCAAATGCAATTTGGAGGTGCAAAAAATAGAAGAATTAAAAGAGCTAACAGAGCTTTATTTGGTGTACCGATGATGCCTCCAGGTACAAGTGTAGATTATGAGTTTGGACCATTAGGTGGATTAAGAAGAGCTTCTGCAGAAACTGATATAACTCAATTGGCAGAATTATTAAAACTACTTCCTGGATCTCCTAATGCAAATCCACTTGTAACATTACCTGATTTAATAAATCAGATGGGTTATAGACTTAAAGTAAATCAAGGAAGATTAGTTGAAGATGGAATTGCTTTAATTAATAACCAATCAATTAAGGAAGTTGCAACATTGACTGATAATCAAACTGCACAAACAAAAGCTAATGAGACACCAACTATTAATACTTCTAATGTAATTCCAAAATCAGAAAATGTATCTTATGTAAAACCAAAAGGTAATGGGTCTGGTGTTAAAAATAAAAAAGGTACTGAAACTGAAAAGAAACCTGCTGCTACGGTAACAGCAGATAATGCAGCAAAGTATAATGCTAATAATTCTGGTTTACCTAAAATTGGTAAAAGAGTAGAAGAGAAAGAACCTGACTTACGTAGAACAGGATCAAAAGCTAAAGCTTATTATAATATTGGTAAAACTATTCTTCAAGCATCAGGACAACGACTCCCATGGTTTATGGAAGAAGGTGGATTTGTAGATGCAGAAAATCCAGACTTATATAAATTTATTTACGGTGGAGATGATATCTCTATCCCATATATTAATAATACAGATATGTATAGAGAAGGTGGTTATTTACCAAAAGCAGATAATGGTATGTCAGCATTTGATCAATTTAGATTGCAAAAAATGAATCCTGATGGTACATTAAAAACAAAACCTACATTGAGTGGAGGTGAAGAACTAATGGGTAATCCATATACACAATCTCAACAACCACCTGTACAACCGTCACCTACACCTACTCAACCACAAGGACAGTCTCAACTACAAGGTCAAGGGCAAGGTCAACCACAAGGTCAAGGACAATTTACTCCACAGCAAATGCAGCAATATATGCAAATGATGCAACAAATGCAGCAGATGCAAGGACAAAATCCATTTGCTTATGGTGCACCAAGAGGATTGGGTAGAGCTGCTTTAAAAGGTCTTACAGGTTTTTCTAGAGACTTTAATTACTTTACTGGAGATAATCCTGCTAACTGGAACATTCCTGAAGGAATGACTAATTTAAGAAAAGAATCATTTAAAGATAGAGGCAAGTGGTATAATCCTTTTGATACTAAAAGGGTAACAACTTATGAATATTCTAAGCCTGGAGAGCCAGCTGCTCCTGGATCATCAGTTATACCACCAACAATTGCAAGACCTAAAGAACCTCAGGCTACTAATTCTATTCCTGCATTTGCTACACCAGGTGCATCTTTACAAAGTATGATGGGTTTGGAACCAAATAAATCTACTCAAGTTCCAAATAGTCCACTAATTAATCCTACTAATCCAAATGCACCACTTCCAGAACCGGAAGAAATGAGCAGAAGACAAATGCGTAGAGAATACATGGATCAATTTCCAAGATCAAATGTAAGTGGTCTTGAAGATGAATCAAGAGTTTCTGTTAGAGCTGGTGAAAGAGGTCAAAGAAGAGATGCAAGAAGAGCTTTTAGACAAGATCCTAATTCATTATATGAAGGTCCTGTACAACCGGGACAAACAGCTCCTATGTCAGATGCTGACTACATGGCCAGAGTAAATGCTAATAAAGTTGCAGCTAATAATGCTAATTCAGGTAATGCATTACCTTTTGGATATCCAGAACCAAAAGTTCGTGAAAGAAAAAGACAAATTGATGACAATATAGTTAACCTAGAAAATCCATTAGATTATATGGGTAGTCAGCTATCAACATCAGGAACACCTGTACAAAGGTATACTGGTGAAGAAGACCTTTTTGGTCAACCTAGTATAGTAAGTAATATGTCAGGTCCTATGAATGAATACTATGAAGGGGGTAGTCTTTATGCTGAAGGTGGTTATGTTCCAGATTATTATACCTTTGACGGATATTTGCCTATGGCTGACAATGGTATTGTGAGTGATACTCCAGATTTTCAAACGGTTCAAGATCCAAACTCAGTTAAATACCGTATTGAAGAACAATCAGGATTTTCTTTTGATCCAAATAAACTAGGTAATACAATTGGTGTAGGTTCTAATATGGCCTCAAGTATTTTGGAAGATTTACAGTCAGTTGGCGCTCAAAGATTTGGATCTAATAAGCAAAACTATTCTAGAGATATAGACAGACAATTAGCTTATAGAGGAGTAACAGATCAAGAAGGTATTGACAAAAAAGCTGGTTTTGAATCAGGTAGAACATATACTGGTAAATACGGTGGTTCTAAATATAAAGAAGGTGGTCAATATAAAAATGGTGCTACCTATTCTTTAACACAAGAACAAATTGATCAAATCCGCAAAATGGGCGGGGATGTAGAATTTATTTAATTTGACAGATGAAATATAGAGTTAGAATTACACAAGCCCCTAAGTTTAATGTAAGAGTTAAAATGCCTGAAGCCAAAACTGGTATGCAGGTAGAAGGATCCTTATACAATGAACTTGCCTCTTTTGGTGGAGCAGATGCAAAAGATATGGTTCCTCAAACTGAGGTGAGAAAAACTATTACAAAAGTTCCCAGAGAGGAAGCAAACTTAGAAGCAGAAGGTGGAGAAACTGTATTAACATTTGATGCAGCAGGTTATCCTTTGTTCTATGAAATTAAAGGCCCACGCCATAGTAATAATGGTGTGCCATTAAATCTTCCTGATGACTCATTTATTTTTAGTGATACAAGAGCCATGAAAATAAATGATCAGGAGATCTTAGATATGTTTGGTCTTTCAAAAAAGAAAGGTGGATATACTCCTGCAGATATTTCTAAAAAATATTTAGAATTAAATAAATATAGAGAAACACTTCAAAGTCCTGACTCAGATAAAATTGCTAAAGCTTCTGCAGAAAGAATGATCAAGAATATGATTATTAAGTTAGGAGCGCTTGGAGTTGCACAAGAATCTAAAAAAGGATTCCCACAAGGAATTCCTGCAGTGGCAAGACCTTACATGGAAGCTTATGGTATATCAGAAGAAGAACTTATACCACAAAAACCAGAAGAAGGACAAGAACAAATGATGTCTCAACCTTCTCCTATGCAAGCCGGTGTAGAAGAAATACCTCCTACACAAGGTGAACAAGAAGATATGATGCAGCAAATGCCACCAGAAATGATGGAGCAAGCTCCTATGGCAATGTATGGTGCTGTAATGGGTGGATACAATATGCCATTTGAATATGCTTATGGAGGATATCTTCCAAAAGCTGTTGCAGGTGCTGCAGCAGACAGAGAAAAAACTTTAGCAGAATTACAAAAAGAAGCAAATGAAGGTAAAGCTAATCCTCAAAAAGTTAAAGTAGTCCCACAAGGTAATCAAAAAGTTGTAACAGCAGATGGTAGAATACTTTACGGAAGTGGTACCATAGCTGAAGCTGAAGATTATAGTAACATTAGAGTACAACCTTCACGAAATCTTACTACAAATCCTGCACAATATGAAAGAGATATCTGTACAAAAATTGCAAAATCTAAAAAACCAATAGAATATGCAATTGCAAATGGATGGATTTCAGCTTCAAGAAAATCAGAATTTGAACATTGTGTTGATGCACAAGCTGTTGAAGCAACAAGAGATAAGTCTCAATGGTATGAGTTAGAAGAAGAGCCTGTAACAAAAAAACATTGTGAATGTGTTGATCCTGTAACAGGAGAGATAATTATATCTGAACCAGATGCAAATGGAGAATGTGCTCCTTGTTCTAATTATGAGCAAGTAGAAACAGAACAGGAAACTTATGAGATACCTGAAATGGAACAAAGAGGTACTGTCTTTCCAGAAGATGTGGCTGCATTTTATTCTACGTTAGGTTATAGACTTCCAAGAAAAGATCCTATGGCTGTGGGCCCTAGAGGCACACAACTTGAAATGTATGGTATTGATCCAAGAGGTCAAGCAAATACTTTAATGGCATCTTCTAATGCTGGTCAAAGAGCAATTACTCAGATAACTGGTTCTACTCCTGCAGCTGCTTTAGCTGCTCAATATCAAGGACAGAAAGCTGCAGCTGAAGGAATTAAACAAGCTTTTGATCAAGCTAATAAGTTTAATACAGATACACGTAATCAAGAGATTATGACTAATACTCAAATGAGGCAAAATTTCTTGGATAAAGATGCTGTATATAAATTAGACTATGATCAAAAGTTAGCACAACAAGCACAGAACCAAGCAAGAAACTATAATGCTAAGATTGCTGAAAGTGTAAATAAACTTCAGCAAATGAGTAAGAATGCTTCTGATCTAGCCCTTGTTAATGAGAGTATGAAATGGAAAGCATATGATCCTGTAACAAAACAGATGTATCAAAAACAACCATGGGAATTAAAAGAAGATCCTACAGCTACAAGTTCTGGTACATTGGCGCAAAGAACTGCAGAGATAATGAAACAAAATCCTGATATCTCCGATGCTACTGCATATAAGATTGCTATGCAAGAAGCTACAGCTAAACTTGGTGGGGCTACAATGTTTCAAGATGGTGGGTATATTTATACGGTGTTTCCAGCAATAACTCTTTAGTATTAAACTTTTTAAGTTTATTAAACTAAAAAAATTTTAATATATTTAAATAATAGAACTAATATATGGCAACGTACTTACAAGGAGAGACAGGAGTTATTCCATCAATACAGCCATTTGATCCAAATATTAATCTAATTGCTAATGTACTTCAGCAAAAGGATACGCAATTTGATTCAAATTACAAGCAGTTAAATAAGATATATAACAGTTATGTCTTTTCTGATTTATCAAGAACTGATAACATTCAGAAAAGAGATAACTTGGTTAAGCAAATTGACTTAGATCTAAAAAGAATGGCAACATTAGATCTATCTCAAGAAAAAAATGTAAACCAGGCTATAAGAGTATTTGCTCCTTTATATGAGGATCCATATATTATGTCAGATATGGCAAGAACTAAAAACTATAAGTCTAGACGTTCTGCTGCAACTGCACTTAATGAATCAACAGATAGAGAGAAAAGAGCACAATACTGGGGAGAAGGTATAAGATATATGGATTATATGATGGAAGAATTCAAGACAATGCCTTTAGAGCAAACTCTTGGAGCTCCAGATATAACTTACACACCTTACATAAATATTGCTGAGAAGTTATCTAAACTTGCAAAAGATGCTAATCTAAATGTAGAAGCAGATAGCTTCTCAAAAGACGGTATGTATATAATTACTGATAAGAATGGATCACTTCTTGTTGATCCACTTACAAGATTATTCTCAGATAGTTTAGCAAATGATCCTGCGGTCCAAGATATCTATAGAGTAAAGGCATATGTTAAAAGAAAGGATGAAGCTTACTTAAATAAAGATAGATTAGGAAGTGTTGAAGCTGCTGAACAAGAATATCTTATTGGTAGATATAATGAGTTACAAGCTTGGGCAGGACAATGGAATGAACAAAACAATAGAAATCTAAAAGATAAACAACATACTATATCTCAAATTAATCAGAGTTATCAGAATAATACTTATACAGATAAAACTGATCAAGCATTACAAGAACAAGAACAGTCTAAAGCTAGAATACAAAATGAAGTAAATCAATCTTCAGGTCTTGTGAATGATCTATCTGATGGTCAATCTTCTACATTGTCTTTAAGTAAAGAAGGACAAAATATTACTCAAAATATTGGATTACTAAGAAATGTAGTAGACAATGGTATGTCATTATTGCTTATGCAAAATGATATTGCTGGTGCTGCACAAAGTTATTCAACACGTGATGTTAAGCATAAGATTAATGTTAATCCTGTTGGTCTTGAAGGTCTTAGACACTCTAATAGAATGTCAGAGATTGATAGAAGAGCTATGCATAATGAAAAAGGTCTTGTTCTTAAAAACAATTTAGATAGCGGAGTTTGGGTTTCTGACATGTATGGTAATGTACAAGTTAATCCAGAACTTACAGCCAGACTTACTAAAAGTTTTGGGGATGGTACATCTACGGGTTCTGTAAAAGCTAGTAAGGTTAATGCTGAATATGAAACTGAATTAGCAAATCAACAAGCTACTCCTGCTGTTAATATGATGTTTGAATATTTACAGAATGAAGTAGATAATGATAGAATGAGTCCAGAACAAGCAGGTGCATTCTTTTCATATAAAGGTAAAACACTTGATGAAGTAAAAACTATTTATCAAAAAAATCCAGGAGCTTTCTTTACAACAAGAGGATTTAATGCAGAAAAAACTTTTAATGATTTTACAAGGTATGCTCAAAGTAATAAAAAGGGAGATCCTACTGTAGAAGCCATTGTGGGTAGTGACGCTTTTGCAACGTTTAATCAGTATTCTGCATTTACAAAAGGAGCTAAACAAGTATATCAAAAAAATCTTGCTATAGCTAGAGAAGTTGTAGGAGAAGGTATTTATGAAGCTGGACTTGCTAATGATTATAATCTTTTATCTAAAGATGTATTAGTAAATCTTACAGCAAAAGAAAGACAGCTTTTAAATAAAAAGCTACCAGAATATTTTATAACTAGTCTTTCCGGTCCAGTTACTCAAGAAAGTTTTAGAAGAGCTGTCCTGAAAGATAAAGAACTTGCTAAGGTTATTCAAAAAATTGACTTTAGTAGAAACATGCAACGTGGAGCTAAAGAAGGAAATATACTTGGAGCTGGAACAGCAATAGCTACAATGGCCATAAATAGTGTAATTGGTGCAAGTGGTTCAGACAACTTCTTAGAAAGAATATATGAGAGCTATGCAGGAAATTGGGATACTAAAAAGAATAGTACCAAATTTAAAAGTTACTATGTTGGTAAATATGTTCCTGGTGTAAGTGGTTCAGAATTTGCATTAACTTCTCCAGAAGCTTCTGGTCTTACAGTATTTCCAAATGCATATGGTACTCCAAACAGAAATATTTGGACAGAAACAATGTCTGATATAAATAATCTAAGTAGAGAATTAACAACTGGTAATGCTAAAATTTCATTTGGTGGATTAGGTAAATCAGCATCAAATAATAGTCAAACTGGACTAGCAGTATTAAGTTATCTTAATAGTAAAATGGCTGGAAAAGATAAGCCTAAAAACTTTGAGATATACTCTGCTCAAATTGCAGCTGAAGATCCTAAAAAAGGAGCTATGATTGTTTATCCTAATTCAGAGGATCTTGATAAACTTGTTGGTAGTGAAAAGAATCCGGGGTTAATTACCGCAGCAGAAAGAAATGCTATTCTTAAAAATGGTATTTCTATTGTTGCTCCAAGAAATCAGTTCAATAACTTCTTGATGAAAGAAGGTAATGTAACTCCTATGGAAGCAATTGTTAACGCTGGAGGATATACATATAAAAATCCAGGTGGTGCTGGAGAATTTACTGTTAAAAGAGGTGATAGTGGTTACAATATTACTGGCTTTGTTAACCAAAGAAATTCTAATACAGGTCAAATGGAAACAGCTCCAATAAATATGATCTCTGCTTTTGGTCAATATGGAAATAACATTGATGTTCAGATTCAGCAATTACAACAGTCAATGATTCAATTAGGAAAACAAAGTAACCAAGTTCTTCGTACTAACCCACCTAATAAACAATAATGGCAAAGCAAAACGATCCATTTAAGCAAGGAATAAACTCTGGTGCTCTTGTACAAAATGTAAACTTTCCTATTACTAATCAGCTTCCTCAACAAAACACAATTGCACCTACTGTAGTTGGTGCTAGTGCTGCAGAAACAGTAGGAAATTTATTTGCTGCATCCCAAAGTAATCAAGATTATAATAAGTACGCTAAGATAAGTGCGTATGATGCAGGCCCTAATGGAGACAATAGAGATAGATATTTGGCATATGGTAGAAATACATTTGAAAAAATAGGATTTATACCAGGTACCAATAATGAAGCTAGATTTAATGAAGGTACTACTACATGGGATGATACATGGAGAATGCTTAAACAAGCTGTTCCATTATATGTAGAAGGTATCAAAGCTCCCATCATGAGTTATCTTGATGCTGGAGGTGGAGACTTTGGTCAAGACATTAGAGCCGCTGCAAACTATGAAAAAGCTTCTAATATTGGATACTCTACTAAAGGTGGAGTAATGCCTTTTATTGGTAATACAGCAATGTCATTTGCATATACAGCAGGTATTATGACAGAAGCTGCATTAGAAGCATATGCACTAAAGAAAATTTCACCAAGTCTTTTTACTCAAGTGGGTAAAGCTGCTGAAGGTCTTGCTACATCTGAATCATTTCTTAAGACTACAACTAACTGGTTGAAAGATTTAAAAAATGTGGATTCAGCTAGAGCATTTTATAATCAAGCACTAAGTAAAACAGTAAACTTTATTAACCCTATTAATCATAGTTGGGATAATATTGGCTCTACAATTTTAAAGAATCCGGAAAACTTATCTAATCTAGCTAGAGCACAAAGAACCTTTGGTGCATTCTATTTAGACGCTAGAATGCTGAATGCTGCATTATCAGAAGGTAGACTTGAAGGTGGTTTTATAGAGAATGAGATGATGACCCAATTTTATAAGGATCATTATTATAGAACAGGTAAAACACCTACTGAAAAAGAAATGCAAGCATACAAGCAACAATCTGAAAATGCAGGTATGATGGATACTATGGTAAATACTGCTTTAGTATTCTATAGTAATAAGATTGCTTTCCCAAATTTAATGAAGTTTGGTTCATTTAAATTAGCAGATGACATTGCAGTTCCTGGAGGTAATCTTGTCCGCGGTAAGCAAGGTCTAGAATTTGTTAGAGATAGTTTTGGCAATGCTATGCGATCACTGTACAAACCAAAACAGTTAGGTAAAGGAGCTCTTAATTATTTTAAAGGTAACTTAGTTGAGGGTCTTCAAGAAAACATGCAGGAAGCAGTTGCAGAAGCTACTAAAGATTATTACACTGAGACATTCTATCATCCTAATAAAGCAAACTTTGACTTTGCTATACACTCATTTAAAGAAGGTATCCAAACTCAATTAAGCAATCAAGGATTAGAAACATTTGGTTCTGGATTCTTAATGGGTTTTGGTAATAAAGCTTTAAACTATGGTATTGGTAAGTTAAGTGACTTCAAAGATGTTTATGACAATAAGCTTTCATACGGAGACTATATTCAAAAAAGACAAGCAGATGGTGAAGCTATTGCTGATAGAATAAACAAAGGCAATACACCAGCAAAGTTCTTTGGAGATAGGTTTTTTGATTATGGAAATCAATCATTAGCATCTAAAACAATGAACTCTAAAGATGCTGATACTAAAGAACAGGTTGATGCAAAAGATAGTTCATTTTTAAGTGGAGTAATTACTGCATTAAATACTGGAACATTTGACGTATACATTGATAAACTCAATGATATTAAACAAATGACCCCAGAAGAAATTGAAGATGCTAATGTATTAAATCTACAACCTGGTGAAGGAGCTAAGGCATTAGAAAGGATAGATAAGATTATTGCTAAAGCAGAAAAAGTTCAGAAGAGATTTAACTATGAAACTTCTAAACGTAAAAATCCTATTAATCCAAATGACTATGCACCTGGTACAAAAGAAAGAGAAGATGCAGAGCTTTATTATAAGGCGTGGGAAGCTGCTAAGTTTAATGTTATTTTCTTAAACTCATCATTAGATGAAAACTTAGAAAGATTAAATGAGTTAGGTGGATCATTCAAAAAAATATCTGAACAAAGTTCTGCTACTAATCCAATATTTCAAACTGATGTAACTTCTATTTATGATAGAGGAACTCTTGCATCTGAAATTGATATATTAACAAATGAGATCAATGCTCTTACTGGAGTAGAAGATCCAAAACTGCAAGCAGAAAAAACTGCCAAAGAAAAAAAATTAGCTAGACTTCAAGGATACAAAGAAGCTCAAGATAAATATGTCTTTTTTAAACAACAGGTTGAACAGATACGTAAGTTTGGAAAAGATGTTGAAGCCCCAACTGAAGAAGAAGCTTCTTTAATTGCATCTAAGGATGATGAACTTGCAGAAATACTAACTAAAAATGAAAGAGAGTATAAAGAAGCTTTAATTGATTATCTAAAAGATCTTACAGGATCTGAAACAGATTACTTTAAACTTCTTAGAAACTTTGAAGATAATGATAAAAATACTTTTGATGACTTATTCAATAAGCTTATAGATATTGAAGATCTAAGTAATGAAAATAAAATCATGCTTCAGTATATCAACATGTTGGGTGACCCTAATAACTTTAGAGATCATGTTGATAGAAACTATAAGTGGATGAAAACAATGTACATCAATAAAAGAGATGTCATTGCAGAGAATGTAGAAAAAGCAAAACAATCACAAGAATATCAGTCATTACTTAATATCTTATCTGATAGAGGTATCTTTATTGACTTAGATGAATTTGCTAAGTGGACTAAAAATAAAGACTATTTACCAGAATCATTTATAGATACTACTACTGAAATGGTAATACCTAGAGGTTCTGAATTATATGATGATTATTATTCACAGTTCATTGCTTTAGCTACAGCTCAAAAAGGTAGAGATCCTAAAGATGAAGAAGAAAGTCTTAGAAAAAAGATTAATGACTTAGCTAGAGAAAGAGATAGAAAGATTGAAGCCGCTACAGAAAAATATAATAATGCATTAAAAGATGCTACAGGTTATACTGAATCTGAGTTACTTGAAAAGATCCAAGAGTATGAGCAAGAGTTTGGCCAGAAAATAAAAGAAATAGAAGATCAGATCAGCGTTCTAACTAATCTTAAGAACCTTATTAAAGACGTAGATAGTGTAGTAAAAGTTAATGCAGCAGCACAAGCTTGGAACAATGCTATTCAGTCTGGTTTATTAGATGGAATGGAACAACAGGGATTACTGTCAACTATTGAACAAGATCCTAATATCCTTCAACAAGTAATAAAAAGTATTACTGAAGTAACTAACTCAGTTACTGGTATAAGTTCTGAATTAGCAGAACAATTTGGTATCATAAGGTATGCATCTAATATCATGCTTGATAAAAGAATTGCTGAGCTTAATGCGGAAAAACCAACAGAAGAAAATCCGTATCCTAATCCACAAGATACTCCAGCTTATCAAGAGTATGCAAAAGCATTAAATGCGGCAGAAGAAGATTTTAAAGCTAGAGAAAAAGAATTAAGAGAATCCAATGAGGATTTTAAAAACTTTACAGCTGATTCTAAAAAGACTCAAATTACTGCACTTTCTGATTGGTCAGATATAGTTAATGAACAACCTGAACTTGCTCAGTTACTTGAAGAAGAGTTTAAAAAATATCTTGAAAGAATTAATACTTATGAAGAGTATGACATTCCTGCTATTAGAAAAGAATGGTTAAAAACACAAGGTAGATTCATTAATGATTATATGAATACTAAAGTAGTTTCTACAAGTAAGCTTGCAGAACTACGTGCTGATGTGCCTATTCTTAAAACTTCAGATCAAAAAATTGATGTAGACGGAGAGTTGTTATCACTAGATCAAATGACTCTAAAACAACTCAAAAATACTAGAAAGATTTTTGAAGATAAATTAGCTGTAAACAAAGATCTTTCTCAAAAAGATAAAAATAATCTTAAGTCTGATATTGACGCTATACAAAAGTATATTGAATATAGAAGATCTCAGAAACCTCTTGATAAATATCAAGAGCAAACTGAAATATTAAAAGAAAAATTATTTGATAGACAAAATGAAATTACAAAAGTAGAAGGTGTAGGTTATGTAATTGATAAAGGTACTGAAAATGAACAGTTTCCTCAACGAGCTACTCAACTAGTAAATGAGATTGAAAAAGAAATTACTCCTGACAAACCTGATTTCTTAGCAAAAAGTCTTTATCAACCTGAAGCTTTAGTTGCTATTAATGCATTTGTAACTCCAGAGTCTGATGTTAAACCAACTAATGAAGCTAGAATAAATACATTTATTGAAACTGTAAAACAACTTCAAAAAAGAGGTAAGTTCTTTGAATTTAAAAGTGATAGAAAACTTAAAAGAATAAGAACAGATCTTACAAACTTACTTGAAAATCAAGAAGGGGAATCAGTAGTTGTTATTGGTGATGTATTATCTGCACTTGCAGATATAGCATATGATGATGCAAGTTCAGTTGGTACAACAGTAGATGCAATGATCCGTGATTATTTAGAGTTTAATACTCCTACTTTACCAGAAGGTATGACAGAAAATAGTGCTGTTTATAAATCTTTATTTGGACCAAGAGGTATCATAACAGAAATAAGAGATAGTGCATTAGATGGTGATATTACATTCCTTGCAAATTATGTTAAAGTATTTGATAAAGAACTAGGTCCACTTGATGAAAATGGTAAACCTATGGGTCTTGCTGGTGAGATGGATATATTAATGGTTAATAATACTACTGGTGAGTATACCATCTTAGACATCAAAACCGGTAAAAAATCTAATTGGGATTACTTTAATGTTGATGAGGATAAAGCTGCTAAAAAAGCTGTACTAGATACTTTAAAACAACAAAGAGAAGATACAGAAGATCCTGCTAAACAAAAAGAATTAGATAGCAAAATTGAGAAAGAAGAAGATGCATATGCTAAGATTGAAAGTAAGTTTAGTAAAAAATTAAATTACTCAATTCAGCAAACTATCTATAGAAATCTATTCTATAGAATGACGGGAGTTATGCCAAGTCAAATTGCTCTACTTCCAATTGAAGTTGTTTATGACTTGGATGCTAATATTAAGTCAGCTAACTTAGCTTCACAAATAGTAGATAAAGATGCTAAAGGAAATAAGAAAGCAATAATTTATTTAACTCCTGTTGAAGAAGTAGAAAAATACGTACCTACTAAAGACGTAGTGCCTACAATTACACCAACAGCCGGAGGTGTAAGTACTAAACTTACTGAAACGGATATTACTTCACCAATGATTAAAGACAACCTAAGTAAACCTTTCATGTATAAAGGTAAACAAGGTAAGTTAATCTTTACAGAAGATGGTAAGTATGCCCTTGAAACGGATACTGAGATCATTGAAATTAGTAAACAAGGTAAAACAGAAGTTGCATCTGACAGCAGTTTATTTGATTTAGGTCTTACTCCTATCAGTATTATAGATAATCTCGGAGAACTGATTACAGTAGACAATAAGGTATATAGGGTAACTAACTTAAACTTAGATACTGACACTGTTACTATTAATGGTGTAGACTATGAGATCCAAAGAACTCCAAAGAAGAAACAAGTTAATGGTGTAGCATTCATGAGTAATCAAGCCGCTATTAAAGCTCTTGATGAAAAGATCATTGCATTATCTGAAGAACTAGTTGAAAGAAGAACAGGTCAACCCGAAGGAGAAACTATCAATGACTATGTAAGAACTAATGCAACTAAAACATTTGAATTAGATCAGCTTACAAAAGATAGAACTAAACTTGTTACAGGTAATAAAAAAAGAATTGTAACTGGTAGTAATGTCAATGACATTGTGTTTGTTATTAATAAAGCTTTGGCATTCCAAAACTTTAAAGGTGATGATACAGAGACACGTTTAACTGACCTAGATGAACTTAAAAAACTATTTGGTTCAGATAAAACTTTCAATGATTTAGTTAGTTTATTTCAAGGAGCTCCTGCTTCACTTGCTAAACTATTTGAAGAAGGTTTTGATGCCGTAACACCACAAGAAATTACAAGTATAAATGACTGGGCTACAACCTCATTTATGTTATTAGAAAGACAAGCATTAGTTAATCAGGATCCTGAATTACAAAATGGCCTATCTTTCTTGAGTAATTTGATAAATAATATTAAATTAGTAGAGCTAAACAAAGATGGACAAGTCAACCCAAAATCAGAAACTCAAGAGACCCAGCCCGGTACTCCTCAACCTATTGTTCCAAAGTCTGGATCAGAACAACCAGAGAATGTTCCTGGATCAGAAACAGGTCAGACAGGAACAGGAGAAGGAGAAGCGTTAAATAAAGAATCTATACAATCAATTAATCAACAAGTTCTTGGAATCAAACCTGTAAATACAGAGAGAGATGAAAATCTAGTTGGTTATGCAAAAGTAAAAGATGCTTTTGCTAAAGCTAATCAAGATACTATAGATGAAGTATACTTTGACTTTGTTAAAGACGCTATTGTGGGTCTATTAACAATATCTCCAGAAGCTATAGAAAATTTATATAAAGAAAGAAAACAAGCCCTTACTACTGAAGAGATTGTTAGTGAGAAAGATATTATTAAAGGTGATGTCCTTATTAGCCAAATCCCTATCTTTACAGATGAGGCTGGGGAGTTCTTTGTTGTTACTAAAGTTGATGAAAAAACTGGTAAAGTAACCACTAAAAATCTTGATAATAAGAGACAAAAAACTTTTACCGCACAAGAGATACAACAAAACTTTACACGTGGATCTATGGAATCAAAACCTATTGCAAAAGAAGAAATTATTATTGAAGAAGAAACTAAGAAGTTAGCAGAAGAAACAGCTGCTGACATTAATACTTTTATTAGTAATCCTGATGCAGTAAAAGAAGTAACAGACAGATTTAATAGTCTGGACAATGAAGAAGATGAAGATGATTTATTAGCAGATGCTGCTAAAAACTGTAATATTTAATTATCATGGCTTGTAAACCTAGTATTGACATTTTATACGGTCACCTTAATAAAAAACTTAACAGAAGAATGGCAGATAATGCCCCATTTAGTCTTAAAGACTATATGCAATCTGTTAATAAAATTATGACTGATGCCAATCCTAATACTCAAGATGTAGGGATTATTAATGCTCAAGCAGTTCCACAACTACTTGGTATTATTATGATGTCAAACAAGGCAATCAAGGATTATCTTAAGACTCAGAATATTACTATTGGAGATGTATCAGATTTAGCTGATCAATTTGCTGATATTAAAAATGGATTAGAAGAAGTAAAAACATATATCTCTGAAGAAGTTACAAGTCCAGATTCAATTAAAAAAGCTATTAGAGCTCTTAATAAATCTAATTATGATATTCCATTAGCTGATCCTAATGATCTAACTATGTTCAGCAAAGGTAGGCAAAGACCTATCTCTATTGCTGCAACAACAGGTCAAGCTGCTGTTAGAATTAATCCAGAAACAGCTACGCCAGATGAGTTAAATAAGCTGGATAAAGAAAAGATTGTTCCAGGAACAGTTATCAAAGCTATTGTAAATGAGGCTAGGAAAAAAGATAGAGATGATTTAACTGTAAAATATCAAGGTGTAGATGTATATCTAAGACCAATACTATCGGATAAAGTATATGAACAATACTTTACTACTGAGGATAAGAAAGCACATGAAACTAAAGGTGGTAGAGATTCTGTTGCTGCATTCTTAACAGATGCATTTGGTAACATGCTTTTCTTTGATAATCTTGGTAACATTACAACACAAGATAAAGGTGTTCCTGTATATCAGTATATCAGAAAGGTTACTAAAGAAAACAATAAACTTAAGTATGCCGGTGAATTAGTTCCCGCACAAGATATTGTAAATCAAAAAGTACTTGAGGGAGAGGTAAACGGTATTAAATATACAGAAGCTAGGAAAAAAGAAATGCTTAAGGAAACTGAAGCATTGCAATTGAAAGAAGTAAATCAACTTTATAATTTAAGAAGAACTATTCTTGAGAACCCAGATAAAGTATATACACTTCCAATTATTGGAGGAAGCTTTGGGGTCATCAATGTTCAATACGTACCCTTAACAGATACAGATATTACAGAGGATGAAATTTCTGGCCTTACCATTATTGATGATGAAAACTCAACAAGAAATGGTTACATGACGTTTCAACTTTCAAGACCTGATGATAAGTTAGTAACTATAGCTAATACTGTATATATTCAAAGAGGTAATGTTGATGAAGAGCTTGCTGGCAAAATAGCTGATGTACTTACAACAAAAGCAAAAATAAACGGTAGAGAGTTAAGTGCTTTAGAAAGAAGAGACTATGCAAAAGCATTTTTATCTAATGCCGTTAAAGATAATCAAATCAAAATTGAAATTGATGACTCTTCAGGAGTTGAAGAACTTGTTGTACTTATTAAAGGTAAACCTGTTGATCTTGCATATGTAAAAAGCAGCAGAGATAAAATCTACAATCACTTAATGAAAGCTGTAGACTTTAAAGGTAAATACAAACAAATTACATATTCAGCTAGAATTAATTTTGATAAAAATCTTTTAGGTAAACCTTTTATTGATTATACTGTTGACGGTGACACAGTAACAGCAACTACAAGAAACTATTTTGATGCAATCAAAAAGTACATGAATATTGAATATAGTAAAGATTCATTACCAGCTGTAACATCATTAAATGGGTATCTAAGATATGCAATGCCTGAAGACATTCTCCCTGTTGCAAAACAAAAAGAAAAGACAGAGAGACCAGATGTTGACATGATCATTGATAATGTAGGATTTGAAATCACTGCCTATGATAATCCTAAGAATGTTACAGAAGCATTAATTGATTCATCTGATGCAGTAATTAGCTTATCAGAAAACTTCAATACTAATTCTGAAAAATTAATCAGAAGATTAGCTGCAGATAATTATAGTGGTTTACCGATAACTAAAAGATTAACTCTTAATGCTAAAGCTGTAAAGCAATACATTACTGATAAACTTAATGATACAAATGCAAAAACAGTATTCTTTACTGGTGATGATTTGTCTGTATTAAAATCAAAAGGCTATACTCAGGCAAAATTAGATAAGCATGTCTTTGATATTTTAAAAAGCTTAATAGAATCTGAAGATCTTGTAAATAAAGACTTCACTATTATGACTAATGGTCAAACAGGTGTATCAGAAGCTGTAGTAAAAGCAGCATCTAAACTTGGTATTGATACAAGAGTAATGACTACATCTGATTGGTCATTCAGAGAACCTAAAGCAGCAACTGCAAAAAGTAAAACTACATTTAAGGATACAAAAAGTAAAGACAAATTCTTAAAAAGATTTGGTATTACAATTGAGGCTGAAGAAAAAATAAGTGTTAAACCTGTAAAAGGGTCTAACAAAGGAGTTCCAAAAGGTAAAGTTGATCCAACAAAAGATAAACTATTTGATGATGAAGACTTTAGTAATATTAATGACATATCTCTTTTTAGAAGTAAGAGTTTAAGAGATAATTATAAAATATCTGAAGCACAAGAACAAGCTATTATTGATTGGTATAACGATCATCCACTAGCTAAACAACTTCCTCTTACAGTTATTACAGCTTTAGTTAACTCACCGGCATTTGCACAGTTTACTAAAAATGGTATTACTCTATTTAAAGGAGACGGGGGAACTGCATTAGATATCTATCATGAGGCATGGCACGGATTCTCTCAGTTCTTTATGACTAAAGCTCAAAAAGCTAACTTATATAATGCGGTAGCTAAAGCTTCTAATAATCCTAGATGGACTAATAGTTCTTCTTTATCTAAAGAAGAAATCTATTTTGAAATTGAAGAAGCATTAGCTGAAGGCTTTAGAGATTATAAAGCTGGTAAGTATCTTCCTAAAACTAATGAAGAGAAGAACCTATTTAGAAAAATCTTAGACTTCTTAGTTAATTTCTTTAGAGGCACATCAGCTAGAGATACTGAATTCCATGTAGCTGACTTAGCTTCTGTAAGAGAGCTTTATGATAAACTTGCATTACCTGGTAAATCAGAAGAGTCAATAGAATTCTTTGACACTTATACGCCAAGCATGGACAATGCAATGTTCTCTAAGTTGAATAGATCTAAAACTATCCAACCTGTAGAACAGGAAGATGAGGCATATGCAACATTTACAATTGATGAATCTACAGTTCTTAAGAACTCAATAGATAGTATGATTGCTACATCAATGAAAAACTTTGTACAGTCACATGACACTAATTCTGGAGCAATTGAAGAACTTAATGATAAGTCTAAGAGAGTAAAAATTTATGAAGGTATTCAAAATGCTTGGGTAAAAAGAATTGCTCAATTAGAGGAAAGATTATCTAAAGTACAAGAAAGAAATGCTACTCTTGAAAATCCTAATCTATTCTTAGAACAACAAATTACTGGTCAAATAGATTTACTCAGTAGAGCTGTTAATGAATTTGGTGATATTCAGGAAGCTATTAATAATAAAAAGTACAAAAAAGGTGTGGTTGCTTACCACATTAGAAATAGCCGATTCCCAATCTTTAAAGAAAGTGACATTGAGTTAGAAGAACCAAGTGTTGCAGGATCAACTGTATTTAAAGATAATAGTGGAGAGAACAGTACGTCACCAAGAGATATGCTGAACAGAAATACAGAAATGATTTTGTCAGCTGTATTTAAGACTGAAGAAGATTCAGAGGGTAATAGAAAAATGGTACCTAATGAGTTAGGTTATTTTGAATTAGAAAACCCAGAGATTGTATGGAGTAGACTTGCAAGAACTCTTGAAGGGTCAATGACACCAGCTGACATGTATAATAAACTTATTACATACAGTGAATCATATCCTGAATTTAGTCAAGTCTTAGATTTGCTACCAGCTACAAGAGCAGATATTTCTTATGCAGATACTTTATTAGAAACACAATTTTGGCAAGACCTTAAGAAACCAAGAATCCAATACACAGAACTTAATCTTAATCCTGTAGAGGATAGTAAAGATCAAGAAGGAGGTACTAAGTTTAGTTCTAGTGTGATGAATGCTAGTACAGATGTTTCTGCTGTAATGCGTGAATGGTCTAATAACTTTATTAATGATACTACTAAAACTAATCCGTTTATCTATTTAGAACCCGGAAGTGGTAGAAACATGTTAGATTTAAAACAAACTCTAGAAAAATTCGGTGTAAATGGAGTTTTAAATAAAGACGAAGCATTAAAATTCTTAGCAGCTATTGGTGTTACATTAGACCAAAATAGTGCTGAGATTAAAGCCATTCTTTCTAAAGATTATTTTATTCAAATCTATGGTATAGATAGAATGTATAATCTTATGAAAAAAATTGAATCATTCTCTGATTCAAAAGATAAAGCTATCAAAGAAGCAGTTGAAGAATTTAAAGCTGATCCGGTTAAAATTTTTAGAGAAGGTTTCAAACAAGACATTCCACAGTTTAAAGCAGTAGATATAAACTTTAGAATGAGAATGCTTGCAACTTTGCAAAACCAGTATTCAGATGCATTCTCAAACTTCAGTGCCTTTACTCCTGAAATGAATAGAGTATTTGAACACTTCTTAGATAGTACTGCAACAAGAAACATGCTTGCTTTAAATAAAGCAACTAGTTGGCAACAAGCTACTGGTAGATTAGAAGCAGATCCTAATGGAGAGTTTAAACACATGCGTTGGCTTGCTGAAGAAAATAATCCTTACTCAGCTGTATCTGTTATTCTGAATTCAATCTTTAATCTTAAACAAGATAATCCAGGAGAGTACGGTAAAAAAATTACTGTAGATAGCGCAGCTCAAAAATTAAATGAGATTAAGCTTCAAGTTATATCAGGTACTAAAGTATTTGATGAAAGAAATAGAAGTGAAGGTGTGTCAACTAGTTCTGCAGATACTACAACAAAGTATCTACAAGAAATGAATACTATGTTATTAAAGGGTATTCAAGAATTTATGAGACATGCTTCTAAATCATTATCACTTGGTTTACAAGCTGGAGAAATTATAACTCCATATGTAAGACAAAATAAAAATCTCTATGTAGATGTTCAAGACTTTAGACCATCTACATTAGGCCGTGGGGAACAAAGAGCTTTTGATATGCTCTTAGGATATATCTCTGCAGAACATGATAGAATTAATAGA
>Ga0136709_1000028_pt1 | contig 23688 bp, 28 predicted proteins | sample FlocCalmetaG_FD_101395 | JGI IMG/M metagenome (GOLD analysis project Ga0136709, IMG submission 101395) | Freshwater bacterial and archeal communities from Indian Creek, Illinois, USA - Floc-Cal metaG | ecosystem: Environmental > Aquatic > Freshwater > Unclassified | place: USA: Indian Creek...
CTAAAAAGAATGGGCTACATTAATGATACTGAGATAAAAAACATGATTGCAATGTTAGAATCTTCAGATCAAGAGAACCTACATATGGTTACTCTATCAATTAAAAGCTTTAGAGATCTAAGAGTTAAAGAACATGGTGAGTACAGTAAAGTAAACCAAGCCTATTGGAAGATTGCCAAGGACTATCCACATGAAATTCTTAACCATGAGGTATTTATGCAAACAATGGCAGCTAAGTAATGGCAAATGTAGTAGTAGAGCACATAGTAAAAGAAATAAGGATAGATAATAAGGACATAGAAATAATGAGTCCCAAAATTATAGCTGGCTATGTGATGTATAAATACAAATGCAGTCCTTATTTAGCTAAACAAATTGCTAAAAAATTAACAGATGACAGAAAATGATTTAATAGACCTTGGGTTTAATAAAGTAGAAATCAAAGATTCAGATAGCCAAAATGGTTATGATTATTATTATTATGTTTTAGATGTATTTAATAACTTAACACTTATGTCTAAAGAAAGCGATAGAGTAGAAAATGAAGAGGATTGGTCTGTAGTTAATTTAGATTGGCCAGAAAAGTTTAGACTTCATTCAAAACTTGAACTGCTTGATTTTCTTGAAATTATAGGACATGAATCAAGAGCCTAATTTTTAACATTATAAACAACATTTTATGTTTACTGTAAAATTAGTAAAACAAGATGGTAAATTGGTTTATCCTGATGATAAATCAAAACTAAATTACCAGATATTTTTAGATAAGTTACCCGAAGGACAACAAGTTGAGATATTCATGGGGCTTACATCAGATGATGGTTCTGTAGCGCAATTAGCTAAAGTACATGCTTGTATAAGAGTACTAGCTAAAGAATCAGGATACACTTTTGATGAAATGAAAACTATTATAAAACAACAATCTGGTCTATGTTATGACGCAGGTGATGTTGAATACTGTAAGTCTTTTGCAGACTGTAGTAAAGATGAATTAGTACTAGCTATTGAAGCTTGTATACAAATTGGTAAAGAGTTTAATATTAATCTTGAGTAGGTTCTACAAAACCTTCATCCCCAGGTTCAAGAATAGTTTCTTCAGTAAATAAACCTTCTGTAGCAGCAACCCTTTCAATTTCTGCAATGATGTGAATTAATGTTTTAAAAGTTAATTCATATTCATTAAGAGGCGTATAGATTTCCTGGGTTATAGATTTTCTTAAAATCTCTTCTTTTTTAGCTTCATCTTTTTCTAGTGTGAATACATAGTAAAGTGAAGCTTTAATTAGATCATAAAAGTTCTTGCTGATTTCAATTTTGACAACAGCATCATCTTTTAGTTTTTTTACCTTGACCATTGTATTATTCTTTTTAACAAATATACATGATTATGAGCAATATATTAGACTGCAATGATTATAAACAAAAAATATTTACTAAACTTGAACCTAGCGGTTGGGGTAGAGTTCTTAAACCTTTTATATTTAGTTTAGAATTTGAAAAAATTCTTACTGATTTATATAACTTATCTAATGATGGTAAAAGGTTTACTCCTGTATTAAAAGATGTCTTTAGAGCATTTGAGGAGTGTCCTTATGACGAGTTAAAAGTTGTAATGGTTGGACAAGACCCATATCCTACGTTAGGTGTAGCAGATGGAATTGCATTTAGTTGTAGCAAATCTGAGAAAGAACAACCTTCTTTGAGATTTATTCTTGATGAAGTACAAAAACTGTATCCTTTTTATGATAGACCATTAGATCTAAAAAGATGGTCTAATCAGGGTATACTTATGCTAAATACAGCGCTTACAACTGAAGTGGGTAAGATTGGTAAACATTATGAAATATGGGCTCCATTTGTAGCTTATATTTTTGATTACCTTAAGAATTTTCATCCAGGACTTGTATATGTATATATGGGTAAAAAATCTCAAGAGTGGGCAGACATGTGTGGAGAAAATTGTACTAAATTTATGGTTTCACATCCTGCAAGTGCTGCTTATAATGGTAGCAAATGGGATTCTAAAGGTGTATTTCAAGAAGTACAAAGCACTGTTAAACATTTATATAACTATACAATTCATTGGTAATGCAAGAAGTATTCAGTAAAATATTACAACAAAAACTTACACCTAATGGTATGTATGTTTTGTTTTGTATTAAAGAGAAAGTAAAATGCTCTGATTCTGTAAATTTTAACCTTGAAGTTTTAAAACTTAAATCAGGTAATTACTTAACTGAAGATTTGCAATTGTCCGATAATACTCTTAAATTTATAGAAGAAATTGAAGGTTACTTCAAGAAATCTAAGAAGAAAACATCTAAAAACCTTATGGGTGATGATTTTCTAGACAATATTAAAACTTATAATGAATGCTTTCCGGCAACTAAATTGCCAAGCGGTGTTTATGCAAGAGTTAATATAAAAAGTTTAGAAAATGCATTTAGATGGTTCTTTGAAACATTTGATTATTCATGGGAAACAGTAATTCAAGCCACTGAAAAATATGTAGAAGAGTATTCTATTAATAGATACAACTACATGCGTAACTCTCAGTACTTTGTTAGAAAGCAGAATACAGATAAAACCTGGGATTCTACACTAGCAACTTATTGTGATATGATTTCACAAGATGATTATGAAGCACCAGTTTTCTTTAAAGAAAAGATAGTATGATTAGATTTAAATTATTTTTAGTTGCTGCAATAGGAACTCTTGTTTCCTGGTTGTTTATAAAGACTCTACTTATTGAAGTGTCTTTAATTCAATTTTTAGCAATTGAATTAATAGTGGGTTTATCTCACTACATCTATAATGATGTAAAAAGTAAGTTAACAACTTAATCCAAATGTATGGCAGATTTATTTAACGGTGCCCGGGCTCTGAAGCCTGTGAGTGAAAGAGACGCTCTTAGAAAAGCCCTTCTTAAGATGAAGGCTAGAAGATCTGGTGAGCTAAAGTCACTTAAAAGTTCATGGCCCAAATTTAATGATGCCTTCTGTGATGGATTGGAATGGAGAACTATCACCGTAGTAGGTGCTAGGCCTGGCACAGGTAAGACTTTATTTATGGAACAGTTAATTTCTGATATTATTCAGGAGAATCAAGACCATAAGTTTAGAGTACTTAAGTTCCAGTTTGAAATGCTTGATGAGACCAATGGTATCAGAAAGCTGAGTCTGAATACTGCTTCTGATTACAATACATTAATGAGCAAGGGTGAGCCCGTGGATAAGGATCTATATGCAAAATGTGTTCAGTATTATGAGGAAACTGCTAATACTGATGTCATAGATGTAGTATATGATCCGTGTACTGTGGATGAGATGTGTGCAACTATACATTATTATATGGAAGCTCACAAAGATGAAGATGGGAACTACACAAATGCTCTGGTTACTATTGACCACTCCGCTTTACTTAAAGTAGGGAAAGGTCAGAGAGATAAGTTTGAAGTATTATATGCATTAGGGGAAGCTCTAACATATATGAAGAAACATTATCCTGTGGCATTTCTTGTTTTAAGTCAGTTGAATAGGAATATAGATAATCCAGACAGATCCAAAGATGGTGACTATGGGAATTATGTATTAGATTCTGATTTATTTGGAGCAGATGCTCTATTACAACATGCTGATGTAGTACTTGGTATTAACAAACCTTCTATCAGAAAGATTAGGTTCTATGGTCCTGAAAGATTTATAGTGAATGATGAAGATTTACTTGCATTTCACTTCTTAAAGTCTAGGAACGGAACAACTAGGTTAAGCTTCTTTAAGCTAGATAGGGGTAACATGAGGATAATTGAAATAGAAACACCTCCGCAAGCAACAAAAATTAAATTATAATTATGACAAGAAAAGAAAAAGAAAAAGAGTTCTTTGCTTATCACATGGATAAGTTTAGAAAAGCTGAAATCTCTAATCCATTCTTTACTCTGAAGACTGCGTTCTTTCAGAAGGGTAAATATGGTAGACAAGTTCAGCTGTTTGAAGGAGAGTTAAAAAGAGGTGAAGATATCTTTATTGAATTTATTGATGTTAACAGAGATGTTAACGGTAAAGAAATTGGGATTGAATCAGCTTTTGAAGAAAGACCTCTATTCAAGTACAAAAGCAATCCTTACTTTGCTGAAGAATATGATGTAAAGGAAGGTACAAACTCTATGGGAGAAAACTATTTTGCTTATACAATTCCATTGTCTGAGTTAATGGTAATTATGCCGGACGGTTCTGAGATTACTTATAATCTTTATGAGAAAAGAAAAGCTGAAGCTCCTAAAGAGCAAATAAGCCTTTCTGTATTTCCTGACTTTGAAGATGAATTTGTTCCAAAGCTTAAAGATGTAAGCTTAGATGCTGAGGATTCAGTTTCTGATATTCTTTTAAGAATTGCTAAAGATTTTGAAAAACTAGCACAAACACTAAAAGCATGAGTATAGTACTTCCAACTACAAAAGTAAAGGCTGAGAGAGTTAATCCAAAAAGATTAATTATCTATTCTAAGCCAAAGACAGGTAAAACAACAGCATTTGCTGGTCTAGAGAATAATCTTCTTATAGATTTAGAAAATGGTGCTGATTATGTAGAAGCTCTTAAAGTAAAAATTACAAGCCTTCAAGAACTACTTGATGCTGGTAAAGCTATTAAAGCTGCAGGCAATCCGTATAAGTATCTTACTATAGATACTGTAACTGCATTAGAGGATATGGTGATGCCTTTAGCCATCAAGCTATACCGTAACACCAGCATGGGTAAGAACTATGATGGGGACAATGTATTGTCTTTAGCAAATGGTGCAGGTTACTTATATTTAAGACAAGCTTTCTTTCAAGTTTTAGATTTTATTGATACTTTAGCTCCCCACATTATTTTGTCTGGCCACATCAAGGACAAACAAGTTGATGACAAGGGAGAGATGGTTCTTGCAGCAAATATAGATTTGACTGGTAAGATTAAATCTTTAATCTGCGCTAATGCAGATGCAATTGGTTATATGTACAGAAAGGGTAACAAAACTATTTTGTCATTCAAGACAAATGAAGAAGTTACTTGTGGTGCAAGACCAGAACATCTAAGAAATGAAGAGATAGTAGTTACAGAGATGAATGAACAAGGAGAACTTGAGTTCCACTGGGACAAAGTATTTATTTAATTATTAAAAACAAAAGAAAATGGCATTAAGCACAACTGATTTGGGCACAGCAGGCTCAGGACTACCAAAGACAATTACACCAGGTAATCATGTATTAAAGATTAATAGCATTGAACTTGAAGAATTCAAGTTTATTCCTGGAGCATATCATCTTATGTTACATGTAGAAACTGCACCTATTGAAGGTTTTGAAGGTTTTATGATTGACAAAGATGATGAGAGCAAAGGAAGATACCAGGGTCAAATTGGTAGAGTTAAAGCAAGTCAATATGCATTTGCTGATGGTGAAACTAAGACTGGTATTAAGATTCAGAGAGATAGATCTATCTTGATCTTCTTAAGAACTCTTGCTCATACATTACAACTTGATTCTTGGTTTGTTGAACAAGATGGTAAACATGAGACTATTGAAGACTTTGTTAAAGAATTCAGTAAAACTGCAGACTTTAGAGAAAAGTATCTTGAGTTTTGTGTTGCTGGTAAAGAATATGAGGGTAAAACAGGTTATACTAACTATGACATGTGGTTACCAAAAGCAGAAGGAAAGAAGTATGCATTTGGTGCTGAACAAGATGATGTAGTCATTGTATATAATGAAACTAAACATCTTAAGAAATTAGAAGTTAAAGAAGTTAAATCTTTTGGTGATGAGGATGATGTATTTCATAAACCAAAGACATCTTCTGATTTTAGCTTAGACTAATAACTACTCTTATAATGAGGGAGTTCAGTCTTGGGCTCCCTTTTTATTTTATTGGCTATGATTTCAACTAAGAACTTAGTATCTGATTTACAGGATGTACCCAGAGAATGGGTATTTGAATACTATTTAAACTTAAAAGAGAAACTTATTGGTCAAGACATAAAGATGCTTTCCGCATTTAATGTAAAGGACAAAGTTCCAAGCATGTTTATATACCGCAATGGGGATCACTACAAGTTTAAAGATTTCTCTTCTGGCTTTCAAGGTGATCAAATTGAACTTGTTAAATGTTTATTTAACTATGATACAAGATTCAAAGCAGTTAATAGAATACTAACTGACTATCAGGAATATCTTAAGTATAATGCACCTGCAGAAAGAGGACCAATTCAATTTCATGATAAGTTCAAGGTAACAGATTACCAAATGAGACACTGGAATTCCCAAGACTCTAAGTTTTGGATGAGTTTTAAGATTTCTTCAACTGTGTTGGAGAGATATAATGTTGTCCCATTGGAGTTCTTTACTATGGAAAAGACTGCTATTGATGGTACTATAGTATCTTATAGGTTTACAAGATCTTATGTTTATGGTTATTTTAGACAGGACGGTGAATTGTATAAGATTTATATGCCTAAAGTCCCAGAGAAGAAGTTCATTAAGATCCAGAACTATACACAAGGTATGGATCAACTGCAATATGATTCTAAGTATTTACTAATTGTTTCTTCACTTAAAGATCTTATGTCTTTTAAGAAGCTTGGTATTGGTAACATAGAATGTATTGCTCCGGACAGTGAGAATACAATGATTGGAGAATCTGTTATAAATAAACTTAGAGAGAAGTATGCTAAGATAATTGTACTGTTTGATAATGATGAGCCTGGCATTAAAGCTGCTCAGAGATATCAGGATAAGTACAATATTCCATATGTATTACTTGACATGTCTAAGGATTTATCAGACTCTGTCAGAGATCATGGTATTGAACCTGTGAGAGATAAGTTATTATCTTTACTAAAACAGATAGTATGAGTTGGTTATATAAAGGTGAAGTATTTAATGACAGCAAAATTCCAGATGGTGCTGTAGGTTTCATTTATGAAATGGAAGCAATCATTGATGGTAAAGCAGTCCGTTATATTGGCAAGAAGAATTTTCATTCTATAGTTAAGAAAAGACTTGGAAAGAAAGCTATTGCTGCAATGACAGATAAAAGAGCATCTAAATACACTTTTATTACTAAAACTAACTATGAAAATTATTACAGCAGTAATCAAGTGCTACAGGATGCACATAAAGCAGGAATTCCTATAAAGAGATTTATGGTTAGGATATGTTTCTCAAAGACAGAGCTAACATATCATGAAACTAAATCACAATTTGTAAGAGAAGTGCTTGAAAAAGAAGAATATCTAAATGCCAATATCCTTGGCAGGTTTTACAAAATCAAATAGTATGAAAGAAATGGATATGATTGGAACCCTTGTTAGATTAGCTGACTTGGGAGTAACTGGTATTAAAGTAACTTATGAAGGCTCTGGTGATTCAGGTGCAATTGAAAATGTAGTTTATACTGCAGAAAAATTGAAAGAAAATGAAGAAGATGCATTTGAAGATTTAAATGACCTTGATGTGTGGGGAACAGATATACTGAATCTTAGTACACTAGATTCGGGTCTTGAATCAGATATTGCACATTTTGTTGAAGAACAGTTACTCAATGATATTGAGGATTGGTGGAACAATGATGGTGGTTATGGTAATGTATGTATTCTTGTACCATCAGGTAAGTATAAAATTGTAAATGATATTAGAGTTACTGAAGTAGAAACTTTTTATCATGAAGGTTCTTTAATTCAGAAAACCTTATAACATGAAGTCAGAACAAGAAAAAGCTGATCAATTATATACTAGGTATACAGAATTATCAGGAAAAGAACAGGGTAAAGAAGAAGCAATTAAGGTTGCAGAACAAATTTGTGCTTTGGCTCCTATAAGTCAAGGAATAAACATGCCGGGATTTGCTTATTGGCAAGAAGTAGTTAACATTCTAAAAAATAAGTAATGGCACATCCATATCAACATGCTGTATCTTCAGCTAGAAAGTTTGGAGGAGCTCCCGTAGATTATTTATATATCCACCAATGGTTTGATGAGACTAAATCTTGGGTAGGTCATAGTAAACATAGAATGTTCCGTCACCATAGTGAGGGCATTTTTGAATGTGAGCAAAGATTTGGTATATCATTTACTAACTCTGATGGCAAAACTGTATACACAAGATATGTTGGTGAACAACATGTAAAAGAAGATTGCAACGGATATATTCCAAGTGCAAAAGAATGGGTAGATATGATTGCATCTGGTGAATTAAAGGAATGGGCTATTAAGACCCTAAAAATTGAAGACTAATGACAAGAGATGAATTAAAAAATCTGATTAACATGTTTCAATCAAGTGATGCTGAAAATCATGTAGTTGCATTTCATGCAATTGAGAACAGTCCACTTGATAATAATGAGCTAGTATTATTGTATAAATTTTCAGGGCAAGTATTTGCAAAATGGAAGCATGAAATTCCAATGACTGCACAGAGAATTGCTGATGTAATTGGTGATGAAGCCATAGCATTATCATCTGCACGTGTACTTGGTATTATTACTAATAATAAAGCAGACAAACATGTAATAGAAACATTCCTGGAGTTTTTCATTCGGGACTTAACCAGTATGTTAGGAAGCATAGGGTATCCAATGGACAAAGTAGACATCAATGTAAAAATAAGAGATTATGGACAAAGCACAGAGTCTTAGTAAAATAAGTAAAGATTTAATGTTGAAAGAGCCCTATTACGGGTTCTTTCTCATTATGTTGAATAAAGTTTGGAGAAAAGATCTCCCAACTGCAGGAGTAAGCAAACAGAATATTAATTATCAATTAGCCATCAATGAGGAATTCTGGACTGGTCTAAGTGATGATCATAAAATGGGCTTACTGAAACATGAATTGCTCCATATTGCATTTGGACACCTTGTAAGTTTTAGTTCTTTCAGTAACAAAAAGCTTGCTAATGTTGCCATGGATATGGAAATTAATCAGTATATTGAAGACTCTTGGCTGCCAGAAGGAGGTATCAAACTTGAAGACTATGCGGATCTCAAACTAGATAAAAAGGCTGGTTGTAGATATTACTATGACCAGCTTCTCCGCCTTCAAGATGAGAAGGATAAGAATGGTACCACAGGTAATACACCTATGGATAATCTTCTTGATGACATTGCTAATGGAAATGTTCCAGATCATAGCACATGGGAAGAGTTTGAGGACCTGACTGATGCTGAGAAAAAACTAATTGAAAAGCAAGTTCAGAAGATTCTACAAGATGCAAAAGAACAGACTGTTAAAAAACGTGGTAATATGCCAGGTGAAATTGAGGGTCTAATTGTAATTGAAGAGATTACTAGAGCTAAGTTTGATTGGAAAGGTTACATCAGAAGATTTACTGGCGTAAGCACTAAGGTGTTTACAAAGAAGATTAGAAGGAAAGAAAACCATAGATATGAAGATAATCCAGGTCTAAAGATTAAGATGCGTCAGCATATGTTGCTTGCTATTGATACTTCAGGTTCAGTAAGTGACACAGAACTTACTGAGTTTATGAATGAGATTCATCATATCTATAAAGCAGGAGTAGATATTACTATAGTACAGTGTGATACTTCTATCAAATCAATTCAGCCTTATAAAGGCAAGAATGAAATTAGTGTATTAGGAAGAGGTGGGACAGAATTTGATCCCGTCCTAGATTATTACAATGCAAACCTAAAGAAATATACAAGCTTGGTATATTTCACTGATGGTGAATGTTATACATCTGTAAAACCAAGGAGTAAAGTTCTATGGGTTTTGTCAGAAAGATCAGGCATGAATGAAGACCTACCAGGTCAAGTGATTAAATTAGAATTATAAAAAACAAACATTATGAACACAGTACAATTGAATGCAGAAGAGTTAAAAGGTTTTATCAACCACATGGTAAAGAATAATCAGCACATCCAAGCTCAGGGTAAAGTTCCTGTAGCTGTCAATATTGAGGGTGATGCTGGTCTTGGTAAGACTTCAACTATTTTACAATTGGGTAAAGAGTTAGGAATGGATGTTGTAAAACTTAATCTATCTCAGATTGAGGAATTAGGTGACCTTGTTGGTTTTCCTGTTAAAGAATTTCTTGTTAAGAATCAAGAAGGTAAACAAAGATGGATTACTGAAGCTCAAGTACCGGCTGCAATGAAAGCAGGTTATACAGTAGCTGATAAAAGAATGTCCCATGCTGCTCCTGAGTGGATTCAAGGTAAAGGTGAGGGTGGTTTCCTAATCTTGGATGACTATACTCGTGCTGACCACAGATTTATGCAAGCTACTATGGAGATTCTTGACCGTCAAGAGTATGTATCATGGAAGCTTCCTAAGAACTGGCATGTTATTTTAACTTCAAATCCAGACAATGGTGACTATAATGTCACTAGCCTTGACGTAGCTCAGAAGACCAGATTTATTTCTGTTGAGATGAAGTATGATGCACCAGTATGGGCTAAGTGGGCTGAGACTGCAGGTGTTGACGGTAGATGTATCAACTTTATGTTGATGCACCCAGAGCTTGTAACTCAACGTGTTAATCCAAGAGCTATCACTACATTCTTTAATGCTATTAGTTCTATTCCTAAGTTTGAAGAAAAGTTGCCATTGATCCAAATGATTGGTGAGGGTTCTGTTGGAGCTGATTTTTCTAGCATGTTTACTATGTTTATTAATAATAAACTAGATAAGATTATTTCTCCTGAAGATATCCTTACTAAGGATGAAGCATATGTAAAAGGTGCTATTGTAGCTTCAGTAGGACAAGGTGATGATTTCCGTGCGGACTTATCCAGTGTCATTGCAACACGTGTTATTAACTATGCACTTACTGTTGCTGACAAAGGTGGAGTTCCGAAGGCTATGATTGAAAGATTGGCTAAATTAACTACTGAGTTTGATGGCTTTACAAATGACTTGAGATACTATATGGTCAAAGAGATTGTAAATGGTAATAAAGTTAAGTTTGCTGCTTTGATGCAGGATACTAACGTAGTTAAGATGGCAATTCAGTAATAACTAAGGGGGTGTAAAAGCCCCCTTTAATTTATAATTATGAAAAGAGCAGTATTTTTTGATAAGGAAGATGAATCATTCAGTGTAGATGTAAGACATGTACTTGAAGATTCTTCAAAGTTTGAACTATTTAATTTAAGTAAAGGCTATACTCCTGCACAAGGAGATACAATTTATCTTATGCCGGGTGTTAATATCCCAAGAGCAAAACTAAAAGACTTAGCACTTAATCAAGGTATTAAGGTGGTTAGAGATCCTGACAATGCCAATGTAATAATTACGGGTAAAGCTACTCCAGGTAGATTATTATACGGTAATTGGTATTATACGGCACCTATTGCTAAGATTGAAGAGTATCTTGATAAAGTAACAGTAGATGAGTATTATAAAGATAATCTACGTACAGCTATGTTGTCTTCAGAATCTGACAATGTATATTTTAATTATAGTACTAAGGTTAGTATAACTAGTCATGTAGTTACTAGTGTATTTACTGGAAGTTCTCATCATTATTATTATATACATGATGAGTGGAAACAGTTAATTGATGACTGTCAAAACAAAACAGTTTATGATGAGTCTGAGTTGCTTGCTATGATTAATGGTGATGATGCTGTAACAATTACCAATGAAGTATATACCCAGTTGCGTGAGATGTTTAAGAGCTCAGACCAGGATAATCATATCATGGCTATGGAAATCATGGCAAACTCTAATTATGTAGAGAGTGCATTGTATTTGCTTATGATGTTAGAGGAGTATGGTCATAGAATAGCAAGTTGTCATACTAAGAATCATGTGAACTTCAAATCTATGGTAAGTTATTTTGGTCTTAGAGTAAGAGATGTGGACTGCTTAGATCCAGATGATGTTTCTAAGAAATTAACTTCATTAGGTCTTCTTACTACAGAATGGTTAAATATTCTTTTAGAATCCAGACTTAATTGGTTTATTACAAACATTGCTAGAAGTTCTACTTTTAATGTAGCAAGTATTGTTCCAACACCAGACGTTGCAGTAGCAATTGACTCTGACTATAGAGCAGAGATTAACTTTGATGATGAGGAACATCCAGTCTTAGACTTTGCTATAGGTCTTGATGAAGTCTCTGAAGAAATAGAAGAAGTACATCAGGATGATTTAAGTGCACCAGTTCTAGAAGAATTAAATGATTTGGGTCTTGAAGGACCAGAGGGACCAAAGGGACCGGAAAATGATTCTAATCAAGTAGAAGCTGAGACAGAAGTATTAACTGAAGAATTACTTATTGTACCTGTATCAAATAACAATCAAATAAAAGAAACTAATGAGCCCACTGACATTGACTGGTTCTGATGAACTAGAATTATTTTACAAGAAACCATTCTGGTTTAGCTACAGTAGCATTAATAAGCTATTGTTTTCACCTAGAATGTTTTACAGTCATTATGTTTTGAATCAGAGAGAAGACAGTACAGACGCGCACCTGGTAGCAGGGCGTGTCTTACACTGTCTTTTATTTGAGCCAGATCATTATGACAAAGAATTTATCAGTATGCCTGGTAAATTTCCTACAGATAGTCAAAGAAAAATTATTGATACTATTTTCAAATATCATTGCACAATTGGAAATGATACATTATCTTTGGACTTCTACTCTCAAGAAATACTCTCAGAATTACTTACAGCAAATCTATATCAATCTCTTAAAACAGATCAGCAAAGATTAGATAAAGTTCTCACAGAAGAAAACAAATCCTACTTTAATTTTCTAAAAGAAAGTCTTGATAAGACAGTAGTTGATTCAATAACTCTTGCAAATTGTAAAGAGTCACTTATTGAATTAAAGTCTAATCAAGCAGTAAGATCTCTTTTACAATTGGATAAAACTCCTAATGATGTTCACATAAAAACATTTAGTGAGCATATGATTAGTGTTAATCAGGAGCATTTACCATTTGGTTATAAAGGTATCTTAGATAATGTGGTGATGGATTATGATTCCAAGACCTTATTTATCAATGACTTGAAGACTACAGGTAAAGATATTTCATCTTTTCCGGAGTCTGTAAGCTATTATAAGTATTGGATTCAGGCTGCCATTTATCACAAGCTTGCCTGGGAGAATTTCATTAAGCCGCTTCCAGATGCTGTTGAATGGAATATAGTAATTACATTCATAGTAATTGATAAGTACAACCAAGTGTATCCTTACCAGGTAAGCAAAGAAACATTAGAACTATGGTTAGCTGACTTTGAAGACATAGAAGATAAATTAAAATATCACTATGAGAACAGAGAATATAAACTACCATATGAATTGGCTTTAGGTAATGTAACACTTTAAATTATGCATGTACACGCGCTTTATACAAAGTATTTTCAAAAATCCAAGGTATTTATTTATCCGCTCCTTGGAATTAAAAAAGGTAGTAGTGTTGTCCCAAAAGAAACATATCTTTCATGGGGAACATTTTACAAACCTGAGGATAAAAAATTAATCTGTATATATTACAAAAGAACTGATCCTGAATATATAAAATTTGAAAAGGATTTTCTTTTAAAACATAACAGATTGTGTGATTACATAGAAACAGACAATGAAAGCGCAGTATTTATATTTAATTTTTCTGATTTAGAGGAAGACTGGAATTATCTTATAACCGGTAAGTACAGTAAAATGAGCAAAAAAACAAAAGAAACAATTCTTAATTTCTTTGATAAAACAAGTGGTAACTATATCTATATGCATAGTTATTTGTATCCTGAAAAATTCTTTTCTAGATATGCAGAATTACTTGGTGTTGAAGAATCTTTACTAAAATCTGTTGGTGAACTTTGTACTAAACCAGATTTAGAAAAAGAAATGTTAATGATTGAAGTAGCTGATTTGGAAAACTTAAAGATTATAAGTTAATTTGTATTAAAAATAACCAACATGGAAAAAAATATGATGCTTGTTGCCTCAGAATGGAATGGCAAACCAAGCTTTAGAACAGTGCCAATGACGGCAGATTGTCCTTATGTAGAATGTATCTTTGACCCAGAAAGTAAAGTATTTGTAGTAATCTCTAAAACAAAGAGAAATACATTACAGATGCTTCCTAAGCTTGATGAGTATGGTCAACCTATCTCAGGAACAAAAGGTGTTAAACAAGAAAGACATAAACTTGAAGTATTTCAAGAGTATTACATTGCTGATGTAGAATCTATTAAAAGTTTTATTAATCTAATTGCAGTTAATGCAGATTTTGATTATCTTAGCTTTATAAATGCATAGCATTTAGAGAGAAACAGCAAAGGAAAGGTAGCTATTGCTACCTTTTTTTATGGACAAAAAGGGGGGGACAGCTTAACTGAACACCAATATTATGAGAACACATTGGGTAATGGACTATGAAACTCTTAGTAATTGTTTCATAGCAGTATTTGAAGACATTAAGTCTGAACATAGAGAGATCTTTGTAGTACACGAATCACAGAATGATATCTTAGAACTTGTAGAATTCTTGCAAGGTAATATTGCAAGAGAAGAATGGCACGTATCTTTTAATGGTCTTGGATTTGACAGTCAGATTACTGAGCATATTCTAAGAAATAGAGATACTGTTATTCATAATACAGGAGAATCTATTGCTAGATGGCTTTATGGTAAAGCTCAGGATATTATTGGTAGACAGAACCGTCAGGAGTTTCTTGAGTTTTCTCCAAGAGATATCCAAATTAATCAAGTAGATGTCTTTAAACTAAATCACTGGGATAATAATGCTAAGAGAAGTTCTTTAAAGTGGATTCAGTATACAATGGATTGGCCTAACATAATGGATATGCCTATTCATCATACTAGTAAGATTACTGCAGAACAGATTCCTGAAGTTATTAGATATTGTATTAATGATGTTAAGTCTACTAAACAAATCATGCAGCTCAGTAAGAGTCAGATTGAATTGCGTAAGAATCTAACACAAGAATATGGGATTAATCTCTTTAGTGCTTCTGAGCCAAGAATTTCCAAGGAGTTATTCTTAATGTTCCTAAGTCAACAGACTGAAATTAGAAAATGGGATCTGAAACAAATGCGTACTCACAGGAGTATTATTAAAGTTGAAGATATCATATTGCCTTATATTGAATTTAAGACGGCTACATTTCAGAATCTACTTAAGAAGTTTAAAGAAGTAGTTATCTATCCGGGTCAGACTAAAGGAGGATTTAAGTATTCTGTCCAGTACAAGGGAGTAAAGACTGATTATGGTCTTGGTGGTATTCATGGTGCAAGAAGAAGTAAGGTATATAAGTCTGATGAAGACATGGTTATCATGACAAGTGATGTTACCAGTTTCTATCCTAATCTTGCTATCAGAAATAAGTGGGCTCCGGCACATTTACCACAAGATGAATTCTGCAATCTGTATGAATGGTTCTTTGAAGAAAGAAAAAAGATTCCTAAGAAGGATCCTAAAAATTATGTATATAAGATTATCCTAAACTCAACCTATGGGTTAAGTAATGATGAGAACAGCTTCCTATATGATCCTGAATTTACAATGAGGATTACTATTAATGGTCAGCTAAGTTTATCAATGCTGTATGAGATGATCTGTGAAGAGATCCCTAATGCAATTCCACTAATGCAGAATACAGATGGTCTTGAGACAATGATCCCAAGAGAGTATGTAGATAAGTATATGGAGATTTGTAAGAGATGGGAAGATATGACTAATCTACAGTTAGAACATGATACTTATAGTAAGATTGTTCTTGGTGATGTAAATAATTACATTGCTGTTACTGAAGATGGTAAGTCTAAGTGTAAAGGTAGATTTGAATATGCAGATCTTGCTCTTCACAAGAACAAGAGTTTCTTAATTATTCCCAAAGCACTACATGCATATTTTGTAGATGGAATAGATCCTGAAGATTTTATGAAAGCTAACACAAATGTATTTGATTATTGTGGTGGTGTTAAAATTAAAGGAGACTGGTCATTCCATTACCACAAAATAGTTAGTGGGGAATATTCAGAGACCCCCTTACAAAATACTATAAGATACTATGTATCTAATAATGGTGGTAAGATTGTTAAGAAGAACAATGACGATGCTAGAGCTATCCAGGTTGAGGCCGGTAAATGGATGCAGGCACTTATGATTGATTATGAAGAAAAAGAGTTTGAGGGATATGATATTAATCTCAAGTACTATCTAGAGAAAGTAAGAAAAGAAATTGAGAACCTTGAACCTAATACAAACCAATTAAGTTTATTTTAAAATGCCAAAGAAAATTAAAGAATATGGAAAGGCACACTTAATTAGTGTACCACTACCAGATCATGGAGATACTTATACAGTAATTAGCCATGAATCAGTTATTAATCATGCATATACGGAACTAGCTCAAGCTGGTTTTGGAATTGTATCTGAAGAGTACAGAGCTACTTCAGATGGTCAAATTGCACAAGGTATATACAAACTTCAGTATCAAAATGATCCTGAGTTGTCTATGATGTTTGCTTGGACAAATAGTTATAATAAACAAATAAGATTTAAATGTGGTGTCGGTGCCTATATCAATGAAACAGATTCTGTAATGGTTTCTGCGGATATGGGTAGCTGGGCCAGAAAACACACTGGTACAGCAGATGAAGAAACTGCAGCTATAATAAAAGAACAGATTGCTAATGCTCATATGTACTATGACCAACTAGTAAATGATAAGAATTTCATGAAAGAAATTCCTATGACTAAGAGAAAGCAAGCACAGTTACTTGGAATATTATATGCTGAATTTCAAATATTAGCTGTAGATCAGGCAAGTTCTGTTAGAGTTCAAATGAATAAACCTTCTTTTAATTTAGAAGATAACACATTGTGGACTTTTTATAATTATGTAACTGTTGCACTACAATCATCACATCCAAGAACTTGGATGGAAGATCAAAGAGTTCTTCACTATTTTATTTCTACTGTAAATAACTTTCCTAGACAAATTCCAGTTGAGCTTGAGGTAGGTAATGATGAAGAAGAAAAAGTTGCAGATCCATTATTAAACAATTATGGTCAGCCTGAGAATCAAACTAATCTTTTAGTTCAAATTGCTGAAGTTGAAGCTTTAGAAGAAGAAGTAGAAGAAGTCAAGGAAGAACAGGTAAACAAGGTATGCGATGAAATAGTAACTTATACTGATCCTATGGGTAATACCTTTGAAACACCAGTGTTTGATGTTATTGATCTTAACAAAGATACTAAGATGTCAGTTGTGTTATTTCCTTGTGCAGCACATGATGCTGAAAGTGAATTCATGGATGGTATTGATGAGTCTATTGAACCTGAAGTAGTTTCATTAGAACCTACACCAGAAGACCATTTAGTATTTGAAACACAACAAATAAAAACTGAAGATGACTTTGCATTTGATTTCTCAGATGAGGATGAAGATGACAATGAAGCATTTTTCTAAAAAGCCTGATAAGGGGAATATATATCAAAAGATAGGGGATAGTTTAGGCTATCCCCTTTTCTTTTTTTAATTTTGAGTATGAAGAAACAATTAGAAGCAGTAGAACAGTTCCATAATGCCTTTGGACAAGAGAACGGTAAATATCCAAGACCTTTAGATGAACATGGATTTAATCTTAGACATTCACTTATGCAAGAAGAGAATGATGAGTATTTAGAAGCTTGTTTTAATAATTCACTAGTAGAAATTGCTGATGCATTGGGTGATCAATTATATATCCTCTGCGGAACTATTCTTAGACATGGCATGCAACATATCATAGAAGATGTATTTGATGAAATACAAGCCAGCAATATGAGCAAATTAGGGGATGATGGTAAGCCTGTTCTTCGTGAAGATGGTAAAATATTAAAAGGACCTGGTTATTTTAGACCAGATCTTAGTAAATTTATAGAAACCAAGTAACCATGTTTAAAATTAACCAACAATCAGATAAGAGATTCTTTGTAGTAGATAACTTCTATGAAGATCCTATGGCTGTAAGAGAATATGCATTAGCTCAAACATACTTTCCAGGTGAAGGTGCTGTTGGTGAAAGGACTCGTGACCAGTTTTTATTTGAGGGCCTCAAAGAAAAGTTTGAAGAGATCATGCAGATCAAGATAGCTGATCAAACTGAAGATGGTTTTGGTTGGTACAATACAGGCATTAATGGTAGATTTCAATCTTGTATCGGAGGAGTACCACAAGTATTCCATTGTGATGCCCAAAAGTGGGCAGCAGTTTTATTCTTAACACCAGATGCTCCGCCTCAGTCTGGTACAAGTTTTTATAGAAACAAGCAATCTAAAGTTTATCATAATGAGCAAATAGACTGGTCTGTTGGTGAAAATGGTAATGCATTTTCTAAGCATACATTTCTAGATCCAACTCCATTTGAAAGGCAAGACACAGTAGGCAATGTATTTAATAGACTAGTAATTTTTGATGGAGGTCTTATACATTCCGGTAATGATTACTTTGGTCACAATAGAGAAACAGGTAGATTATTTCAAATATTCTTTTTCAATGAGTCCACATCAATTTAAAAAACTAATGATAGATGCTTATTTATCAGGTGCAGAAAGTATGATATGCGGGTGTTTACCAATGCAAACTAAAAAAGAAGCAAGAGAATGGTTTGAAGAGAATCATCAATTGTTTGATGAAAATGATGAAGAAGAAGGGGAGGATTAACTCCCCTTTTCTTTTTTTATTTAATTATAGAAGACTTCTCAATGTTCTTAATTAATGTTTCAGTGTCTCCAGTTACACCTGAATAACCTACTACTTTAAATAAGTTTCTCCAAAGTTTTAATTCACCTTCTTCCTGGAACCAATATGGACCGGTGTCTCTCTTATAATATGCACCCTCATCCATAGTAATTGTATCTGCTAGATTCTGAAGAATTTGAGCATATGTTTTACCTGTACTATTAAAAATAGAGCCCGTACTTGTAACAAACTTAACATAGTCATCAAGACCAAACTGTACACCATATAGTTTTGGAATAGGTAGAAAGGTAGATGTTTCATTCATTACGCCCATGGTAAGTGCAAGTAAATGATTTTGCATAAACCCATAAGTGTTAAATGTTTCTTCACCTATATAACCCCCTGATCTTTGACTAATTTTTTCCCATCTATCTTCATCATCTTCATCATAGCCAAATACCATGGCTGCTACTAAAGCTAATGCAATGATGGTCATCATTTGAGTACCAATCTTTTTATATGCTGCTTTTTCTTTTGCAGTCATCCAGTTATAGTATCTTCCTTTTGTTTTAAACAACTTAACCATTGTTTTAAACGCAGTAATATAGTAACCTAGTTCTGTTGTACCCATGGCCCAGTCATATCTAGCTCTACCAACATTACCTGCTGATGTATCCATACCAAAGTGATTAACAAACATAGGAGTGAACCACTTTCTCATGAAGAAGAACATGCGGTAAATCATATACTTGTTACCTTCAGGCTGACCAAATGAATCATAAGCACCATAAAGTTTTCTTGATAAACCATGGTATCTATTTTTGATTTCATTAAATCTATTTGCTTTGGTAATTACTAGTTCTGTACCATCTTCTAGATCTTTTGTGCTCTCAATTTTGTTTCTCTCTTTAAGCTTTTCTACTGTGGTATTATACATATTAGCAATATCTTGAAGAGTTTCACCTTGTGTGTAAACGTGATCAATTGCCTTTGTTCCATAGTCTGGGTCAATACCTTCTTTCAACTTAATAATACCATTAGGATCCGTTTCCCAAGCATCTAAGTAATCAAGATAAATAACTTTACCATCTGTAGTTCTTTGTTCTACTTTCTGATGTTTCATAAAACCACCAAATAATTGTAGTGCAGCTTCCATCTCAGCAGACTTTCTAAAGTCAGTAGCCCAAGAACCATTCATTAGATCTCTAAATAATGATCTACTTACTGATTGACCAAGTTGGTCTTCTGTTTTAAATACAGCATCAAAGTTTTCAATAATTTGTGCAGTAATTGAAGGTACGCCTTGTGCATAGATATCTTTAGCGGCCCATTTAATCATAGTGTTAAATGCCCAAGCTCTAGCATTTGCTAAGTCTTTAAGATTTACAAATTCTCCTCCAGCACCCTCAATAACATTTTGAGCTAACTGTCCATACCTGTTTTTTAAATCAGAAGGAATGTTAAGCGCTAGAGAAGAAAATGAAGCTAACTTAGAGAAGTTACTCATTAACTTGGTAAGGAACACATACTGATTTGCAGATTGAGATAATTGCACACCATAGTATTCTTTATCAATCAATGATCTTACTTGCTCAAGTCTGTTGTTTCTAGCATTCTTTTTACTTGCTGCCTTGCCAGTTTGTTTACTAAATTTACCAGTCTTAGTATTATTTCTAGGATCTTCAAGTTGTTTTAGAATAGCCTGAACTCTTGGTAAACTATCAATTAAAACTTTTTGATTTTCAATTGACATAAGGTATTCACCAGTAACTTTAAATAAGTCCATGTCAACTTGATCCATTTTAAGCTTGTATAAACCTGTAACAGGAACATATGCAATCTCTCTATTTAATGGATCTGTATTTACATAGACATTTTTATCCGGGTCATAGTTAGCAAAGCCACGGTTAAAGTCATCCTGAGCTCTACCCCATGTAGATTTTAACCATTCTTTTGTAGTACCTGCAAAACGTTTTGCTTTATCTACATACTCACCACTTTGGAATTTTTGTACAACATCACTTACACCATATCTTGGCATGTCAAGATAGAGCTTGGCATTTTGTGCGGCTCCTTCTTGGAAATATAAATGATATTCTTTTAGATACTCAAGTAGTTCATACTGTGCACCACCTTGTTTCTTTAAGTCCCTATAGTCTTTATTGATAAATCTATCACCTGCAGCTGAGTTAACATCATTTGGATTATAAGGTCTTGGAAGATATTCTCCTCGGTTATTTATAACCTTACCTATATAATCTTTTCTATCAGCATCATTTGGAATACTTCTATATTCACTTTTAACTCTATAGATAGAATGCCTTGCATTAGGCATACCTTTAATAGTGATTGGTTTCCCAGTTGATCTATCTGTAATTTCAGTTTTTAAAATCTGATTGTCATCAGATGGAATAGAAACTGAGTAAGCAGCATTTCTTTCAAAGACAGTATATCTTCTACCAAATGTATTATACTTTACTTTAGTTACGTGACTAGCACCAAACCATTTTGCAAAGTCCTCATCAGCTTTAAGATAATCTTTAAAATCAGCGCTATTAATAAACTCATCAAGATTCTTAGCCTCTACTGCCGGGATATTTTGTTTTTCTAAATAGAAGTTTAATGCTTCCATATAGTATTCAGTAGGTACTCTAGAGTTAAGTTCTGCTAGTTCTGCATATGCACCTTCTAACTGAGCCTGTTCTAATGTAGATAAACCATCTGATTTACGCATATTAGTGAGCTCTACATATCTTTGCATTTGCTCATTAGTCAAACTATTAGGATTGTTTTTTAAAGCTAATACATAAGATTTTAATTCTTCTCTTTGGTCTTGACTGAGATTATCATTTCTTTCTTGAGAAGATCTAATGTCATTGATTCTTTGATTGAGATCATTGATTTTTAATAGTCTATCAGCTCCTAAAGAACCAGGTATTGGTTGACCTTGCTCATCTCTATAACCATAGAGTAGCTCCATCATTTCTTGGAACAAAGGTGCAGTTGAATCTTCTTTACCTTTTTTCTCTTCTAGTCTTCTAATAGTATCAAGAGCGCTTTGTTTAGCTTCATAGTATTCAGGAGCATAGATAATTTTTACGTTCTGTTTTAGCCACTGATTGTATGCATCCTCAAATCTATCAGAATCTCTTTTAATCCCTTTAGCCTCTTGTTCTAGTACAAACTCATTATAGGCCGTCTCAAGAGATCCTTCTCTTGGAACAAACTCATAGTACTTTCTTTTAGCTTCTTTGTATTGTCTTATTACAAGGGCTTTACTCAAATCATAGATTCCTTTTGCAGGGTCATCAACTTTTGGTGTACCATCAAAATAGTTAAGGTCAGATAGTCTTTGATATGCATCCCACTTAGCTTGTAGAATAGAATACTTCTCAAATCTTTCAAGCTCATTATCAATACTGTTATTAAATGCCTGGTATTCATCTAGAGCACTTCTCATATCTAACCAAGCTTCCTTACCTACAGGAGATTCATCAAAGATTTCATCTACTTTATATACTTCAGGAAGATATTCTTGCCAGAAGAAGTCATTAATAAAGTTGTTTAGTTCTTTCTTAGCTGCAGCAATTTGTTGTCTGTCTCCGGTTTCTTCAGCTGTAGTAACATTATACTTAAGCTTATCAAGCTCGTATCTATAACCATTACCAAACTCATTCATGTAAGTATATACCTCAAACTCTACAGGATTACCTTTCTCATCAAAGTCTAAGATTTTATCTTTTGACATTACCATATCAGTAAGTGCAGAGACATTGATTCTGCTAAATCCTACCGCATCAAGTAACTGTGGTAATTTAGTTCTATACTCTCTAGATTTTTGAAGAGCATTTTGCTGGGCCTTAGTTCTTTGGTTTTGAATAAAAATAGCTAATCCACCTACTATAGGGTCATTAGAAGATGAATATGACTCTAGGAATCTATTACCCCATCTTACATCAGGTGCAACCCCGGTAAGTGAAGCTTTAATTCTATTCTCATCTAACTTAAAGAAATTATAATCATCTAAGAATTTACTTACAATATCAATAGGTACGTTCTTATTAGCCAGGGCATTGATCTCATCATTAGTGAGCTCTCTCTGTAACGCAGTTTTATAAAACTCCTCATACTCTTGATCACTTAAGTACTGTTTGATTGGTTCAATGTTTGATTTAAGTTCTTTTTCTAAGAACTCCTGCATGTACTTAGTAAGATCTAAATAGAAGTCTACATTACTTCTTTCATAGATATCCGTAATTTTCTTTTCAGATCTTTCTATCTCAGCAGCAATATCATTTACAAGATTAGTTAAGGCTGATCCCGTGGTTATATTTTCACTTTCAAATACCTCATTAATTTCACGGACCATTAGGTCATATGCTTCTAGCTGTTGCTGATAGATATTAATAAGCGCGATTTTTGATCTTGTATCATATCTGCCTTCATTTAAAATACTGTTCAGGTCATTCTTAATATTCTTTACAATCTCTAATGTAGTTTCTAAAGATGTAATAAAACTTAATGAACGGTTTCTTTCATTCTGCAGTCTTCTTTCTTCTGCAGCTATGGCATCCATAATAATCTCTTCTTCATTGAGATCTGTTCTTTGTTCCCCTGTAGCAGTTTGGTATGGTTTAAGAGACCTTGCTATAGTAGGTAAAAGTTCACGGGTACCTTTCTGGAATAATGCTTCTTGAAGAGCTTTGTATTCTTTTGATTTTGATTTGAATTTTCTTGCGCGTCTTAATAAGTCTAACTGTGTTATATAAGCTGAGTTAATAAGTTGTTGCAAAGAAGATTCAGATATATCTTTAGTGAGTTCATCTGCTCTATCTACTGAGAACTTACCAAACATGACCACATCCTCATTTGTAAGGAGCTCAGTCTGGTAGTTGAAGTCTTTGGTTAAGAGCATATCAGCTAACTCCCCTAACGTAGTATCCACACTCATTTTAGAAACTTCTACCTTATTAGGGAAGATTGAA
>Ga0136709_1000050_pt1 | contig 21292 bp, 18 predicted proteins | sample FlocCalmetaG_FD_101395 | JGI IMG/M metagenome (GOLD analysis project Ga0136709, IMG submission 101395) | Freshwater bacterial and archeal communities from Indian Creek, Illinois, USA - Floc-Cal metaG | ecosystem: Environmental > Aquatic > Freshwater > Unclassified | place: USA: Indian Creek...
ATATCGTTCTCTAAATCTCTAAATATCTCCCACTTACTCATCAGAGGTTTAACATCATATTTCTTCTTCGAGCCATTTTGAAATTCCACCAATAATATTAAATCCGGCTGAGGTACTACACTCCTAATTTTATGAAACACAAATGCACCTCCTTATACTATAAAGCGCTCTTTACATAAGCGGCGGAAGAGTCTTAAATTCTTGAGAACGCCATATTTTAAGCAACTCATCTTGATATAGTTTCATCCATTCCTTAACTAGATCAAGCGCTTTATTGGGCAAAGCCCCTCCAGTACTTCCAAAGTCTCAATATCAACCGCTGACATATATTCACCATATAGTGCATGAACATGAGGTGGATTATGTTCTTTTTACATAAAATACATTTTTACAATTATTCCATAAAACCTTGCAATCTCTGGAATTTTTATATCCTCATTTTATTTGTATTTTAGATGATACTCGTTCTGTATCAACTTTTCAGTCAATTATCTCCTGCTTTCAATGATATCACACTAAGAGAAAAGCGGCAATAAATCATGGTCGAATAAAATATTGGGGACGGTTCTTAAAGGGTTCAATCGGAAGTTTTGCGCAAAATAAAACCCCAACAACATGACAACTCATGAAAAATTGAAAACACTAAAACAGAGTTCACCTGTATACGCATTCACTTACAATCAATACGAATGTACCGCCAAAAATCCTCATTTGAACCTCCATTACAGTCCTTCACAGATCCTGAAAAAGAGAATATACTTAATCTATCCGCAAAAGCAAAAGGCTCCGTCTTTGGTGCTTTCCGTCACATACTCTTGTCGCGCATTAACATGACTTTCAGTGTATGAAGCAATATCTGAAAGTCCTTTATCGGCGATTTAATTTTGGCATAAAAAAGATCATACCTTAACTTGTCTTCGGCCGAAGCGCTGTATTTGCCCTCAATCTGTGCAAGCCCCGTTATGCCTGCCTTTATCTGATGCCTGTAGTCGTAACAGGGAACGTCTCTGCGAAACTTATCCACAAAGAACGGCCGCTCTGGCCGGGGTCCTATAAAACTCATATCTCCTCTTAATACGTTACATAGCTGCGGCAGCTCATCTATCCTTGTAGCGCGCAAAATTCTACCTACTTTAGTGACTCGAGGATCATTTTGCGCCGACAAAACAGGTCCCGTTTCCTTTTCAGCATCGCACACCATCGTGCGCAGCTTGTAAAGTTTAAAAATCTTTCCGCCATGTCCCACACGATCCTGAGCGAAAATGACAGGAGAAAGCGGAGTTTCTATCTTAAGCGCAAAAACGGCGAAAGCGATCAACCCAACGGCAGGTACGATAAGAGTTAGCGCTAAAGCGATATCGACCAAGCGCCCCCATGCAAACTCAGATTTAACGGCAGAACTTTTTAGCCTGAATACCGGTATACCGTCCAATTGCTCTAAGCGGGAATTCGAAAGTATAAGCTCGTAAATCTCCGGTATCACATATACCGACAATCCCCTTGATACAGCCTCGGATACCAAAGAGACTCTCGTTTCCAAAGGCACGTCCTGACAAAAAAGCACACCATTGGCGGATAAGCTGTCAATCGCATCGGTCATTCGCACATAAGGCCCCCAAACCGGAAATTCGCTGCCCATTTCACCATTAAAAGTCACAGGAACATCCACAACCATGCCTGCAATCTCGTATAAGTATTGACCGCTTAACTTGAGCTGTTCAGCGCGTTCCTTAACACGCAAAACGGAACCAACTATAAGTATCTTTAACGGACCCATCCGTTTCATCGACCACGACCAGACAAAACGCCGCCATAGAAGTAAAAAAGACAACTGCAAAGGGAAAGCTATCAAAAATACCAATCGCGGAAAGGCAAATAGGGTCAGCATGTAAGAGAGGGTTATCGAGGCTAAAAACAGTAAGACCCCAGATGCCACAATCGCGGAGAATATTTCTTCCCAACGGTGCCTTCCGGGAGAATAAAGCCCATAGCTATAAAAAAGTATAAGAGCCACAAAAGTAATCCACGGAGCCGCAGAAACATAAGCATCAAGATTAAATTCAGGCGGCCTTCCGCCAAACCGAATATAAAATGCTGCCAGATACCCGAAATTAATAAGGACAGCATCTCCGATTATTTTGCCCATTAAAGTCAAACGCAAGTGTATACCCCCAGTTTGCAGACAATTGAATGATCATTTGCCGTCAGTCTTCTTTTATTGCTTTTCCCCTTTAACTGCCAAAAAAGCAGATATTAACCGCTTAGTCGCAGAAAGTATCGATTTAAGGTGATGATATCATATATCGATTAGTTTGCGCAAGAAATTGAGGAAGTGAAGTCTTATTTAGTAATGTAAAAATCAGCCATTTCTAGCTTTTCGTAAAAAATATCCAAAAAGAAAAAAAGAAAGATATCTAACAAAAAGGGAATGAGAATACATCAATAAAATTTTCGATGCTATAAATAACTTAAGTCCCGACTTTTTGGAAACTCTGTTTAAATAATTTCTTACTTCAACAATCATTAAGATATCTTTTAAGTTATTCCAAAGGCACTTATTGGTCGAAAGAACAGCAATAGTATTAATATAAGTTTGTGGTATTTTTTCCATTTCCATCAGATCAATTATTTGCTGAGGCGCATTAATACTACTTAAGAAGTCTCGTACTCGAAGCATTGCGTCAACATAAGCAAATCGTGATAAATTCTTTGAAGCCGCAGCAGATCCACTACGCTGTACATAAAAAGCAAGCGCCTGTTGAACACAACACACCTTGCTAGCAAAAAAAAGAGCTTTTATAACAAATTCCACATCTTCACCCTGGATACAGCCTTCTGTATACCTTAACTTAAATTTTTCTAAAAGCTCTCGCTTAAAGAGTGCAGAACCACTACATATATGAGTCGCGCCAATAAGGTACTTTTCTAGTACAAAAATGCCGTTCCCATTGAAATATCTGTACCGGCTACCAAAATCCCTGATTCTTCTTCCTGCATTATTCACAGTGTCAAAACCACAATAAACTACATCTGAATTTTCGAGACGAGCATTTTCATATAATTCTCTAAGACAATCAGGATGTATATAGTCATCAGAATCTAGGAAAAAAATATATTCTCCACTTGCAACACTAATACCTCGATTTCTCGCTGCACTTACTCCCATATTTTCTTGTTTGATTAATATTGTTCGAATTCCAGCTGGAGAACAATTAAATAATAAATTTATTCTTTCTTGAGTTATATCTGTTGAACCGTCGTCTATAACTATTAGTTCAATGTTATCAATTTGTTGTTTAAACACTGAGTTAATAGTTTTTTCAATAAACTTTTCAGTATTATAAGCAGGTATAATGATAGATACAGAAGGACTATTATAAGACATTATTTTACCTCTCTCCATTTTATAGCATCAAAACTGGAGCACGTTCTTAATATTTTGTCAATCCCCTCCCAAGCTGACTGAAGAAGGAACAAACGCTGCTGCCCGTGCCATGTACTTATATGTATTATCAATAAAATCGAGTGATAATACTTCATCTTGCATTCCCAGTTATCGCACCATGACCTCCAGATTAGACCTGACTTCACATTCTCCCAGAATCATTCTAAATATTCTTGCAGATGGAATTATCTCTTACCTTTAACACTCAGACCATTATTAACCAAATTGACTTAGCGTCAATTCATCGAATCTATTGTCAACCTAAAAGATTCGCAGATGTATTCCAGATCCTCCTGAACCAGATACTGATGACAACCAATATAAAAACCGTTATTACCCACATAATCTGCATTAGGCAATTTACAATCATAATGCTTTTTAAAAGCAGCATATGCCGGTTGCTGTGTTGGAATACAGCCAAACAACGGACGGGTTTCCACTCCCCGTTGTTCCAGGTTTTGCATAAGTGCTCTTCGCTTAATTTCTTTATTTTTTATTACAAGCGGATATGCCAGATAACTGACATCTTCAGAATAAACAGGCATTTGAATAATATCCTCATAAACTGCTAATCTCTGATTAAGAAAGGCAACATTTTTTTGCCTGGTTTTAATTATAGCATCGGCTTTTTTAATCTGCGGAATAGCCATCGCTGCTTGAAACTCTGTAGTTTTGAAGTTGAAACCTATAAATTCATGGGTAAACCTTGGATCAAATGAAGCGTTCCTATATGGACATTTCCCTTCGCTCCTCGAACATACATCACAAGCACAAACCCTGCCATTAGCTTTGATTCTTTTAATCATACGCTTAAGATGAACATCACTTGTCACAATTGCTCCCATTTCTCCTACTTGGATATTATGGGCAATATAAAACGAGTAATCTGCCAACAGAGACAAAGACCCCACTTTTTTCCCTTTATACAGAGATCCGTGAGCTTGTGCCGCATCTTCAAAAACAACCAAGTCATATTTTTTTGCCAAGTAATTTATGGAATCCATATCGTTAGGGTAACCCATCAGGTGAACTGGCAAAATAACAGCGAATTTATCCGGATTCTGAAACTTCAATAAGTCCTCAATCTGGTTAACATCCAAAGTAAAAGTTGTTGGGTCGATATCAACAAAGGCAGGCTCCATTCCCATGTGAAGTATAGCATTAGGGGTAGCTGCATAAGTAACTGGTGAAGTAATGACTTTTGCTCCTCTTTGAATTTTACTGAAACGTTTATCTTCCGATAAAGCGAACAACCCCGCCAGTAAAGCGGAAGTACCCGAATTCACCGCTACACAATAATCAGTTTCTATATACTTTGACCAAAGAGTTTCAAACTCCCGAACTTTTGGACCTTCCGACAATCTTCCACTTAACATGACCTCATTAATAGCATTTTTTTCATCCTCGCCGATAACGATATCGCCTATTCTCACCCTTCTCATCAGACCTTAATCTCCTCAATCCAGTTATTTGTAAACCAGTTAAAAGTTTCTTGCAGTCCGACTTCCAACGATACCTTTGGCGCCCAATCCCTTTCACGCATTTTGCTGACTTCCAACAATTTTTTCGGCATTCCATCAGGTTTGTCAGTGTTAAAAATTAAATTCCCATCATATCCAATCACAGTTTTTATTAGTTTTGCCAACTCTTTTATCGAAATATCATTTCCCATACCGACGTTCAACATTTCTCCCCCATCTAACTTGTTCAAAAAATAAAGACAGGCATCTGCCACATCATCAACATATAAAAACTCTCTTCTGGCATTTCCCGTTCCCCAAATTTCCACCTCAACCAATCCGTAATTTTTTGCTTCATACATTTTTCTTATTAATGCCGATATGACATGCGAGGACGAGAGGTCAAAATTATCGCCCGCACCATAGATATTGGGGAAAATCAGCGAAAAAAAAGCGCATCCATATTGCTTATGATAAGCCTCTGCCATTTTCATTCCACAAATCTTTGCCAAAGCATAAGTTTCATTAGTCGGCTCCGGTTTACCATCCAGCAGAAATTCTTCTTTCATAGGCTGCAAGCTTTTTCTCGGATAAGCACAGGAACTAGATACAAACAATAATTTCTTAACTCCAGATTTATATGCTGCGTGCATGACATTGCTTTGGATAAGCATATTGTCGTAAAAAAAAGCTGCCGGAGCCTCTATATTCGCCATAATCCCGCCTACTTTGGCTGCTGCCAAAAAAACATACTCTGGTTTTTCTTTTTGAAAGAAATCTTCCACATCAGCCTGCCTTCGCAAATCCAATTCCTTCCTTGTGCGTACCAAGAGATTAGAAAACCCTGCTTCCTGTAATTTTTTTAGCAATGCTGAGCCAACCAAACCGCGATGTCCTGCTATATATATTTTTGCAAATGGTGAAATGTTCACCCTCTATTAGCCTCCAATCATCATTTTGTTAGTAGTCCAGTCAAATCCTTTTTCCACAAGAAGTTTCTTCCCTTCTCCGATAGGACTTAAACCCGTCAATTCCATGTCAGCATCAACCATTATTTTTGCAAGTTCCCTAAAGGTTATCCTTGGTACCCAGCCTAGCTTTGCCTTTGCCTTTGAAGCGTCAGCAAGCAAAAAGTCTACTTCTGTCGGACGAAAATAAAGTGGATCTATCTCAATCAAAGTATTCCCCAGTCTTAAAGCTGAATTCGAAGTCAGATTATCATTCAACGAACGGATAATACCTTTCTCAGCAATGCCATGACCTTGCCACTCAATTTCAATACCAGCATACTTAAATGTAATCTCAACAAACTCTCTTACCGTATGGCTTTCCCCTGTACCTATCACATAATCATCAGGGTCTTCACGCTGTAGCATCAACCACTGGCAAACGACATACTCAGGTGCAAAACCCCAATCCCTTTTTGATTCAAGGTTGCCAAGATAAAGTTTTTCTTGTTTGCCTTCCAGAATATTGGCGATAGCCCTGGTTATTTTTCTCGTTACAAAAGTTTCTCCCCGGCGAGGCGACTCATGGTTAAAAAGAATTCCGTTGCAGGCAAAAAGACCATATCCTTCACGATAATTCACTGTCATCCAATAGGCATAAACTTTAGCAGCCGCATAGGGGCTGCGTGGATAAAACAAACTTTTCTCATTCTGGGGTGGTGATGTAGCTCCAAACATTTCCGAAGACGAAGCCTGATAAAACTTAGTTTTAATGCCGCTTCTCCTAATTGCTTCAAGAAGCCTTGTCGTACCCAGCGCTGTAATATCGCCGGTGTACTCAGGCATATCAAAACTTACCCGCACATGGCTCTGAGCTCCCAAATGATAAATCTCCGCAGGCATAATATTGTAGACCAGATTTGTCAAATGTCCTGCATCGGATAAATCCCCATAGTGTAAAAAAAGTCTGGCTTTGGGATCATGTTTATCAAGGAAGATATGATCAATCCTTCCGGTATTAAAAGTGCTCGCTCGGCGAATAATACCATGAACCTCATATCCTTTACTGAGTAGAAATTCTGTCAAATAAGCCCCATCCTGTCCGGTAATGCCGGTAATTAAAGCAACTTTAGCCACAATTTATCCTCCCTTGTAATTTATTTTAAGTTAGACTCCCGATAATTTCATCTGTTATCAACTCAGCAAATCTCTCCGCTCTAAACAAATACATTGCGTCACTTTTGATAAATTTCTCAATGGAGGTAAGATATTCCTGATATTCGGAGTTAGGCATGAATTTAATATATCTATACAGTTCTTCATAACTTTTAAAGTTTTCTTTATCAATAAACGTACTTGCGGGAATAAAATCAGTGATATTGGGCGCTCCCAGATAAATCGGAACACAACCTGCAAAAAAGCAGTCAAAGATCTTTTCAGTGATATATCCCGGAATATCTTTAGCGTTTTCATAGCATATAGCGAACTTATACTCCTTCAGTATCTGAGCCTTGGATTGTATTGCACCTTTGTAAGAATGATATTTTGGAGCCAATAACCTTGTTAAAGGCTTGATTCTATTTAACCCTCGTATAATTTTGCTTCCACCGAAAACATACTTATCCCATCCAATGCCGTATAAGTCAAACTCATCCGGGTGATATTGCTCAAACCAGCGAATGGCGTTAACTCTTTCAGTATACAATTCCAGTGGATGTTTTATGGTTTTGTTTCCTGCTACCATGGTGCATAGTTTATTCTTTTTATTTGTGTCAAAATTTAAAATTTCGGGGAGCTTATTAGGCCAATGATATTTTATATACCTTTTCCCATCAACCCATTGATCATTCCAAGTAAAAATTTTTTTAAAGTACCTATGATTTTCTTTTACCCAGTTCTTCTTCGCGATAAGTTCAGATTCCCAGATAATCAAAAAACTATCATTATGCAATAATGTGGATTTATCGCTTAAGACAGGCATCTCATTATATATAACAAAACGTGCTTCGCTAATATTATTAATGTCTTGAGTTGCCAAATCATACTCATGGGATGCAAGCCTTTCTTTCAGCAAAGAATACTGATACAGGCAATTATCTCTATTGATAATTGTATCGTAAATTTCAAAAACTCGATTGCTTTGATAATAGCGTGATGTATAAAGTACTGCCTTTTTCATTTGATCTCCTCGAATACTTTTTTAATCCTTTTTTCATAAGTATAATCTTTGGATCGCTTATATCCGGATAAACACACAGCTTTTCTTTCCTGTTCATTGTTCAGGTAATATTCGATTTGCATGGATAGCTCTTCTAAACTGGTATAAATAGCAATGTCTTTTCCGATTGTATAGTAATCCTCTAACCCCGGGGCATAATTAGTCAATTGGAAACCCCCATAACAAGGAATCTCAAAGTTTCTCGCTTTTATTTGCTCTATTCTTTTTTGACCAAATAAATATGACCTGATATTTCTCCACGAAAACAACAAGTATCTAAAATCGCTCTGTACGCTGTTCGATAAGTTCAGATTAATTTTCGAGCGTAAAAAAATATCTTTGATTTCTTCATAGCTTACCCTGCCATCATTCCAGCCTGAGCCAAAGCATTTAACGTTATATCCTCTTTTGTTTAAGTAATCTATTATCCAAGTCCTGGTTGTATTTTTGCCTCCTGCAAATGAAACATCATATTTATATTCTATTCTGTCAAAATCAATATTTCCCACATAATCGCTTGCAGCCCATTGAGAAGGAATTACATTTTTTATGCCAAGATTATGATATTTTAGCAAGCTAAACCTATCCGTTGTGATAGAATATGTAAGTAAAGGAGCTATAGATCTTGTAAAGCTCTCAAATCGCCATTGGTCGTCACAAAACCAGTTTACAGTAGTGTATTTTTCTGAAAGATATTTAATTGTTTTTTTAGTCACTTCATCTCTCATTAAAATAAAAAATATAATATCAGGCTTGGTTTCTGCTGCAAATTCGATTATATTGTTTTGCAGCTTTTGCTTATCTTCCCAATAACCGTTATCCTCAAGCCAAAATGGTAGCACATCTTTACTAACTTGCTGCAAAGCCGGAAGAAACGCTGTTTTTTCCAGAGAATCCCCTCTTTCTTTTATTCCGTAGTCGTATTTCAATAGTGCGGTCATTATTTTAGCCATTATTTACGTAATAGACCTCCTTTCAGTATAAGCCTTTTAAACCTTTTCATGCTTGCTGCCAAACATCTCCCTAAGCCCATCTTAAGTAATATAATACTAATAACAGCAAAAAGCCATACTGCCAAAACTCTATGTGCCTTATAGGCGCCGACACATCTGCTTTGACTGACAACCCCCCAAAAAATGTCCGCTTTAAAGGTCTGCTCAAAAAGCCTTTTTGCTTCCAATGATCCATTTTTAAGAAGATAATTTATAGCACATCTGCTAAGATCCAGATTTTTTGCAAGTTCATACTTTTTTAAAGTTTCAGCAGAAACAGTGATATTATTCTTACTTAAATAATATTCCGTTACTTCAAAAAAGTCAGCCCGCTCAGTACGCAAACATGCAATTTGGTAACTTCCATGATCAAAGCTAAATCGATAATTCATAAGTTTTTCCTGTAAAATCACAATCGGGTGAGTTTCCAAAATCCGCAACCACATATCCAAATCGGCAGATGTTCTAAATTCCTCCACATTAAACGGCATCAGTTCCTTATATAAATTACTTCTAACCATTGCGCTCGGGCACATAAGGAAGTTCATATTTTTTAGTGTTGACTCAAATATATCATGAAATGAATGAATTTCCGCGTTATTTAATTCGATCGGAAAATGGCTTTCTCCGATTATTTCGCCACGGCTGTTGATATGATAAGCCAATGTAAAAACTGCACCTACTGAAGGATATTCTCGAAAAGCTGCAACCTGTTTTTCTACCATCTCCGGCAGATATATATCATCTGCATGAAATAACGCAATATATTCACCCCTAGCTAATTGCACCGCCTTGCTGAAATTTCCTTCTGCTCCAATATTGACTTCGTTTCGATAGATTTTAAGTCTTTCATCGTTAAATTCCTGTAACAAAGCAGGAGTTCTGTCTGTAGAGGCATTATCAACAACGAGTATCTCCATGTTACTATAAGTTTGTCCTAGGATCGAGCGGAGAGTCTCCGCTATTGTCTTTTCGGCGTTATAAACGGGTATACAGATGCTAACCAGCGGTTGTTGTTCTAGCGAGATGCCTGTACTATTCATTTGTAATTCCTCATCTTTTCTTTCTTCGGATTAACTAATTCCCAAATTTGTAAATATCTACCGAAGGCGCAATTCGATCTACAAATAACTCTTTAACCTTCTATTGAATTATTCAAAGCCCGCTTTGTTAACACTGTCCTCTTAATCATTTTAATTCTTTTTAGCACAATACGATGCAAAACGCTGGGCAACAAAATTAATGGTATGCAGACTACCCAAAAAAAAGGCATTGATTTAAACTGAGAAACCATTCTTTTGAAAGTGAGTATATTTATCGGGAAACCGTTATCTTTAGCACTGTGAATGATACTCGGTAAAGATCGAGTTATGACTTTTAGAACCTTATTAACAGATGTTCTGCTATAATCAGTTATGGATAGTTCATTAAGAATTTCTGAAAGTGCAACACTATTCTCCAAGTGAACCGAATAATTATCCTTCCAGCCCTTCGCTCCATTACGGTACATAACATAGGGGGTTGAAATACAATACGCAAAGTGTCCTCGAAGAATTGTCAACAGTGCACCTAAGTGAAGCCAATTGGTACCCACATATCTGCTGTGATTTGATTTTGTCCAAATAGAACGATTAACAACGTTAGATGATATTAAACAGGAGTTCAGCATCACATTAGATAAAAATGTATCACTATCTTTGCAAAACAGATCCTCACTAATGCCCAAGACTCGCTCTGAAAAACACTGCGTAAAATCATTGCTGTAACTAGCCCAATTTACAAAAACTGCGGATAAATCCTTGTAATCACTAAGTACTTCGAGAAGCTTACTTATACCTCCATAGATCATTTTATCATCATCCCCAAAAAGCCAAACATATTCCCCATTAGACCTCCTAACCGCCAAATCAAAATTTCGCTCAGGCCCAAAGTTTTCATCGTTGCAAAAATACCGAATGACCTGATACTTCGTCTGATATTCCCGAATAATCTCCGCCGTACCATCGTTAGAGGCATTGTCGGAAACAATTATCTCCACGCCCTCTTCAAGCTGCGAAACGATACTGTCCAAGGTTCCACGGATGGTCTTGGCACCGTTATAAGTCGGAATTGCTACGGATAATTTGATCTCCATTATTTAAACACCACCATTCATGTGCTTTCTATGTCATACGGGCTGTGATTGCACCTTCTCAAATATGTCATATAAAAAGTGTTATTCAAAATTTTCCTTGAAATCCAAGTAAAGAATGAACAACTTTTATGATTCCATCAACCGATAATCCATGGATCGCCCTCAAATACTCCTGAGAGCCGACTTCCTGACAGAACATGTCTCTTATACCCAATCGCTTAAGCACTATGTTCTGATTTCCTAATTCTGCTAATATCTCAGCTACTGCGCTTCCCAGCCCCCCTATTATGCTATGCTCCTCTATAGTTATGATAACTCCTGTCTGCTGTGCTGCACCCATAACCGCTTCTACATCCATCGGCTTTAAAGTATGCATACTCAAAACGCGCGCTTGAATCCCATTATTCATTAATTTCTCTGCCGCTTGATAAGTATTATATAACATTCCTCCGGTTGCAATCAGTGTTACATCTTTACCCTCTTTCACTGTAAGCGCTTTGCCGATTTGAAAGTACGGCAAATCTTGGTGAACAACAGGTTCTTTGGAGCTTCCCAAACGCAAGTAGAATGGACCATTCCTCTCTACGATAGCTCTCACTGCTAACCTTGCCTCTACCGGATCTCCCGGGGCAATAACAGTCATGTTTGGTAAGACTCGCATTATCGCCAAGTCTTCAGTTCCATGATGAGTCATTCCTAAAGCACCGTACACCAAACCCCCACCGACAGCTACGATTTTCACATCAGCATAATGATAACATACATCATTGCGAATCTGTTCTACGCATCTAAGCGTTGGAAAATTTGCAATAGAGTATGTAAATACTACTTTCCCGGACATCGCAAGACCGGCTGCAATTCCCGTCATGTTTTGCTCCGCTACACCAACATTGATATAGCGTCCAGGAAACTGGTTAAAGAATTGCTCTAAAACCGAATATCCTAAATCACTGGTCAAAAGCCAAATTCGATCATCAGATTCTGCTATTTCACACAACTCTTTTATAAACGCATTCCTCATACTGTCACCTGCAATTCAATAAGTGCTTGATTTAAAAGTTCCTCATCAAGTGACTTGTAGTGCCAAGCAAGCTGATTTTCCATGAAACTAACTCCCTTACCTTTGATTGTGTGGGCAATAATGCAGCTTGGTTTTTTTGAATTAAAAGGTATACAAGATAATGCGTCCTCAATTTGTTCCACGTTATGACCATCAATTTCTCTCACAGTCCAACCGAAAGCACTCCATTTATCTGCAAGCGGTTCCAGGTTAAGTACTTCTCTTATTGTCCCAAAAGCTTGAAGTTTGTTGTAATCCACGATCACTACCAAGTTATCTAAGTTATGATGTGCTGCAAACAATACCGCTTCCCAGATTGAGCCTTCATCACATTCTCCATCGCTTATCAGCACAAAAACTCTATAATCCCGGCCATCTCTTTTACCAACCATTGCCATTCCACAGCCAATGGATAATCCATGCCCGAGCGAACCAGTAGATGCATCTACGCCTGGAACCCCTCGGTGTGTTATGTGTTGGGCTAATTGAGAGCCATCTTTACCGTAAGTTTCAAGCCACTCTTTAGGGAAAAATCCCCGTTCTGCTAGCGCTGCATATACTGCCGCACAGCCATGGCCTTTACTTAGAATAAAACGATCTCTTCCGCTCCAATCAGGCATAGATGGGTTTATCCGCAATATATTGCCGTACAACACTGCCAGCAAGTCAGCTGAAGATAGACATGTGCCCACATGAGAGGCATTGGCTCTGTGAGTCATTCGCAAGACATGAGATCGGATATCCTTGGCAAGCACTTGTGTTTTAAATTCACCATTCATGGTAAATACCTTGGTTTTGGAAGTAGGGATACGAATCGTCCACCTCTTTCTCTAATAGCTCGTTGTTCTTTAACTATCTCTTCTTCAAACGATGTAGCAAAGATAATAATCGCATCTGTAGGCTCTTGGCACAACTTAATCGGATCATATATTTGCAAATGCGTACCAGGAGTAAAAAGTCCATGTAAGTAGTGATTATTATCCACGAGGTACTCAATTTGGTCACGAGTAATTTTAGCTAAACTACAGACAATGTTTGTTCTATGAGCAGCTCCAAACCCGACAAAACGAACACCCTCCGCACGTTGTTGTTTTAAAAACATTTCTAGCTCACCCAGATAAGTTTTCATATCAACAGCAAAGTCTCTACATAGCTTCTCTAAATGATTAGTCTCTCTTATACTGTTCATAATACTTGTATCAGTTCTAGGTGTGCGCTTACATACGAGATACAGTGAGCCGCCATGAATGCTAACTCTTTTATGCATCGAAATTTGAAAGCCATATTGGTCAAATAATTTCTCGAGACTAAACAATGAAAAATAGGAAAGATGCTCATGATAAAAGTGAAAATATAATCCGTTAGACAAAATTGCATCTACATCCGGTACTTCAATGATAAGAACTCCCGTATCGGTTAGCGCTGAACATACGGCATCCATAAATCCATGTAAATCATTAATATGCTCTAAAACATGCCGAATTATAATAACATCGGCAGGCAAAATTGGACACTCACCTAGATTATCTGAAGAGAAAAAAGTTCTTGCAACAGGTATATCGCTTTCTTGATATGCTTGCTGAAGTTGAAATGATGGTTCATATCCAAATACCAGATTGGATCCTTTGTCTCGCAATCGCTTCATCAAATACCCATCATTGCATCCTATCTCTATGACTTTTTTGTCTCGTATACCCTGCTCCGAAATAAGAGAAGCTACAACCTGATCAATATAAGCTCGATAACTAGCTGAACCTGTGCCTATAAACCTATAGCTGGTATAAATGCTATCCGGAACAATCTCTCTAAGCTGAATAAGCCCACAATTCGAACAAAGAGCAGCTGTAAGCGGAAGTAATGGTTCACTCCCTAAATCTGCCTGCGTTAGATAAGTACCCGCGATTGGAACATTCTCGTAATGAAAAAAATCTATCAATTCACTATTACAAATTCGGCATGCCTTAAGTAACACAACATCAAAATTACTATCCATTATAATCCTCCTTATTTTTCTGAAACCATTCCACTGTTCTACGAAGCCCATCGTCTAAATTCACGCCGGGCGACCATCCGGTCACTTTATTTAATCGAGAAATATCCGCTTGAAGATGCATTGTCTGATCAGAACGATAAGGTACTTCTCCAAAGCCAATAGGCAATTTTGGATCAATTAAATCCCGAACTCTCTCAACGATACTCTTAATGGTATGTGATTCTCCTGAACCCAGATTGAAAATGCCGTGTGCTGTAGATGCAGTCGCTGCTCTCCAAATGGCTTCAACAGCGTCTTCCACATAAAGATAATCCCAGCGTTGCTCTCCTAAAGTGAGTGATGGCCTTTCGCCGCGTATAAGGGCAAGAATCAGCGATGGAATCATTCGCAACTGGTCATCGTATGGACCATAAATCCAGAATGGTCTAAACCAAATAAAGTCAATCCCATTTATTTCACAAAGTTTCTGCGTTGACATGCAAGTAATGTACTTGCTTATCCCATATAACGTGTTTGGCATTGGCGTCAAGCTTTCACTGAAAATCATCTCATATTTGCCATACTCTGCTGAGGTACCCACTCCAATCCATCTTTGTGAATCAGCTTCTTTGGCTATCTGCAGCAATTCCAGACTGCCATAAAAGTTACTAAAAATCTGGGATGGGTCGTTCTGATACTTATGACTGTTTCCACCATTCCATGCTAGATGAAACACCACATCAGGTTTAAAAGACTTAATTTCATCCGAATATTGCTTAAGAGCGGCTATATCCCCAAAAATGACTTTTAATTTTGAAAATACATCCTTAATTCGCCAGTGGTTACTGTTTGGTCTAATTAAAACACATACTTCATTTCCCTTATCCAATAAGAGCTTAACTAAATGTGAACCAAGGAACCCTGTGGCGCCAGTTACAAAACAACGCATTCTATCTCCTCGACCTTCGTATTGGAAATTTTATCATTTCTCGTTATATATAATGATCAAAAATAAAATACACCCCTAATTTTAGTGAAATAGAATATTTTTGCTATAAAACCTTCCTCTATTTCCCCAAACGAAGCTTTAAGCTAACTCATTTTTTATCTTGTTAAAACATTCCAAGATGTACTCCAACATCCTCTCAGTCAATCCCGGATATACCCCAATCCAAAAAGTATCAGCCATTACTTTATCTGTATTTTTAAGTTCTCCCACATTACGATAAGACACGCCGCTTTCGGTGAATGCCGGCTGACGGATTATATTGCCGGCAAAAACAGTGCGAGTCTGTATCCGGCACTCCTCCAAGAAGGTTATCACTCTTTTGCGATCAAAAGGAGCATTGTCTCTCACGGTTAGGACAAACCCGAAAGGAGATGCTTCGGCTTGTGGAGGCACTTTCGGCAATATAAAGTATTCTTCAAGGCTTTCAAGCCCTTGATAAAGATGTTGCCAGTTATCCCTTCTCTTCTTAATAAAATCCCGAAGCTTGTCCAACTGGGCTACACCTATTGCGGCCTGCATATCGGTCAACTTCAGGTTGTAACCCATATGGGAATAAACGTATTTGTGGTCATAGCCTTCCGGAAGATCTCCGAAACGCCGGTCAAACCTCTTATTGCATGTATCATCCTGCCCTGGGTCACACCAGCAGTCTCTTCCCCAATCTCTGAACGATGTCACAATCTGCTTCAGTATTTGGTCGCCTGTAGTTACCGCACCCCCTTCACCCATGGTGATATGATGCGCAGGGTAAAAACTATATGTGGCAAGATCTCCGAATGTACCTGTATATTTGCCATTCCATTTCGATCCAAGAGCATCACAGTTGTCTTCTATAAGCCAAAGGTTATTGCGGCGGGCAAAAGCAGAAACCCTGTCCAAATCAAAAGGTATACCCAGTGTATGAGCTAAAAAGATCGCCTTAGTACGCAGCGAGAGAGCTTCCTCCAACTTGTCGGCATCGATATTGTAGGTGCCTAGTTCTACATCAACAAAAACGGGAACAAGTCCGTTTTGTACAATGGGGGCAACTGTAGTAGGAAAGCCTGCCGCCACTGTTATAATCTCATCTCCTGGTTTAAGTCGCCGCTCTCCAAGTTTATGTGATGTAAGAGCGGAAATTGCTAAAAGATTAGCAGAGGATCCGGAGTTAGCCGTAATAACATGCTTAGTTCCCAGAAAAGAAGACATTTTAACCTGAAATTCCTGCTCAAAGCGACCGCCGGTCAGCCAAAAATCCAGTGCGCTGTCAACCAAGTTGATCATTTCACTTTCGTCAAATACCCTTCCGGCATAATTAACTCTTGATTTTCCCCCAATAAAATCCGCTTTTTGGGTTGGTTGATGTACCAACCTGTAGTATTCACCCACTTTGGTAAAAATCTCTTGCTTTAATTGTTCTTGTCTATCCATCCTTCAATCCCACCTATCACTTTAACCAAGCAACTTGCTTTTTCTTTGCGTCAATAAAATATTTATCTAAATCAGTATAACTATTAATTAGTTTTTTTTCATAAAAATTTCTGTACCAGTCGGCGGTTATTTCAAGTGCCTTGTTGAAATCCCAAGTATTTTGCCACTTGAGTTTTGCATGCGCCTTAGAACAGTCAAGTTTAAGCATATTGGCCTCGTGTAGTCTGCTTGCATTTTCTTGTATTGTGTAATCTATTTTGTTCCAGCTTTCTTTGATTTTATCCACTGCCTCCCGGACAGTGAAAGGTCTTTCTTCACCTGGTCCAAAGTTCCATCCTTCGGCAAATTCCTTTCTTCCTTCAAGAAGTTTCTGTCCAAGCATCAAATAACCTGACAAAGGTTCAAGAACATGCTGCCATGGACGGGTTGCATGTGGGCTTCTTATCATCACGCTTTCATTTTTAGCTGCCGCTTTAACAATATCCGGTATTAAGCGATCTTCTCCCCAATCGCCGCCTCCAATAACATTGCCTGCCCGCGCGCTTGCCAAAAGTACCTGATGCAATCTGCCATAATCGTTTGGATTAAAGAAAGAATTACGATAAGAATTAGTAATAAGTTCCGCACAACCTTTTGATGAACTATAGGGGTCATAGCCTCCCATAGAGTCAATTTCCCTGTATCCGAATACCCATTCTTTATTCTCGTAACATTTATCGCTGGTGACATTAACTATTGCCCTGATGGATTCAAAGTGCCGGCACACCTCAAAAACATTTACAGTTCCCATAATATTTGTTTCAAAGGTATAGGCGGGATTCCTGTATGAATGTCTTACAATTGGCTGTGCAGCCAGATGAAAAACTATCTCCGGCTTATATGTTTCAAATGCTTCACTTAACTTTTCCTTATCCCTTATATCACCGGTAAGTGAGACGATATCAATATCCAGCAGATCAAAGTGATTCGGAGTTGATGGCGGATTAAGCGAGTATCCTATAACGGACGCACCAAGATTTTTAAGCCATAAAGCCAGCCATGACCCCTTAAAGCCGCTGTGTCCTGTGATAAGTACAACTTTATCTTTGTATATACTTCCAAACATATGCTATTCCCAAACCTTCCATGGTGCTTTTGAATTATCCCACATAGTTTCAAGTTCAATCTTATCTCGCATGGTATCCATGGGCTTCCAAAATCCTTCATGCCTAAAAGCCGCAAGCTGTCCCTCTTTTGCCAGACATTCCAGAGGTTCCCTTTCCCAGATGGTAGCGTCCCCCTCCAAATATTCAAATATCTCAGGCTCCAAAATAAAAAAACCTCCATTTATCCATGAACCATCGCCCCTTGGTTTCTCAATAAAAGATATCACCCGATCTTTATCATCTAAATCTAACGCCCCGAATTTTCCTGTTGGCTGCACAGCTGTAACTGTGGCATATTTCCCGTGAGCTACATGAAAAGCCAATAAACGTTCTAAGGAGATATCGCTTACTCCATCGCCATATGTAAGCATAAAAGTTTCATTGCCCACATAAGGCGCTACTCTTTTGATTCTACCGCCTGTCATAGTGTCAACCCCGGTTTCCGCCAATGTAACTCTCCAAGGTTCCGCATTTTGGCTGTGAACAATAAGCTGGTTATTATCTCTGAAATCAAAAGTAACATCACATTGATGCAAGAAATAATGGGCAAAATATTCTTTAATCAAATACCCTTTGTAGCCAAGGCAAATAACAAAATCATTAAAGCCATAGTGCGAATACATCTTCATAATATGCCACAAAATCGGCTTACCGCCTATTTCGATCATGGGCTTAGGTTTTAGATGTGATTCTTCGCTGATTCTGGTCCCCATACCTCCGGCTAATATTACTACTTTCATCAATAATTCCCCTCCTGATATAGATTTTTATGTTTTAAAAAGATTTTGTCTAAGGTCTAATTAATATAATCCGCACAAATTAAAAAGCTAAAACTTCATACCCTTCCCATGGTTAAAGTATAGTGTAGCGTTGTGTTATGATCTTAAATTTCTTTTCTGGAATGTTTTTTTAGCTCATCAACCACTTCTTTTACTCTCTGTGCTTCTCCCCTTTTTGCTATAAGTATAGCATCTTCGGTCTCTATTATAAGATGATTATCAAGCCCAATAGTCGATATGATTCTCTTGTTTCCAATTATTAATGAGTTTTTAGTATCAATTGCATAAACATCACCAGCAATAACATTGCCGCTTTCATCTTTATTAAGCACATCATAAAAAGAATCCCATGAACCAATGTCATTCCAATAAAGTTCAAGAGCCAGCATTATTACTCTATTCGATTTTTCCATGATTGCATAATCTATTGATATGTTTGTCATTTTAGCAAAATCTACTATCATGTCATCAAAGCTCAATTCTAGCATTTTACTTATTTCCGGAGCATGACACATGAATTCATCAATCATAGTAGCGATACTAAAAGCAAACATTCCTGAATTCCAATAATAATTCCCTTCATCTATATATTTTCTTGCGGTTTCGATGTTAGGCTTCTCAGTAAAATTTTCAACCTCCAGAAAAGTTTTATTTTCGTTTTCCGGTTTCTGTCTGCTTGCTTTGATATATCCATATCCTGTTTCTGCTCTATCCGGCTTTACGCCAAACGTCACTATATTGCCCTCTTTTGCGGCATATTCAGCCTTCTTGATATAGCTTAAAAACTCGTCCGCCGGTTTTATCATATGGTCAGAAGGGCAAACTAGTATTACCTCATCCTTAGAACAATTGAGTTTTTCAACGCAATACTTTATACCCAAAGCAATAGCAGGAGCTGTATTTCTTCCGGCAGGTTCAAGAATAATATTATCGGTGCAAGCATTTTGATAATCAGGGGACAACGAAAGTAAATCTGAGAGTACATGCGATTTATATTCTCTATTTGTGATGATAATAATATCTTCCGGCCTTAAAATATGCAGCAGTCTTTCAACTGTTAATTGAAGTAGAGATCTATCATCGTAAAGTTTTAAAAACTGTTTAGGATAGTTCTTTCTACTCAATGGCCATAACCTTATTCCAATTCCCCCCGCGAGAATAACTGCTTTCATTCTTCATCCCCTCGATAATAATTATTTCTATTTTAAGGAATGCTCCGCCATCTGAGAAATTTTGAAAACTTCTTAGATATTGCAATCTATGTGGTCCAATTTTTATAATGGGGCCGAAACACCCAAAATAATCAAATCGGAGTTAGTCCCAATCCCTTTCCTTATTCAAAAACCTTTCATAAATCCCCGACATCTCCATCAGTACTCTGTTCAAGGAGTAATCCGCAATCTTTCCACGCCCTGCCGCACCCATTAAAAGCCGTAAGCGGCTGTCGGATATCAGCTTTTCTAGAGCCTCTACGAATCCTTGTAAATCTCCAAGTTCCACCACAAGGCCTGTTTGCTCATCATTCACCAAGTCCCTATTGCCGCGAACGTTTGTAGCAATCACAGGCTTGCCAGCCGCCATTGCTTCCATAATACTTTTTGGCAGTCCCTCGTGTTTGGAAGTTAAAGCTACAATATCGGTATCAGCCAAAACACTTGGAATATCGCTCCGGAATCCAAGAAAATAAACTCTCGGAATAAGCTTATCCTTATCCTTAACCTTCAATTTAAGTTTTTCTTCATCCCTTCCATTTCCAACAAGCAGAAGATGGATATCCTCATGTTCTTTCGCAAGCTGCAGCCACGCATCCAGTAGAAAAGCGTGGTTTTTCCTGGGTATAAACTCCGCCACACAGACGACAACAACCCCATCCGTAGGTATTCCCAGCTCCTTTCGTACCAAACTCATATCTTTCGGAACTGAATACCTTTCAATATCCACTCCCACACCATTGACGAGAAACAAATTTATACCCGTCTTGAATCCAAGCTTACGTGCGTTAGCAAAGTCCTCTTCGTTAATGACTATAAGGCAATCCGTCCACTTGGCCGCGATTTTTTCAGCATTATAATAGATCAGCCAGTCCAAGGGTGAAGCGCCGTTATAAAAATGAAATCCATGCGCCGTGTATAAGATTGATCCCTGTTTGGTCAGTTTGGCAGCAAATCTTCCTAAAAAAGCGGCGATCGGAGTATGAACATGGATAAGTTCAAAACGCTGTGATTTAAGAAGCGTCACTAACTGCCATAAAGCCTTAAAATTAGCAAGACTTAAAGGAGAACGCGAAAACTCTATCTCATGACAAAAAGCGCCTGCCGCTTCTATTTCCTCCCTTCGCCCTTCGGCTGAGGATGCGGCTGCGTGTACTTCATATCCTTTCTCCTGTAATAATTTTATAAACGGGATATGAAAATTGGCAAGATGAGTGTAGACGGTTGCTATAAACAGGACTTTTCGCCGATTCTCATATGACAATAAACATATCTCCAATCTGTAAAACCTTAATCCTCATCTACCCCACCGCAGGCAAAAACGAATTCAAGTGTTCTTCCCAGGCAGGATTTATTTCCAATGCTCGCTTAATTGCCTCTTCTGCAAGCTCTATATCCTCAGCTGCCACTGCTACCCTAACGAGTAGCTCATGCGATTGCAAAAGCCGAGGTTCAAGCTCGACAGCCTTTAAAGCTACATTTATCGCTTCGTCATGTTCGTTTAATAAAA
>Ga0136709_1000099_pt1 | contig 15972 bp, 10 predicted proteins | sample FlocCalmetaG_FD_101395 | JGI IMG/M metagenome (GOLD analysis project Ga0136709, IMG submission 101395) | Freshwater bacterial and archeal communities from Indian Creek, Illinois, USA - Floc-Cal metaG | ecosystem: Environmental > Aquatic > Freshwater > Unclassified | place: USA: Indian Creek...
GCCAACTGGTCTGTAAATCAACCATGATACAGCAAAGCATATCAAAAAACATAGAAGCGACATAAAAAGCGGATAAATTAATATTACCTGACAACCGCGTCCTTCATCATCATGCAGTCGCAAAGTTATGGAATCCATTAGCCAGCTATACCTAGTTAAAGCAAGGACAACTCCGCCGCAAGCGGTCGGATACAAGAAAATCCGTTTCTTGCTATTAATTCTTAGAAACCAGAAAACAATTTGCAACTTTTTCGCACTGTCTATTTTTTAAAACCTCCCAATCCTTAAACTCGAATTCTGTGACACAACTGTCGTATTCTTAGAAAAATATCAAACATCATCGTCACAAAGCATGCGTCGCTTCTACTGAGGTTTTTCTATTCTGAGCTATACAACTTCTGCCATAACGCGCCTCAAGCAATGTCTTTTGCAAATTGCTATTGCTTTAACCTGCACGTAGTTGTTGCAAAAAGTCTCTACAACATTTTTGGAGTAATTCTGATTTTAAAGAACAGAACACAAAAAATAGCCAACACTGCAAGTTTTGTTCAAGCAATGTTAGCCATCTAGGTTCTTCGGTGACGGCTCTATTTATTTTCGTTACCATATTGTGCAGCATCTATCCCAATCACTACCTGATTGTTCAATGAGGATGAAAGTGACTTCCAGCTCATGTCTAGCCTGAGTTAATTCGAGCATAAAACAGCCTAACTTCCACCTCATTTTAACATATTAACCAACATCTGTCAAAATACCTCCCAGCGCTTCAATGGGTGACGATGTAATCATTTCCACTTTATACCTTGTCTGGGCAATTCGGACATAAAAGCGCTGTTCATATTTCACTCTATTTGAATACTAAATAAAAAAAGCTTTCCTGCCTATACACTTGACTAAGGTGACTACAATATGTTGTACTTCATACCGTTCCCTCTACGCCGAGAAATTCTTCGGGGCTGCTTCTAAGCTCTTTGCACTTTCCATGGTCTTCGCCCATATGCTCGAGGCTCGGCTTCTCCTTTTCCCCCTTACGAGGCCTTTTTGTCGACGTAGCAGGATTCACTTAATGTTGCGGTCTGGTAACTTGCTCGCCCTGTCTCTGACAGGCACTTTTGTCGATACGCTTCTACGCACGGATTTCTCCCTGCATAGGTATCTTAGCTATGGGGCGCCTTGGCACTTACCCCAACCGGACTTGCACCGGCAAGATAACACGTGCTTATCTGGGAACGCGGCAAACCAAAAAAAGCGGACATTTCCGTGTCCGCTTTTCAAAAGAAAATTTGAGATTTTATTCATAAGGTAACATTTTGAGCCTTTAGAAACGCTCGCACTTCCTCTAACGGCTTGCCATGATGATATTGCAGGGCAAAGCGATACCACTGATGGTCGGTATTTGCTAACGAAAATTTTTAGCGGCCAGCCTCGACACGCCGAAAAAGACCACTTGATGGAGTTACTTCCTGACGTAGAATCATGAACAAGACTTGCGGCAACTGACAGCGGTTTAGCAGAAAACCACGTAACTTAAAATATTGGTTGGAATATTCGCCTATTTATTGACTTTGGTCGATTTATCGGTTATAATCGGCATTATGGAAATAACTCGAAGGGGGGATAATGGGTGTGGTGCAAAACTTGCAATCACGAAACTGGAAAGGATATCTGCGAACTCTGTAATAAGCCAACCGACTCAGAGACTCCCGTCGAGGTTTACTGGTGTGACGAGTGTTCGATTCCGATAATAAGGGCAGCAGGAGATATCGATAAAAGCGTTTGTCCGCGTTGCGGCGAATCTACTACCTACCTCTGCGCTGACTTGAGACCCGTGTTCCCCGAAGAACGATTGCTGTTTGGAATCGTGACGGGAAAGCCGTTAGCACACATTAATAGAAGTGTTTGGGCTTGCGACAACCGCTATTACGTTAATGGCAAGCCAATAACTGTGACTTCCGCAACCTATGAGAAGCATTCTTCATCTGTGATGCGCAAGCAACTTAATCAATATTACGAACAAAACAGCTATGCACAGTTCGATGCGATAATTGAACGGTTTGTTGAGGCGAATAAGAAACGTCTTGTTGAAATCTCCGATGAAGCGAAACGGTTTGTTTCCAAGACGGCGGCATCCTATAATAAAAAAGAAGTGGTCATCTCGTTCTCCGGCGGCAAGGATTCGACCGTTGTCGCCGACTTGGTAACACGGGGGTTGAGTGACCCCAGCTTAGTGCATATCTTCGGAGACACCACTTTGGAGTTTCCGATGACTATCGAATACGCCGAGCGATTTCGGAAAGACAATCCCAAAGTCATATTCAAGGTGGCGCGAAATAATGAGCAAGACTTCTATGAAGTTTGTAATGATATAGGTCCGCCTGCGAGAATGCTTCGCTGGTGTTGTTCGATGTTTAAAACAGGACCAATAACGCGGACACTTAATCGTTTGTACGGTAACAAAAACATTCTCACGTTTTACGGCATTCGTAAATGCGAGTCCGTTTCTCGAAGTCGATATAACCGCATTGAGGATGACGTCGAAGCCATAAAAATACAAAAGCAACGCGTGGCTTCCCCGATTTTCCTTTGGAAAGACATTGACGTATGGCTATACATACTTGCAGAGGGGATTGATTTCAACGATGCTTATAGACTTGGCTATGACCGCGTTGGCTGTTGGTGCTGTCCGAATAATAACTTGCGGGCGCAGTTCCTATCTCAAATATATATGCCGGAGCAGTTCGGGCGATGGAGAGATTTCCTCATAGACTTCGCTAAGCGCATCGGCAAGCCGGACGCGGAGGAATATATTGATTCCGGCGCGTGGAAAGCCAGACAAGGCGGTAACGGCGTAAAAGCGGCGGCAGACATTAAAATCCGATACACCAACTGCACAACCGAGGATAACGCCAAGGTCTACCAACTAAACAAGCCGATTGACGATACCTTTATTGAATTATTTGTTCCGTTTGGCAGAGTTGCCCCCGAACTTGGGCGCAAGCTGATAAAAGAAATAATAATCGTTGATGTCGATACAAACGTGCCCATTCTCGCAGTTCAACCGTTTACGCACGAAGGGTACGAATATTCAATAAAGGTCAAGACGATAAATGTGGCGAGACACGATGATTTACGTCGAATGGTCGGTTATCAAATAAAGAAGTATAACGCTTGTCGCAAATGCCTTAAATGTGAATCGTTATGCAGCCACAGGGCGATTTCCATAACAAGCGGCGAATATCGTGTCAACGCGGAGCGATGCAAGCGATGTAAGATGTGTGTGACTGCAAAATATCTTGAAGGCGGTTGCCTTATGGAGAAATACCTTAAAACAAAGGGTGATTAAATGGATACAGTAATTAACATGAAATTCAGAGCGCATGATTCGTTCTTTATCCGTAAGGGGTGGTTGAGTAAGGGGCTGAAAAACGTCATTGCCGACCCCACCGTCTTTGTGCGGAAAGATATAAACCCTATGGACACGTTAGGAATCGGCGCGAATATGGTGAAGGCGATGCGTTACTGGCTTCAAGCCGTCGGATTGACAGAGGAACCGCAGAGCGGCAAACGCCGCCAGACTGTAACCGAACTTGGCAAGGTGATATGGGATAACGACAAGTACATGGAAGAGATGGGTACGCTGTGGCTGTTGCATTATTACTTGGCTAAGAACCGTTCGGAAGCCACAGCTTGGTATTACTTTTTTAACAGTTTCAAGCCGACCGAATTCACCCGTGAGGATTTTCTTATCCATATGAAAAAGCACCTCTTAGAAAATGACAAAGATGTGGCTGAAAGCTCCATCGAGGGCGATTACAATTGCATCCTCGGCACATATCTGCCGAGAATCAAGGCGAATCCAAACAAAGTAAATCCCGAAGAAAATATCGACTGTCCTCTCAGTGAATTAGGGCTTATCGACATCGTGGACAGAAAAAAGCGGTTGTATAAAAAGAGCCAACCGAAAAAGGACACTTTACCGGAACTTATACTCCTTGCGGTTATCCTTGACCAAGCGAAAGGCGAACAGTCGGTGCGTATTTCGTCAATACAAAATGACGAATGCAATGCCGGAAAAGTGTTCAACCTCGATGTGATTATTTTGACGAATTTGCTTTATAAACTCGAACTTATGCAGGATAAATACATCAAGGTAAACAGGACAGCGGGGTTGGATGTCATTGATATAAGAACCGATATGACGTTCCTTGATTGCGTCCGGGAATACTATCGGCAAATAAACAGTTGATGCGGAGAGTGTGGTATGTTTAACGGAAAAATTGATGTTGCGAAAGGTTTTCAAACCTCTATAAACATTGCCTATGATTTGAATAATGACGACAAAGTGCGTGGGTTTATTCCGGCACAGTCGAGTCTTGATATAATTGAGGACATACTGCTCTCGACCGCCGATAATTCCACCGACAGGGCGAGAATTCTCATCGGCGCGTATGGCAGAGGTAAATCGCACATCATTCTTGTTTTGATGGCGCTGCTTTCGCGTTCTAAAAAAGACAAGCCACTGTTTGAGTCATTGCTCGCCAAAATGAAAGATACGAATCGCGAATTGTATGATTACGCAAACCGCTATCTCGAAAGTGAGAAAAAACTACTCCCCGTTATTATTCGCGGGAGCAGTTCGAGTTTATCATCGTCATTTCTAAATGCCCTGCAATTGACGCTGAATGAAGACGGATTGTCTGATGTAATGCCTGAAACGCATTTTCAAGCAGCAATTGCCGCTATCGAAACGTGGAAGCGCGATTTCAAAAAGACTTATACGGAATTCACAAAGATGTTGGGTAAGCCGGTTAACCAGTTTGTTCTTACACTCAAAGAGTACGATGTAACTGCATATGAACGCTTTGTCGAACTATATCCGAAGTTGACATCGGGAAGTGCGTTTAACCCGTTTCTCGGTTTTGACATCGTTGAACTATTCGAAGATGTGGCAAAAACGATTAAAACTAAAGGATACAGCGGCATTTATGTTGTTTATGACGAGTTCAGCAAATACCTTGAGTCGAGTATTGCTAATGCGACAATCAGTGACGTAAAACTTTTACAGGACTTTGCCGAAAAGTGTACTCGAAGCGGTGTCGTTCAAATGCATCTGCTTCTTATTTGCCATAAAGATATCGCCAATTATATAGACGGAGGTTTGCCAAAGGACAAAGTGGATGGTTGGCGCGGAATTTCCGGGCGTTTCAAACATGTTAACCTTCACAATAATTATGCCCAGATGTATGAAATTATATCTGCAGTCATTAATAAAGAGCCTAAATATTGGGATAGATTTCAAAAGGACAATGCGGTTCTATTTGCTGAACTGTCTGACCGCTTTGTGAAAAATAGATTGCTTGACAGCAACAACGAGACTGAAGTCCGGGATGCCGTTTTCGGATGTTATCCACTTCACCCAATTTCTACTTTTATTTTGCCGCGTCTTTCAGAGCGTGTGGCGCAAAATGAGCGAACGCTTTTTACTTTTCTGTCGGCCGATGACAGATATACTCTTTCAGCATTTCTTGTGGGGGATGGCGGTAAGTTCCCGCTCTTAACACCAGATTACCTTTATGACTACTTCGAACCGCTCCTACGCAAAGAACCTTACACGAGCGAAGTTCACAAGCTGTATAGACTGGCAGCTACGGTTTTGCAAAAAGTCGAGCCTGAATCGCTCGAAGCGAAAGTATTAAAGACTATCGCGTTGATTTATCTCGTTGAGCAATTTGAAAAACTGCCTCCTGTGATTGATATTATTTCCGACGCTTTCCGTGATACAGTCAAAAATCCAAAAGACATCAGTTCTGCGCTTGCATCGTTGATTGAAAAAGAGTGCGTTGTCTATCTGAAACGCAGCAACGGGTATCTTCAAATTAAGAAAAGTAGTGGAGTTAATATTGCGGCGGAGATTTCATCATTTGTTGAAAAACGACAGGCGGTTTTGAAAGCTACCAAAATATTAAATCAATCGGCTTTTGATAGTTATATGTACCCTACAAGCTACAACGACCGTTTTGAAATAACCCGATATTTCGATTTTGTATTTATTACAGGAAAGGATTTTTTGGCTATTGAAGACTTCGAAACGCGATTAAAAAAACCTAATGACGACGGAATAATTGCTGATGGCGTAATCTACGCTGTCATCGGACAATCGCAAAGTGAATTGAGAAAGATTGAATCAGTCGTCAAGAAGGCGGTCGGTTTCCCCGACCGTATGATTGTAATCCTTCCAACTGAATATGTTCAAATAGAGAATGAAGCCCTTGAATACGAAGCTTTGAAAACGCTCAGAGCAAGCGTGCCTGAAGACGACCCTATCCTTGCGGACGAATACGACATTCGCATAGACGACTTAACCGAGGTAATCGGCGCGTTTATCAACAATTATGCACGACCGGAATACGGTAAAGCAAAATACTACTACCAAGGAATAAAACAGCAAATATACCGCAAAGCCCAATTAAGCGGGTTGCTTTCTCGTATTTGTCAAGGCGTGTTCAAAAATACGCCTGTTATAAACAACGAGACAATAAATAAAGATAAAGTCACATCGCAAGCGTTGAACAGCCGCACGAGAATTCTCACGGGGTTGCTTGAAAACGAACTAAAACCTAACCTTGGACTTGTAGGCACGGGACAAGAAGTTTCAATCATGCGAAGCACCCTTATTCAAACAGGGGTGTTGATTTCATCTGACGAAAATCCTCGGATAAATCTCGAACCGCAAGACGAGAAGATGGCTAATCTGCTTATGGAGATACAAAATTTCTTTACTGGGACATTGTTGGGCGATAAGGCGAGCTTTGGGTTGCTGTACGACAGGCTCATACTCCCGGAGCACGGAATAGGACTGAAACGCGGTATAATTCCAATTTATATAGCGACGGTTCTTCATCTTAATAAGAAAAACCTCGTTATAATGCATGGGAACAAAGAGGAGCGCATAACGCCAGATTTGCTTAATGGCATTAATGAGAGACCACCCGATTACTCAATTATCATGGAGGATTGGAGCGAAGAAAAGGCAACGTATCTTGCAGCTCTTGAGGAAGTGTTTAAAAAACACATAATTGAACGGGAAAAAATATATAACGGTTTTGCCTATCTTCTGTCTGCAATGAACCGATGGTACATGGCATTGCCGAAATACGCCAAGGAGCTAAATGAGGAATACCGAGGCAGGCATGAAAAACCCCGAATATTAGCCCGTTCAAATATTAAGTTTATTAACAGTTTAAAACTACTGGATAATAACCCACGCGAGTACCTTTTTGAGCGGCTTGCGACTATATTTGAGTTAAGAAATCAGATGGCGGATTTGGCGGGTTTAATCGGCGAGGCAAAAACTGAGAGAGACAACGCCGTTCATAATCTGCTCATCATTCTTTCGAGTGATGTAAAGCAGTTGTTTTCTATACACAAAACAGACGCCACACTCGCTTCGGTCATAAAAGACTGGTATGAAACATTAAACGAGCGAACCATGAAACGCCTTTTTGCAAATAGCGAGAACCAAATATTGAATTTGCTTTCGGTGGTTGGCAACGACGAATTGATGTTTATACAGCGGTTGGCGAAAGCAGTTAGCGGTCTCCGTGTAGAGGATTGGACAAGTGAAACCATAATCGCATTCTTGAACGACTTGACCGCATTCAAAGAAACAGTGGATGAATTTAACAATCAGAATCCATCGAAACGGAAATCGAGTGCGGAGTACAAGGTTGTGTTCACCGACGAGAACGGCGAGGAAACGGTCAGGGTTTTCGACAAGGCGCGATATAGTGAGACCGCCACATTAATGCTAGGTGAGGTGTCAAGGGTGGTGGATGAGTATAACCAATCAGTCACCGAGCAGGAAAAACGGCAAGTGCTGATGGATGTTTTAGAAAACCTTTGCAAGGAGGGGTAAAATGGAGCGTATCGCTTACTTCGATAACGCCGCCACAACATTTCCAAAGCCGGAAACTGTGTATGCGTTTACAGATAAATTCTATCGAGAGTGCGGCGTGAACGTCGGACGTGGGCAATATTCACTTGCTTCAAAAGCCGCCTCTCTCGTTGCAGAGACACGCGAATTACTCCTCGGATTGAACCACTGCCCAAGCAAAAAAGTGGTCTTTACCCATACGGCAACCGAAGCCTTAAATGTGGTCTTACGTGGATTTTCGTGGTGCGATGGGATGACAGTCTATGTCTCGCCGTTCGAACACAACGCCGTGACACGAGTGCTTCACTATTTAGGCAAGTCATATCGGTTGGATGTTAAAACCCTTGCCTTCAATAAAGAGTGTTTTTCATATGACTTGAGCGAAATAAAAAAACAGTTTACAAGCTGTTACCCGAATATGGTCATAGTAAGCCATGCAAGCAACGTATGCGGAGCAGTCGCTCCAATCGAGGACATTTGTTTGCTGTCAAAGCAATATGGCGCAACAACTGTCATTGATATGTGTCAAACAATGGGGTTGATTGATACGGATTTACGTTCAGATGCAATAGACTATGCCGTATTTGCGGGACACAAAACGCTTTACTCCCCACTTGGAGTCGGGGGCTTTATTTGTTCCGAAAACGCAAACATTACACCCTTGCTCATCGGCGGCGTTGGCATAGATTCGGCGAATCAGGAACTGCCCGATACCATTCCGGAACGATATGAAGTCGGAAGCCCCAACATCATGTCAATCGCCGGATTGAACGCTTCTCTTCACTGGATTAACGAGGTCGGTATTGCAGCTATCCATGCCAAAGAGCAAAAAAACCGTGAGTTGTTAATTCATCTTCTGAAAAACTACGATAACATTCGAATCGTTCCGAATAATATCGCACATAGCACAATAGGCGTGGTGTCATGTGTCTTTGACGGGTATGGAAGCGACAACATAGGTCAAATACTCAGCGATAAAAATATAGCTGTTCGCACCGGACTTCACTGCGCTCCAAACGCGCATAAATTCTTGGGTACGTTCCCAGCCGGGACAGTACGGTTCAGCGTCAGCTACTTTAATGGTGATTACGACTTCACGACTTTAAAAGAAGCCTTATCGTACATTTATATTAATTCTTAAGGGGGGGGGAAGCGATATGAGCCTTATCGACGTAGATGTTAGAAACGAATACCGCTCGTTGCTTCACGACATAACGAAGGATTTCTATATCCCGTTGCTCTCACAGGCTACGGAATATCGGCGCGCCGTAGGCTTTTTCTCATCTACCGTCCTCTGCCAAATATCAAACGGCATCGCAGCACTGGCAAAAAACGACGGTAAAATCAAAATAGTAGCTTCTCCTCATTTATCGGATGATGACATCAAAGCAATTCGAAAAGGTTATGAATTGCGCGACATTGTAAAGAAAGCGGTTATGCGCGAAATGCGTGAGCCAAGCGACGCCTTTGCTGAAAAACGGTTAAATCTGCTCGCCAACCTTATTGCCGAGGGTATCCTTGACATCAAAATTGCTTTCACGGAAAGCGGCTCGGCTATGGGGATGTACCACGAAAAACTTGGTATCATCTCCGACTCGAATGGTAATGCCGTGGTTTTTTCCGGCTCAATGAATGAGTCTGCCAACGCGCTGACGGCAAATTACGAGGTCGTTGATGTGTGGTGTTCTTGGAAAGGCGAAGAACAGAACGAGCGGGTTAAATTTAAGAAAGCAGCGTTTTCATCAATTTGGAATGATACAGAGCCAAATGTAAAAATCATTTATTTTCCCGAATTAAAACAGGAAATCATAGACAGATACAGGCGAACATCCTCTGTTGACTACGGCGAGGCATTACGTAATGAACTTGAGCAGCCGATTCCGACTTTGCTTACGAGTCGTCGCAGAGGAGCGGCTATCCCCACTGATGTTAAGTTGCACGAATATCAACTTGATGCAATTAATGCGTGGGAAGAGAAAGGGTTTCGCGGCATCTTTGACATGGCGACCGGAACGGGCAAAACGTATACGGGGCTCGGAGCGATTGTACGCCTATGTGAGGTTACCCAAAACAAACTGGCTGTTTTTGTCGTGTGTCCGTTTCAGCACTTAGTTGAACAATGGGTAGAGGACATTGAGCGTTTCAATATAAAGCCAATAATCGGGTATAGTGCATCGCCGCAAAAAGACTGGCTAAAGCGGTTGGAAAACGCAATCCGCGACCAAAAATTGAAAATCAAAGGGCGTGAATTTTTCTGCTTTGTTTGTACGAATGCCACGTTTTCAACCGCGAAAGTTCAAACCATGCTTGAGAAACTTCGTGGAAACGCCATGTTACTCGTAGATGAAGCACATAATTTCGGCGCGGCACGATTAAGCCGCTTGATGTCGGAATGCTACAACTATAGATTAGCTCTGTCGGCGACCATCGACAGACACAACGACGAGAGTGGCACAAGGAATCTCTATGATTACTTCGGTGAGAAATGTATCGAATACCCACTTGAACGCGCCATTGAGGAAAAAAAGCTGACGCGCTATAAGTATTATCCGATAATTACCACATTGAACGATGACGAAAGCCGCCTTTACACCGAATTAACCATCGAAATAGGAAAATGCCTTATTAAAGGTAACGACGGTAGAACTACATTGAGTGAAAAAGGCAAGCGTATAGCACTCAAACGCGCGCGGCTCGTGGCAGGCATTGAAGATAAATTGACCAAACTTCGTGACTGTATTCAACCCTATGTCAACGATACCCACTTGCTGGTTTATTGCGGAGCGACGACTGTGCTTCAAGATAATCGTGACCGCTCCGAAACAAGCGACGACGACATAAGACAGATTGACGCTGTCACACGGCTTCTTGGCAATTCTCTAAACATGAGAGTTTCGCAGTTCACTTCCAAGGAGGACATTACTGAACGGGAACTGCTAAAGCGAGAATTTGCCGCAGGCGACAATTTGCAAGCACTAATTGCGATAAAATGCCTTGATGAGGGGGTGAACATTCCGGCAATCAAAACGGCGTTCATCCTCGCAAGCACGACCAACCCCAAAGAGTATATACAACGACGAGGGCGAGTGTTGAGATTGTACAAAGGCAAGGAATACGCTGTGATATACGACTTTATCGCTCTACCGCGACCGTTGGACGAAGTTTCATCTATAACCGATGAGCAATTGAACCGCGAACTGTCGCTTATAAAAAACGAATTGGCGAGGGCAGAAGAGTTTGCGCGGATAGCCATGAACATGGGCGAAGCCGAAAGGGTTATAGGCAAAATCAAAGAGGCATATTCCATCAACGACTATGCAATAACATACGAGGAGGAGTTCGATTATGGAGACTAACATTGGCGAAATAACCGTAAACGGCGTTACGGTAGACAAGAAAAAAGCGGATAACGTCTTGCGATGGCTTATCAGGCAGGAAGCCGAAAATGTTCGCACTAAAGCCCGCTCCGATGTTCAAATGATATCGGACATTCAGAAAAATATCCAAGAAGAAGTCGAAAGGAGGTAGCCGAATGTTACTTAAATCTCTGAAACTCAAAGATTTTCGCCAATTCAAGGGAGAGCAGACCATTGTGTTCTCAGATGACCCAGAAAAGAATGTTACGGTCATTATGGGCGATAATGGCACAGGAAAAACCACGCTTGCGCAGGCGTTCACGTGGTGTCTGTATGGGGAAACCGACTTTGACGATAAAATCCTCCTCTGTAAGGCGACTTTAAGGGATATGTTGCCCGGACAGACTGAGAAAGTCCGCGCCGAACTAACGTTAACGCATAAAGGCACGGAATACATCATCGTAAGCGAACAGCAATATCGTAAGACCGATAAGTCGGACAAACCCGTCGAAGTAGCAGGGCAACGCGGTTTTACGATTATGTACAAACAGGGTGGGCAAGTCGAGTATGTGAAACAGAGTCAACTTGACGGCAGAATGAAAGAAATCCTTCCGTTCGAGTTGGCGCGGTACTTCTTCTTTGACGGCGAACGCATCACCGTTATGAGCAAGCGTCTCAGCCAAGGCAAAGGAGACGAATTCGCCCGTGCCGTTCGGAGTTTGCTTGGGCTTGACGCTTTCACCTCCGCCATCGACCATTTGAAAAAGACCATCAAGGACTACGACAAAAAGTACGATGCGCGTAGCGACAGTAAAATTGAGGACTATACGTACCAAATTTCCAACTTTGAGCAGACGATTGAGCTGATAGAAATGCGACTCTCGGAAATCGCCGATGAGGAGGTGCTGGTAACCGAAAGAATCGGAGATTTGCAGGCTGCTATCGAAAAGAACAAAAAGAGTGAGGAACTTGCAGAAAGGGAAAAGAAACTCATATCTCGGCGTGATGCACTGATAGTGCAAAAAGGGCGCAACATTACTGGATTGCTCTCTGCTCTTAAACGCGCCCCAGCTTACTTTGCAAAAAAGATGATGCGTGACAGTTTACAGCAGTTAACGAAAACGGGCAAGACTGATAAAAGCGTCCCGTTCGTCAACGCTGAAACAATAAAGTATCTGATAGAACGCGGTCGTTGTATTTGCGGCGCGGAAGTTTGCACGGGTACCGACGCGTGTAATACACTGACCGAACTCTTCAGCTATGTTCCACCAAAGTCGATAGGCGATTCCATTGCCGATTTTAGGGAAAAGTGCAAGGAAAGAGTGCGCATCTCGGAATCAATGTTCGACGACTTTGAGGCGAAGTACGCCGATGTATGTGCGTGTGATTCGGAGTATGCCGAAGTCCTACAAGACATTGCGGACGTTGGAAAACAACTTCTCGGAATGGACGATGTAGGCAAACTGCAAGCTGACCGTAAACGCTATGAGACCAACCTTCGTGGCCTGCATATGGAAAAGTCTGATTGTGAGCGGCGTATGGGTGGGCTTGAAACCGAATGCAAGCGCGTTGAAACAGAACGTGACAAGCTGACGTTGAAAGATGATAACAACCGTCGCGTTACGATATACAAAGCATATGCCCAGTATATGTATAACACATTGCTTGAGCAATATGCCGAGGAAGAACGAAAAATCCGTGAAGAACTTGAAGAAACAGTTAATGATATTTTCCATAGCCTTTTCGATGAGGGGTTCATGTTGGAGTTAAGCGAAAGGTACGACGTAAATGTTATTCTGAGCGATTTCGGCGGTTCTTCTGAAACCTCAACAGCGCAGAACATTTCGATTATTTTTGCATTTATAGCAGGAGTAATTAAGATGGCACGTGAGAGTCAAAAGGAAGAAAACGGTTTATTAGTTACCGAACCTTACCCTTTTGTCATGGATGCGCCGCTTTCTTCTTTCGATAAAAAACGCATTGAAAATGTCTGTGATGTTTTGCCGAGGATTGCTGAACAGGTTATCATTTTTATCAAGGATACTGACGGAGAAATCGCAGAGGAACACCTCGGTAATCGTATCGGCAGAAGACTGACGTTCCATGCACCGAACAATAGCAAAACAGAGACCTATGTGTCGTAAAGGAGGATAAAATGATGCTATTTCAAGGACAATACTGGTTTTATGGTACACACGCTGATAAAGTCAAAAAGCTGACCGCTGAGTTTGTCGGCAAGCATAAGTTGTTCTCGTATAACCATGAGGTTTACCAGCTTGCGCCGATTGTCGGATACCTATATAACCGCAAAGCCGCGCAAAACAGGGAAGGCGGCAGTGACACGAGCATATTCCCCGACCAAATTTCGAATAACAAGGACGTTTTTCAATTCAATTACCAACTGATAATGCTCCTTGACGTTAACCACGAAGCCAGTTTTGATGCGCGGGTGGATAAGGCATTCCGTTTTTACGGAACAGATAAGGCAGCGATGGACGAGGAATTGTACGAGTCTTATGTTCGCGGCGGTGTGGATGTTCTCTACGAAAAACTAATTGAGCCGTCGACCTCGCCGGACGACTACATCAAGAACCTCTACGAATTCATGGAGGACTTTGAATCGCGTCATGGTCAAAACACCAAAGAAATATACGACCTATGCCGAATTGCAAGGAGTTAAATATAGATGGGGCAAACAGGCGGTTATCAAACCACGATAGAAAAGCTATACGCTTTATATAAGGCGCAAGGCTTTCTGCGTGAGGAGGAAGCCTTAGCTTTGATGACCGCCGATGGCGTCTCCCTTGTTGGTATCAACAGGGTAACCGATAAACTCCTTGATATGGGCGTGATTTTTTCCGATGGCGCTTCTGTCCGAGTTGCTCTTGATGATTCGAACTTTGAAAGTGACCGCGCTCAGTTAGACTATGAATCCGTGTTTTGCGAGGCATTAGAAATCGCACCTGAATTGAAAATGTTTGTCGATTATATTCGCAGGGTACGCCCTCCGCAAAACCGTGAGTGGCAAATGTTGATTCCGCAAATGAGGAGTGGAAACGAATATGCTTTCAATCGACTGTTTGATATGTATCTGCGGGTTGTGGTCAATATTGCCCTCCGTTTCCACAAAGATGAAGGTATTGAACTTGAAGATGCTATTCAAGAGGGTGCGATGGGTTTAATCCGTGCAATTCGGCAATTTGACACAAGCATTCATGGTGTTATGGGTTCATATTTTCCTCTATGGATTCAACAGTACATTAGCCGCGCGGTAGCTGACAAAGGGCGCGTTATAAGGTTGCCTGTCCATGCGGTGGAAAGTTTGAGAACGATATTGCAAAAAAAAGAAAGGTTAGCCGAACTCAATGAATACGAGCCGACCCTTCTTGATTTGTCGGAGGCGACAGGACTTTCTATCAATACTATCGAAAACCTTCTAGTCGCTTCGCAAGAAACGCTATCATTGAACTCTTTGCTTGAAAACGACCCTGATTTCGATATTGTTGACACGAAAGATGATATTGAGGAAATCATAACAGAACGCTCTATGCGTGATGAAATTCAGGAGGCATTATCAGCATTATCAGATAGAGAACGGCATATCCTTTATTTACGATATGGCTTTATTGATGATAAAGAACATACACTTGAAGAGATTAGTGATGTTTATGGTGTTACAAGAGAACGTGTACGGCAGATTGAAGCTAAGGCACTTCGAAAACTCCAGCATCCATCACGTTCAAAGCGTCTCAAAGTATTTCTATAAGTGTTAATCAAGCGGGAGGCGAAAGCATGATTCAACATAAAACGATTAACTATGCGTCCATCGGAAAACGAATAAAGGAATTACGTAATAAACGAGATATTACCCAAGAAATGCTTGCAACAAAAGCGGGCATATCCGTCCAATTTTTAAGCAATGTTGAAAACGCCCACGCCAAGGCGAGTCTGGCTACAATCGTGAAAATCGCTAACGCGTTGGAATCTGGTGTTGATGCGTTATTATGCAACAATCTATCCGATTGCCGACCAATATTTGAGGGACAACTTGCCGCACTAGTTTCCAATTGCTCTGATTATGAACTGCGGTTGGTATTAGCCCAAGCAAAAGGTCTCATTGAAGAAGTTAAAAACACTGCCGAATATAAGAACTATTATCATGAGGATAACAACAAGTAAAGATATTTATGTGGGCAAATCAACGTCTGGACTGATAATGACGATAATGTCGTAAATTGCTTGATGTTTTATTTGCAGGAAGGTAGCTTTTCGTGGTTGAGATGAATAACGAATATATAGATTGAAAAGAACCGCGAGAAATCCAGAAATCCAAACCCATTTCTCTTTTTGCTCTTCGTATGCCATCAACGCGACATACACAGAGCTTGCGAATACAACAAATCGCAAAAGCGCTGATTTTCTTCTGTTAAAACGAAAAACATACTCATCAAGATTGCAGGTGTTGAGGTTCGACTGCACCATGAAGTGTGCCAACAACCAGCGTTTTAGAAGCGAGGCAATATGAGGCAGTAATTCTTCTTGGTTATGATTTGTCTTTTAATGTGTCACCTTAGTCAAGTGGATAGGCAGGTTTTTTATTTTCCAAGCTTCAAAATTCGTCCTGCTCCCTGAATTACCAGTACAAAAACTATCGTTCCGATAATCAAGTCAGGTTTGTTAGAA
>Ga0136709_1000157_pt1 | contig 12929 bp, 13 predicted proteins | sample FlocCalmetaG_FD_101395 | JGI IMG/M metagenome (GOLD analysis project Ga0136709, IMG submission 101395) | Freshwater bacterial and archeal communities from Indian Creek, Illinois, USA - Floc-Cal metaG | ecosystem: Environmental > Aquatic > Freshwater > Unclassified | place: USA: Indian Creek...
AGAGGGTAATAGTGTCTTGGTTTGCCATGGGGAATCGCCTCCGAACCTATGTTTGTCTCAATTATACCAAACATTTGTTCGTTTGGGAAGTGCTCCTGAGCAAAATGAATAGTCATTTATTATAATACTTGGAAGCAGTTAAACAGAAAGAATTTCAATAACGTCCATTATTGTCTATCATAGCTCTAAACAGTTTGGAGGGAAGTGATGTTGTTGCATGTGCAAAAATATTTGGATGAAATCGTCATCAATCGCCCTGCACATTTGACGTTGATTGACCCTGCCAAGCAATCTTCGGAACGTGCCGCTGAAGTTGCGGCTACGGCAGATGAGTTAGGAACAGATGGTTTTTTGATTGGCGGTTCCAGCGGAATTTGCCAGGCTAATCTGTCGATGACAGTCGATGCTGTAAAAGCTGTTAGTAAAAAGCCTGTAATCTTCTTTCCTGGGCAGGACAAAGCCTATAGTTTAAGTTTTGATGCGGTGCTTTTTATTTCACTCTTAAATTCCCGCAATGTTCGTTATGTAATTCGCTCTCAAGCGGAAAGCTCATTATTGTTAAAAAAATTAGCTGTTGAGGCGTTGCCCACCGGTTATCTGATTGTCTCTCCCGGGATGCGGGCGGGAGAAGTCGGCGAAGCAGATTTGCTGGATCGTGAAAACAACTGGGTCGCCGGCGGCTACGCTGCCGCGGCAGAAATCATGGGTCTGAAATATCTCTACTTGGAGTGCGGTAGCGGTTCCCCTGTTACAGTTCCTCCCGAAATGGTAAGAGCGGTGAAAAAAACGGTTGATCTGCCGGTGATTGTTGGTGGCGGCATTCGCACGGCTGCGGTTGCTAAGCAACTGGTGGAGGCGGGTGCCAATATCCTCGTGACAGGCAACGTGGTCGAGCGGCATGAATTTAAACAAAGGTTAGCCGAAATAATTATGGTGGTACAAAATGTATGAGAAGGGTTACAATTCATCAGGCGCCAGGCCCAAAGAATTCACTCTGTTACTGGACAAGCTATGTGAATCCGTTGCGGGTTTGTCTGAACTTTACAATCATTTATCTCTGCCGTTTCATCCCATTCTTAGGGCTGAAAAATAGTCTTTACAGAATCGTGGGTATAAAAATCGGCAAAAATGTTTCTGTGGGGCTAATGGCCATGTTCGATGTTTTTTTCCCGCAATTAATTACAGTGGGTGATAACAGCGTAATCGGCTATAATACTACGGTGTTGGCTCATGAATTCTTAATCAGAGAGTGGAATACAGGAGAAGTTATTATCGGTCGGGACGTGATGATTGGTGCGAACACCACGATCATAGCCGGCGTGAGCATCGGCGACGCCGCAGTAGTTTCCGCCCATTCTCTGGTGAACCATGACGTATCTCCCCGCACCTTTGTCGGGGGCGTGCCTGCGCAGGTTATAAATAGAAATAGTAATCAAGAATAATCAGCTTAAACTAGTTGTTGAAAAGCAAGCAAGCCTGCCCAAAAATGGGCAGGCTTGCTTGCTAGTTAGATTTGCTGTCTTTAGAGATAGAAAATTATTCCTGCGGTCGCAGCTAAAAGCAGGGCAAGCACAGGATGGATGCGCGTCAGCAACAGTAAGGCCATTGCCGTTGCAAAGAAGGTGGCGGATAGTATGTCTACTACGGCTGATTCGGCAACAAAAATGGCGGCACTAGCTATCAGCGCCAGCACAGCGGGCCGGAGGCCGTCTAAGCAAGCCTGAACCCAGCGGTTTTCATAAAAACGGCTTAACAGTGTGGCTGCAACCACCATCAGCACTAAGGAAGGAGTCACCACCCCGGCTGTGGCAAATGCCGCACCCCAGAAGCCCCCTGCTTGGTAGCCAATGAAAGTTGCAGAATTTATGGCCACCGGACCAGGTGTCATCTCTGCGATAGCTAAGATGTTTAGAAATTCAGGCAGTGTGAGCCAAGCACGGTTTTCTATGATTTCTTGCTGAATCAAAGGCAGCATTACATAGCCGCCGCCAATACTAAAGGCGCCAATTTTTAAAAAGGACAGATAAAGCTCTACGATAATCACGTTTGTTCACCTTTTTTCTCGCCATTATCGCCTAGGTATGCGAGCAGTAGGCCGCTAGCGGCTCCCAGCAAGATGATCACTACCGGGTGGACATTAAAACCGGCAGAGAGCACTAGGAAACCCAGGATGTAGACTAGCTTCACCGGCTTTTTCAGTGTGGGCTTGCCTAATTTAATCATCGCGGCAATTATCAGGGCGGCGATGGCAGGACGAATTCCGGCAAAGGCTGCTACTGCCGCAGGATGTTCGGCATAGTGGTTGAGAAATACGGCGATGGCTAAAATTACGAAAAAAGAAGGCAGAACCGAGCCTAGCAGTGCCGCCATCGCTCCCGGAAAACCGCGCAGTTTGCAGCCGATAAAAACAGCGGAATTTACAGCTACAGCCCCCGGCGAAGAATGAGCCACTGCCAAGACATTAATGAATTCATCCTCCTCCAACCAACGGTGACGCAGTACTACTTCGCGGTGGATGATGGGCAGCATGGCATAGCCGCCGCCGAAAGTGGTGGCTCCTATTAGAAAAAAAGCAAGAAAAAGCCGGACCTCCAGATGTTGTTTCATGGCAACTCCTTTGCTCATAAGCTGCTGTCCTGTGTCATATTTATCTAAAGATAAGGGGGAGTATTAATGAAGGTCACTGTTTTTGCTTTGCAAAAGACACGTCGAAAGCTGCTGCATATTTTGACGTTAATTTCCTTGTTAGGGGCAGGCATCTTTCTGCTGACCTTCTTTGCTTGGCGTCAAGATGCAGCCGTGCACGTTCTGCGCCTTTCAGGGCATACGATCGTTCTTGATCCCGGGCATGGCGGGTATGACCCCGGTGTTCAACGAGATAAGCTGGCGGAAAAAGTGGTGGCGCTAAATATCGCGCTAGTTTTGCGCGACTATTTGCAAGCCACCGGCGCTCGTGTAGTAATGACGCGTGAGACAGACCGGGATTTGCTTGTGCTGCCGACAGCGGGAGCTAAGAAGCAGCGGGATATGCAAAACAGGTTAAAAATAATTACAGCTGCCGACCCAACTTTGTTAATCAGTATCCACGTAAATGCCGTCAGGGATTCCCGCTGGCGCGGCTCCCAGGTTTTTTTTAAAAGCGGCTGCGAGGGAGCAAAGCTGTTGGCGGGAATGATTCAGCAAGAATTAAGCCTTATTCTAGCCAATACGAACCGTCAAGCCCAGCCGGGCAATTATTTTATTTTAAACGAGGCGCAAACGCCTGCCGTCTTGGTGGAGACAGGATTTATTTCAAATCCGCAGGAGGCAGGACTGCTGAAGCAAGCGGAATACCAAGCCAAGTTGGCTTGGGCAATTTACTTGGCTGTGATAAAGTATGTTGAGCAGCTAGCAACGTAACGGTAACATATATTCGTGCTTTTCTTTTTAAGTTCCTTTAAAATAGATGTAAGGAAGAAAATTTTGGGTAATGATAGTCAAAGAAAACTGATTGGAGTGAATTGCTATGCGTACTGTGGTTCATGCCGGAATTTACCCGCATCCTCCCATTCTGATTTTAGAGGTAGGTGGTGCGGAGAGTGTAAAAGTGGCTGCCACTGCCGAAGCAATGGCAGCAATGGCTGGCCGCGTAAAAACAAGTGGCGCGGAGACAATAGTCCTGATCACACCTCATGGACCGGTATTTCATGACGCCGTAGCGTTGTTGTCCGTAAACATCCTTGAAGGGTCATTGGCTCGTTTTGGCGCGCCCGGCGTAGGCGTTGCCTATCAGAATGATCTGCAGTTACTTGCAGCTATCGAGCTTGAGGCCGACAAAGCCGGGATCCGGACGATAAGACTAGATGAGCACGGCGCTGCCGCCTATGGGGTATCGGCAGATTTGGACCATGGCGCTTTGGTGCCGCTGTATTTCTTAGCCAAAAACGGTGTTCGGCTACCACTCGTTCATCTTACATTTGGACATCTTGCGTCGCAACAGTTGTTCGCTTTCGGACAAGCTGTGCAACGTGCTTTGCTCCGTCTGAAGCGCCGCGCTGCCATTGTGGCAAGCGGTGACCTTTCGCATCGACTGACAAAAGATGCGCCCGCCGGTTTTTCGGCAGCCGGCCGGGAATTCGACCAAAAACTAGTCCAACTGCTGGAGCGCTTTGATCCCCAGTCTATTTTGAGCATAGACAACCGGCTGTTGGCAGAAGCGGGGGAATGCGGCTACCGCTCAATTGTAATTTGTCTCGGGATTCTGGATGGCCAAAGCGTGCAGCCGGAGATCATTTCTTATGAGGCGCCGTTTGGTGTAGGTTATCTGGTGGCAGATCTTACCCCCAAAGACACAAAAATGAAAAAAGATCGTGAGGCGGAAAGCGAGTTTGTACAGCTGGCACGCACTACATTAGAAACATTTGTGCGTCACAAAGAAATTATTGAGCCACATTCCGGCTCCCCGCTTTTGGCGCAGCAAGCCGGCGTCTTCGTCTCTCTAAAAATAAACGGGCAGTTACGGGGTTGTATCGGTACTATAGCGCCGGTTCAGGACAATTTGGCGACAGAAATTGTGGAAAACACTATTTCTGCCGGGGTTTATGACCCTCGTTTCCCTCCGGTTACGGTGGAGGAGTTGCCACTGATCGAGTATTCAGTCGATGTGCTTTCCCCGCCGGAGGCGATCAGCGGGCCGGGTGAACTGGATCCGAAAAAATACGGTGTGATTGTCCAAAAGGGTGGGCGCAAAGGTCTGCTCCTGCCGGATTTGGACGGAGTAGATACGGTGGAGAGACAATTGTCGATTGCACTAGAAAAAGCCGGGATTATGCCAGAGGAGAGTTATCGAATTTCTCGCTTTCTGGTGACACGTTACTATTGAAGGGAGCGTGGAATTGATGCAGGAAGCGCTTTATTATGAAAAACAAGACGCCGGAGTGCGCTGCTTGCTCTGTCCGCATTTTTGCTCTTTGGGGGCTGCTGAAACCGGTCGCTGCGGCGTGCGGCGAGAAAAAGACGGCTTGCTTTTCACCATGAATTATGGTTTATGCGCCGCGCTGGCCATGGATCCGATCGAAAAAAAGCCGCTCTACCATTTCTATCCCGGCCGCAAAATTCTTTCCATTGGTACGGCAGGCTGTAATTTGAGCTGCGGTTTTTGCCAGAACTGGCAACTGGCTACAGGAACTCCGGGCGTTGAAAGCGTCATGCTAAACCCGACGGAATTGATCGCACTGCTTGAAAGTTACTCAGAGCAAAACCCACTGGGGATTGCTTACACCTATTCAGAACCGAGTATCTGGTATGAGTACGTCTTGGCGGCAGCCATACTTACTCAAAAGCGGGGTTATAAAAATGTGCTTGTTACAAATGGCTTCTTAAATGAGGCACCACTGCAAGAACTGCTCCCCTATCTTGACGCGTTGAATATTGATGTGAAAGCATTCAATGAGGACTATTACCGCCGGTATTGCGGCGGGCGCCTGGCACCGGTTTTGCGCTACGTGGAAATGGCGGCAGCGGCAGCCCATATAGAGCTGACTTATCTGGTAATTCCCACGCTTAATGATAGTGAAGCCGAGATTCGCCGCTTTGCCGCCTGGGTTGCCGATCTTAGTCCTGACATTCCAGTTCATTTCTCGCGCTATTATCCTCAACATAAATTTACGCTACCGGCCACGCCTGTGGCATTAATGGAAAATATTGCGGCGATAGCTAAGGAAAAGTTGTCGCATGTCTATCTTGGCAATCTTTGGGGTCATCAGTTGGCCCATACTTTTTGCTCCCAGTGTGGTTTGAAGCTGATTCATCGAGACGGCTATCAAGTACAGTCGGATTTGAGCGACGGCAAATGCCCGCATTGTGGTCAGCTTTACAGTGGTCAGCGTTAAAGCTGTCAAAAATAATAACATGTTTTCCCTGTCCGACGGCATACTATTTTTGAGAGAAGATGGACGGGGGGGGGGGTAGCTGTGGGCATAGTTGAAATTTTGAGCAATTTCAATCGCTTGCTCCACGATTTTGTCGGTGGGCCGGTGCTGACTGCTGCCATTCTCACCACAGGCATCTATCTTACGTTGCGCTGCAAATTTCTGCAGGTTCGCTGCTTTAGCCTGATGCTTAAAGAAACAGTCTTTAGCATTTTTCAGTCGGAAAAAAGCGGCAAAGGGGAGCTAAGCCCTTTCCAGGCACTGACTACTGCTCTTGCTGCCACAATTGGTACGGGAAACATTGCCGGCGTGGCAACCGCCATTACTCTAGGCGGTCCAGGCGCAATTTTCTGGATGTGGGTTTCTGCTTTCTTTGGGATGGTGACAAAATATGCGGAAGTAGTCTTAGCCGTCCACTATCGGCAAACCAGTCAGAGCGGCATGGTGGTGGGAGGGCCGATGTATTTTTTGGAATATGGCCTAAGAAACCGCTTTTTAGCCGTATTGTTTGCCTTCTTTGGTTCACTTGCTGCTTTCGGTATCGGCAATCTGGTGCAGGCCAATTCGGCGGCAGACGCGGTACACCAGGTCTTTAATATCCCGCCGCTCATGACGGGCGTCGCTTTGTCGATTGCTACAGCCTTGGTGATTTTGGGGGGCATTCGCCGGGTGGCTGCGCTCACTGCTAAGCTGATTCCGCTGATGTCAGCATTTTATCTGGCGGGTGCCCTGATTATTCTGCTGTCGTTTGCTGACCGGATTCCCGCCGCCTTTGCTGCCATCATCGGGAATGCCTTTACAGGCAGTGCCGCCGTGGGTGGGTTTGCCGGAGCCGGCGTACTGCAAGCGTTTCGCTTTGGTGTGGCACGCGGCATCTTTACTAACGAAGCAGGCCTTGGCAGCGCTTCCATTGCCCACGCTGCCGCAAAAACGGACCATCCCGCCCGACAGGGGCTTTGGGGTATCTTTGAGGTTTTTTTTGACACCCATCTTGTCTGCACCATAACTGCCCTCACGATTTTGGTGACTGGCGTTTGGATTGAAGGGCTTGAGGGCGCAGCTTTGACCACGGCCGCATTCAGCCGTGGTCTACCAGGTGTAGGCGGCTATATTGTGGCGTTCAGCCTAATATTTTTCGCTTTCTCCACGCTGGTTGCTTGGTCATTTTACGGTGAGAGATGCTGCGAATATCTGGCAGGTACCGGCTCAATAATCTTATACCGGTTGGTCTGGATTTTGCTAATCCCTGTGGGAGCTATGGGTGGTCTAAGAACAGTTTGGGCCTTGGCCGATACCTTAAATGGTTTGATGGCCATTCCCAATCTTATCGGTCTTTGGGGACTAAGCGGTGTGATTATGGCACTGACCCGGGAGTTTTTCCGCCGCCGCTAAGCTTCCAGATAAAAAAAGGATAAGCGTTGCGGTCTGGCAGGTTTTTTGCGACCGGATAGCGAATAAGAAAACAGTCGAGTGGGATATTTACCCTTTGTTTTTTGGAGGTGACGGACGTGGCGCAATTTCTGCAAATAATTACTGCTTTAAACTGGTTGAGTCTGTTGGATATTGCCCTCGTTGCCTATGTTTTTTATAAAGCAATTATTCTTATCCGCGGAACACGGGCAGAGCAATTGGTTAAAGGACTGGCTGTACTGCTGATTGCTACGGTGGTAAGCGGGCAGCTTGGGTTGCATACATTTCATTGGCTGCTGCGCAATACGATGGCTATCGGCCTTGTGGCCATTGCCATTCTTTTTCAGCCGGAATTACGCAGAGCTCTGGAAACTTTAGGGCGCGGCAAAATTTTTACCCGCAGCAACTACCTATATGCTGATACAGATTTTGAGCTGATGCTGGATGAATTGATTAAAGCCGTGCAAGTATTGGTGAAAAAACGGCTTGGTGCCTTAATTGTGCTGGAGCGGGAGACCGGGCTGAACGAACTGGTGGAAACAGGGATTTTTATTGATGGGCAGGTGACAGCGGAGCTGTTAATCAATATTTTTCTGCCCCGCAGCCCTTTGCACGACGGAGCAGTAATTATCCGTGGCAACCGAATGATTGCTGCAGGCTGTTATCTGCCGTTGACAGAAAACCCTAATCTTAGTACGGAACTGGGTACCAGGCACCGCGCAGCTTTAGGCGTCTCGGAACAATCGGATGCGGTGGCAATTGTTGTCTCCGAGGAGACGGGGGTAGTTTCGATCACAAACAATGGGAAGCTGACACGCTACTTGGATGAGAAAACGCTGAAACAGTTGCTGATTAATTTATGCAAGCCGCCTGCCCAAAACCAGAGTTTCTGGCAATGGAGGTCGAACTGAGATGATGGAACGCCTCCTAAAAAACAACACTATCGTAAAAGTCTTTGCTTTTTTTCTGGCAATGATGCTTTGGGTGTACGTTACGGGAGATGCCTTGCGTGCTAATATTCCGGAAATAACGCGCACATTTCGTAATGTTCCCCTTTCTTGGCTTAACTTGGATGAGCGGCTGGAAATAATGAATATCCCCGTAGGAATAGACGTGGTGTTAAACGGCCGGGCGGATTTAATTAACGAAATTACCCCGGAAAATATCAGAGCCAGTGTCAGCCTAGAGGGGCTGAGTGAGGGGCAGCACCGCATTTTCCCCACGGCGGAAGTGCCGCGCGGTGTGCGGGTGCTTTCTTTTATTCCGCAACAAGTTGTGGTAACGCTGGAAGAAGTTGAATCACCGCAAAAGACCATAGTTTTGGAAATAACCGGCTCACCTGCTGACGGATTTGTGATGGGGGAGCCCCGGATACTGCCGGGCGCAGTTTTTGTGCGCGGTCCTCGCTCTTTGCTGGCACGTGTAGAGCAAGCCAGGGCTACAGTAGATGTGGATGGTGCTGACGGTGACCGTGTATTGATGGTACCTGTGCAGGCTGTGGACGCAGCCGGGCAAGTAATTAATAATCTGGTGGTCAACCCGGAGATGGTGGAAATCATGATCCCCTTCTCCAAACCGCAAAAAACAGTGCCAATCCGTGTTCCGCTGAGCGGGGAACCGGCGGCAGGTTATGTCGTCCGTCAGGTAACAATCACACCGGCAACCGTTACGCTAGAGGGGGCCGAAGAAGATTTAGCTACTATAAGTGAGGCTGTAACCGAGCCTGCAAATATTGCAAACGCTACTGAGAACATCATTCTTGAACTGTCTCTTAGCCAGCCGGCCGGTGGCGTGAGTAGCTTATTTGCCGGCAAAGTGCAGGTGGAAATTGTGATTCAGCAGCAGTAGTAATTGTAAAAGATGAGAGGTTATGCTATACTACAATAGTTTTAGTCTGGAAGGAGAAAAGGCAAGATGGGCAAACTATTTGGGACAGACGGAGTCCGCGGAGTGGCAAACCGGGAACTGACTCCTGAAATGGCTTTTAAAATCGGTAGAATCGGGGCGTATTTGCTATCGCGGAAGAGGAGAGGCAAAAACGCCGTTTTTGTCGCCCGCGATACGCGTATTTCCGGCTACATGCTGGAAAGTGCGCTCATTGCCGGTCTGACTTCGGCCGGCGTTGATGTCTATGCAGCCGGCGTAGTTTCTACTCCGGCAACTGCTTGGCTGACAAAAAAGCTGGGTGGTTGCGGCGGCGTGATGATCTCTGCCTCCCATAATGCCTACCCGGATAATGGGATTAAGTTTTTTAATGCCGATGGCTTTAAATTGGCGGATCAGCTTGAAGAGGAAATAGAAGAACTTTACTACCGACAGACGGACAACCTTCCTCGCCCGGAAGCGGGGAACGTGGGCCGCGTTTTCCCGGATAATGAGGGGGAAGGCCGCTATTTAGCTTACCTGCTTTCTACTGTGCCTAGTCGCTTGACAGGTCTGCGCATTGTTTTGGACTGTGCGAACGGTGCCGCCTACCGCCTGGCCCCTCAGTCATTTCGCGCGCTCGGTGCCGACGTAATCGTTATCCATGATACTCCAGACGGAATTAATATTAATAAAAACTGTGGGTCCACATACCCGGAAACAGTAAGTCGTGCCGTTAGAGAAAATGGTGCCCACCTCGGCTTTAGTTTTGATGGTGACGCCGACCGTGTGCTCGCAGTTGATGAAACGGGCAGCTTGGTAGACGGGGATGCGATCATGACTATCTTAGGCATGGCGCTTCGTGAAAAAGGGCTGCTGCGGAAGAATACGATTGTTTCCACCGTGATGAGTAATCTTGGTTTGGAAATGGCTGCCGGAAGGCATGGCTTTACCATCTTGCGTACAAAAGTTGGGGACCGTTATGTATTGGCAGAAATGCTGGCCGGCGGGTATAATCTGGGAGGAGAACAGTCTGGCCATATCATTCTCCTAGACCATAACACTACGGGCGACGGAGTATTGACGGCGCTGCAGCTGGCTACTGTTTTGGTCGAGAAGCAACAGCCGCTCTCAATGCTTGCAGCCAGCTTTACCCGGTATCCGCAGGTGCTTGTTAATTGCCGCGTTAAGGCAAGCGCAGGCTGGGAGACAAACGTCCGGATTGGCCAAGCCATGGCTGATGTGGAAAAGAAACTAGCTGATTCCGGCAGGCTACTCGTTCGCCCTTCCGGAACGGAACCATTGATTCGTGTGATGCTGGAGGGGCCAAACGAAGCTGAACTGCATATGATGGCTAGTGAGTTGGCGGAGGTGATCAAGGGGGAGATGGCTTGAATGAGGAAAGTATAAAGGGGGTGTAGCTAAAGAATAATTAAAGATCCAAAGCGCCAGGACACACAATTTGTGTGTTGACGAGGAGGAGGTTTATCGATTTTTCGGCGGATGCCTCCCGGCCGAACCACGGCCGCAAGACTCCCACAATACCGGTAAGTGATTGCCGCGACAAAAGGGTGTCATGGTTTGTTTGGAAAGGAGAATCTGACTAAAGAATGTGTGGGATAATCGGTTATATCGGGGAAAAACAAGCATACCCCATCCTTATAGATGGTTTGTCTAAGTTGGAATATCGAGGTTATGATTCTGCAGGCGTTGCGTTGTTAGATGAAGACCAGCTGGAGATTATGAAATCAGTTGGTCGTTTGAGCAAACTGGAGGAGAAGATAGGAGAACAGGTTCCCTTCGGCACCATGGGAATCGGCCATACCCGTTGGGCCACCCACGGACGCCCCTGCGACATGAATGCCCATCCCCACAGTGATTGTACCGGAGAATATGTGGTCATTCACAACGGGATCATTGAAAACTATCAGGCCCTGCGAGAATGGCTTAAAACAGAAGGGCATCTTTTTCGCTCTGAAACTGACACAGAAGTTTTGGCACATTTGGTTGAACAGTATTTCCGCGGGGATTTAAAAGCAGCAGTTCGCCAAGTATTAGAAAAGGTCAGCGGTTCTTATGCTATGGTGGTGATGAGTGAGCGCGACCCAGGTCGTCTAATTTGCGCGCGCAAAGACAGTCCGCTCGTTATCGGCCTTGGCGAGGGCGAAAATTTCATTGCTTCCGACATCCCGGCACTACTGAAATACACGCGTAGAACAATTATTCTGGAAGATGGCGAGCTGGCGGAAGTTTCCCGTGACAACGTGACTGTAGAGCGCTGCGGACAACTGGTGACTAAGGAAGTGTTCAATGTAGAATGGGATGTGGTAGCTGCTGAAAAAGAAGGTTTCGAGCATTTTATGCTCAAGGAAATTCACGAACAGCCTAAAGCAATTCGCGATACACTCCGCAGTCGGATTACTGCTGACGGGCTCGTAAACTTGGCAGAGTTGAATCTGGCGGAAGACGAAATTTGGCAACTGCGAAAAGTGGTAATGGTGGCCTGCGGTACTGCCTATCATGCCGGCTTAGTGGGAAAATATGTTTTTGAGAAGCTGCTTCGCCTCCCGGTAGAAGTGGATGTGGCCTCGGAATTCCGTTATAGAAATCCGCTTCTCGGAGAAGACACCCTTGTGGTTGTGATCAGCCAGTCGGGTGAAACAGCCGATACCCTAGCAGCCATGCGTCTGGCTAAAGAGAAAGGAAGTCCGGTGGTAGCCATCACCAACGTGGTGGGCAGCACCGTCTCCCGGGAAGCAGGTCGTGTCATCTACACCTGGGCCGGACCGGAAATAGCTGTCGCATCTACTAAAGCATATATCACTCAGTTAATTGTCCTTTACCTGTTGGCCCTGCAAATTGGGCAGAGCGCCGGGTTGATTCCGGAAGCTGAGATTATGGCGATGACTGCAGCGCTGAAGAAACTGCCTATGGACGTAGCCGGCATCATTGAGAAAGAAGATGTTATTAAAGAATTTGCCAGTCGGATTAAGGACTGGGAAGATACTTTTTTTATCGGTCGCGGCCTTGACTACGCCGTTGCCCTGGAAGGTTCTCTAAAACTAAAAGAAATTTCATACATCCACGCGGAAGCATACCCGGCCGGTGAACTGAAACACGGGACATTGGCTCTGATCACGGAAAACATTCCAGTCATCGCCTTAGCCACCCAGCCGGATCTCTACGAAAAAATGTGGAGCAATATCAAGGAAGTTAAAGCTCGCGATGCCTACGTGTTAGCAATTGTTAACGAAGGTGATAACGAGACAGGCAAAGAGGTTGATGATGTTTTTGAAATCCCGGCCACTAATCCGATCTTTACCCCGGTTCTCTCCGTCATACCTCTCCAGCTGCTTTCGTATTATGCTTCCGTGATGCGCGGCTGCGATGTGGATAAACCGAGGAATTTAGCTAAAAGTGTAACTGTGGAGTAAGAACCGGTCGAGGTGAGCAGGCAATCATGCCGCCCATCAGGAGGGTAAAAAAACCGTCCTCACGCTGCCCTCACCCTAACCCTCCGAAGGAGGGGAATTGTTTAGTCTTTTTGTTCTGTAAATAGCCGCCATAGTCTCTTCTCCCAGAGCTAGTACTTACCCACACATGACACCGGGGATGAGACATTTAAGCATTCTGGGCAATGTAGCCTTCCTCAAATGCAACGCTCGCACGTTTTCGCAGCTACGAACTGTAATTCTCGCTAACATGCCAAAACCTCTGGGCTTACAGCATGTGAACCGTTGGCATGTC
>Ga0136709_1000182_pt1 | contig 12272 bp, 12 predicted proteins | sample FlocCalmetaG_FD_101395 | JGI IMG/M metagenome (GOLD analysis project Ga0136709, IMG submission 101395) | Freshwater bacterial and archeal communities from Indian Creek, Illinois, USA - Floc-Cal metaG | ecosystem: Environmental > Aquatic > Freshwater > Unclassified | place: USA: Indian Creek...
ATGGCTAATGAAGAAGTATATCCAAAATAGGCTGTCGCAAGGTAGTCGGGAAGATCCCTTGCCGCTACATCCTGATAGAATATCGGAAGCATGACTCCGCCAATCGTTGTGGCGAAAGCAGAGTTTGCCCAATCGTACATCACCCATGATCTTATTTGTTTTTTATTACTTATCAATTAAGTTTCTCCTTAGAGATTGTGTTTTTTGTTCTAGATGATGGTTTCGGCGTGACTGCGTTATTTGACAAATCGATTGTAAAATGCCCGGATAACACCCTTAACGATTCCAACGATTCCTTGAGTCCAAGCTCGAATATGATCCTCTTGTCATATCCTCTGGAATAGAGGTCGTTAATAAGCCAAACATAATCGAGGCTCCCGCGGCCTAGTGGAAGGTGGTCTGCAATATCATATTTTTCTCCATTTTGTCTTTTATATGCATCATGCAGGTGAATCTCAGAAATTCTGTCATAATACTTGTTTATAAAACGCTCGTTGCTTATGTTGCCGCTGAATCCTGCTATAATATGCCCGACATCCATACAAATACTAAGGTCCATTTTCTTGATCATATCATCCATGAGATCGAATGGAAATTCTATGCATTCGATGGCTAACTTTCGCGAGGAAATTCTTGTGGATGCGAGTATTTGTTCGATTGCTTCAATCGAGTATTTAAGCATATATCTTGCTATAAAGCCGTCAACAAACGGCGGAAGTTCCATACGCAAAAATTCTGCTGCAAGAGCTCCTGTAGCATGGAGTATGTAAGTTTCTGGTTCTAAAACTTCCATAGCTTTGATTGCATCTATAGTCAAATTTATACCTGCGTTGCGAATATAAGGGTGAGGACACGCCAGTTCCACTGACCACAGAGGAAGATGTACGGAGTAACTAAGATCATGCTTGTTTTTAAGTTCATTTAACTCTCTTATTTTAATCTCGTCGAATATGCCAGGCACCATAGTGCTAATGTCATATGTTATTTCGAAATTTTTAAAGCCGGATTTTAAAGCGTGCTTTACATACTTTACGGGGTCTATTATTGAGGCGGGGTTAAGCAGGTTAATATTGGTAAAATTTTGTTCCGCTCCGTCTTTTTGAAGAGTGAGTATGCCGAATTTCATTGAAAATGTCCTCCTTGCAGTTTAGTTAAATCATTTGTATTTTATCATATTTTAAGGGGAAGTATTGTTAAGTTCAGGTTAAATATACGCAATTATATAAACATGTGAAGTACAAGTCAAACACAAAAAGCTTCTGTCGAAATTTTAAATATTAGGAAGTATCTCATAAGAATTCAAGCTTCAGGATTCAGAATTAGGTATAAAAGCAAATTTTTCTGGAGGAAGTATGTAATTGAGTGTATAATACTTAAATACAACCGTTTTAAATATTTTTCAACCAGGAGGCTAAATCTGATGAGTGTTATAAGAGATATAAAGCTTGCGCAAAGCGGAAGGACAAAGATTGAATGGGTAAAAGCGCATATGCCGCTTCTTCGATTACTGGAGGATGATTTCAGGACAAAAAAATCTTTTGAAGGTGTTAGAATAACGGTGTCAGTCCATCTTGAGGCAAAAACCGCTTATCTTTGCATTGTACTTGTTGCCGGAGGCGCTAAGCTTTCCGTGACGGGAAGCAATCCTCTTTCGACTCAAGATGATGTAGCGGCGGCGCTTATTGATGAGGGTATCGATGTTTATGCCTGGTATAAGGCAACTGATGCGGAGTATGAACAGCATCTCAATATGGCGCTTGATTTTGGCCCTGATATAGTGATAGACGACGGGGGTGATCTGGTGCATCTTTTGCATACATCAAGATCTGAACTTTCTGACGGAGTAATCGGTGGCTGCGAGGAAACCACTACCGGCATAGTAAGGCTTAAGGCAAGAGAAAAAGAAGGGAAGCTCAAATTTCCTATGATAGCGGTCAATGACGCGCAATGCAAGTATCTTTTCGATAACAGATACGGCACAGGCCAATCCGTATGGGACGCAGTTGTGAGAACGACCAACTTGGTTATTGCCGGGAAAAATGTCGTCATAGCCGGTTATGGGTGGTGCGGAAAGGGCGTCGCTTTAAGGGCGAAAGGCTTGGGGGCGAACGTTATTGTGACTGAAATCGATCCTATAAAAGCAATCGAAGCAGTTATGGATGGTTTTACGGTGATGACTATGGATGATGCATCCGCGATAGGTGACTTCTTTATCACTGTAACGGGCTGCACAAAGGTTATTCGTCGAGAGCATTTTATCAGGATGAAAAATGGGGCGATACTGGCTAATGCCGGTCACTTTGACGTTGAAGTATGCAAAACCGATCTTAAGGAAATGGCAATTGAGGTTAAACATTCCCGCAACAATATTGAGGGGTATGTGATGGATGACGGCAGAATTCTTTATCTGTTGGCCGAAGGCCGGCTGGTTAATCTTGCGGCAGCTGACGGGCATCCGGCTGAAATCATGGATTTAAGCTTTGCCTTGCAGGCGTTATCAGCCCGATATCTTCTTGAGAACAGGAGTATACTCAAACCCGGAGTCTACAATGTACCTAAAGAGATTGACTATCGTGTGGCGTTAATAAAACTTAATTCCATGGGTATAAGCATAGACGGTCTAACCGACGAGCAAAAGGCTTATCTTGGGTCTTATTGAGGAAAACATGAGTATGTTGATTAAAAATGTACATATCGTGACAATGGATGAAAATGATAAAGAACTGGTCAGCGGATGTATTGCGATCGAGAATGGAAGGATTGTTTATGTGGGGGAACAATCAGACCTCCCAAATTCACTTAGCCCACGCAAGATCATAGACGGCAAAGGCAAACTGGCACTACCGGGATTTATCAATACGCATACCCATTCTGCAATGACGCTTTTTAGGGGGGTTTCAAATGATACTCGCTTAAGCGACTGGCTCTCCTCCATATGGCCGCTTGAGGATATGCTGACATCTGAAGACGCATACTGGCTGTCAAGCTTGGCAATAGCCGAAATGATTGGCGAGGGTATTACGACCTTTGCCGACATGTATATGTTTATGGACAAAACAGCGGAAGCGGTTGAACTTTCAGGCATAAGGGCAGCATTGGGAAGAGGGCTGCAAGGACCGGACGAGCGATCTGATATGCGCCTTGTGCAGGCTAAGGCGCTTTGGCGACAGTGGAACGGGCAGGCTGATGGGAGAATAAAAGTGATGGTAGCCCCACATGCGCTTTACACATGCAAACCGCAGTATCTTGAGAGATGTGTCAATCTTGCGCATGAACTGAATGCAATGCTTCACATCCACGTTGCGGAAACATCCTGGGAGTTTGATTCCTGTATGGAAGAATACGATCAAACACCGGTACAATATCTTCTTGAGGCTGGTGTTTTTGACCTTGATACTCTAGCTGCCCATTGCGTTCATATAACCGATGAGGATATGGATATAATGCTTGACAGAAATGTTTCCGTATCTTACTGTCCGTCAAGCAACATGAAGCTCGCGAGCGGATTTGCACCTGTTACGGACATGCTGAAAATGGGAATTACTGTTGCTTTAGGAACGGATAGCGCTGCGAGCAACAACAGATTGAGCATGATAAAGGAGATGCATTTGGCAGCTCTTGTCAATAAGGCAATAGCTCAGGATGCGACAGCCATATCAGCAAAACAAGCGTTAAAGATGGCTACCCGACACGCTGCCAAGGCGCTTTTATGGGACGATGAAATCGGGATATTAAGCGAAGGCATGAAGGCCGATTTGATACTGATAAACATGGATTCGTCACGTTATTTCCCTAAAGGGGATCCTGCGACAGCCCTAGTATATGCAGGCAGCGGCCGTGATGTGGATACGGTTTTGGTTGATGGGAAAATAATAATGGAAAATCGCGAAATAAAGACTCTTGACATTGAAAGAATCAGACATGAAGCCGACAAAATATGGCTTAGGATAATAAAGCGATAATACGTGCGTTTTTTTCTTTTCACTTTAGCTTTATTCAGCTATAATAACTGATTGTGTATTAACTAACAGGAGGAAGCTAAGCTAAATGCTTAATGATATTGAGATAGCCCGGAAAGTCAATTTGAAGCCAATTAAAGAGATTGCATCTCATACAGGTATAAATGAGAAATATGTTGAAGAATTCGGAAGATTTAAAGCTAAGATTAACTTAAAGGCTTTTGGTGACATAAAAGACAAGCCTGACGGTAAGCTTATTTATGTGACCGCAATAACTCCCACTCCCGCAGGAGAAGGCAAAACATGTACCGCGGTTGGAATCACACAGGCTTTAGGAAAGATTGGCAAGAAGGTAATGCTCTGCTTGAGGGAGCCTTCGATGGGACCTGTGTTTGGTATAAAAGGAGGGGCTACCGGTGGCGGGTATTCGCAGGTATTGCCCATGGAGGACATCAACCTTCATTTTACAGGGGATATTCACGCTGTTGCGGCGGCGACCAATCTACTTGCCGCGATTGTGGACAATCATATTATAAACGGAAATGAGCTTAATATTGATCCTATCCGTATTTTTGTTAAGCGGGCGCTTGATGTAAACGACAGGCAGCTAAGAAACGTCGTAACCGGTTTAGGAGGCAAATCTGACGGTTATCCCAGGCAATCGGGCTTTGATATAACGGCGGCTTCCGAAGTGATGGCGATTTTATGCATGTGCACTGATTTGATAGATCTTAAAATACGGCTCGGCAATATACTGATAGCTTTAACATATGACAAACAACCGGTTTATGCAAGAGATTTCAAAGTGGAGGGCGCTTTGGCGATGATTCTTAAGGATGCCATAAAGCCTAATCTCGTGCAGACCATTGAAGGACAACCGGCATTCATACATGGCGGCCCGTTTGCTAACATTGCCCATGGAAATAATTCGGTAATCGCGACCAAAATGGCGTTGAAATTGGCTGATTATGTTGTTACCGAGGGCGGATTTGCAGCGGATTTGGGGGCGGAGAAATTTTTTGATATTGTGTCGCCGGTGACCGGTATCACTCCTGATGTTGCGGTGCTTGTGGTTTCCGTTCGCGCTTTGAAATGTCATGGCGAATTACCGACTGATATCACGGATAGAGAAGATTTAAACATTTTAAAGCGTGGGTTTGAAAATATGGACGTTCATATCGAAAACCTTACGAAGAGATTCGGATTGCCTGTGGTGGTAGCCATAAACCGCTTTCCAACAGATAGCGTTGAAGAATTGGACTGTGTCAAAAAACATTGTGCCGAAATGGGGATAAAGGCTGCAGTGTCGGAAGTGGTAGCGCGCGGAGGTGAGGGTGGTATTGATTTAGGCGAACGGATATTAGAAGCGTTAAAAGATCAGAATAATTTTTCTCCTCTTTACAGCTTCGATATGTCGATAAAAGATAAAATTGATACAATAGCAAGGGAGATTTATAGAGCGGACGGCGTAACTTACAGCAAAGAAGCGAAAAGATCGATAGACCTTTTTGATGGCATGGGATACGGGAGTTTGCCGGTTTGCATAGCAAAAACACAGATGTCATTGTCGGATGATCCTGCGCTTAAAGGAGCGCCAAGGGGATTTAAGCTTAATGTGAGGGAAATTAGGGTATCGGCCGGGGCAGGTTTTGTAGTGGCTGTGACAGGCTCGATTATGACCATGCCAGGATTGCCAAAACGACCCGCTGCTGAAAATATAGATATCGACGCTGACGGCAACATAACCGGATTGTTTTAGCGTTTGTGATCGGCGATTGCGCTTGTCACGGATCAAAACCTATGCCTCTTAGGCTGTCGGAAGCTTTTATATCATCATTAAAAGCTTTTCGCCTACCACATGAACATCACCTGCACCCATCGTTATAACAAGATCGCCGGGGTGCGCATTGTTATTGAGATAATCGACGATCTCATCGAAAGAAGAGATGTATACGCAATTTTCACCGGTATTTGATATGGCGTCAGACAGTTGACGTGAGTGTATTTCATGAGTATCTTTTTCTCGGGCAGAGTAAATATCTGTTATAATCACATGATCTATCCCGCTTAGAGCTGTAACAAACTCGCTGAACAGTTTTTTTGTGCGTGTATATGTATGGGGTTGGAACACACACCATATTTTATTATATGGCAAATTCCTGGCGGTTGAGAGCGTAGCGGCAATTTCGGTAGGGTGGTGGGCATAATCGTCTACTATTGCTATACTTTTATAGTTCCCTTTGTATTCAAAACGGCGCTTTGTCCCGGTGTATTGCTGTAAAGCTTCTTGTATTTCATTTGCTGGTATACCCATGGCTTTAAACGTGGCTAAAGTGGCTAGCGCGTTATAAATATTATGGCGGCCGGGAACATTCAAAGAGAAATTACCCAAAATCTGACCTTTGTATATGGCTTCGAAGGATGCGCAGGCGTTTATGTCATATTCAACGGTTTTGACGTTTAAGTCTGCCTTTTTTATTATACCATAACTTATGGTATTGCAGCTAATCTCACTCATTAGCTTTTCAACCAATGGATCGTCTATGCATCCTACTACATATCCGTCAGTAGGTACGAGTCTTGCAAACTTCATAAAATAATCATATATGTGGTCGATGTCTTTAAAGTAATCGAGATGATCCCGATCTATGTTTAATATGACCGCAATATAAGGATAAAAATGAAGGAAGCTCCCGACGTATTCGCAAGCCTCGGTTATAAAGTAAGGACTTTGCCCTATGCGCACATTACCGCCTATATCATTTAACTCGCCGCCAATAAGGACAGTTGGATCAAGTCCGGCTTTCAACATAGCCATCGTAATCATCGAAGTGGTGGTGGTTTTTCCATGACTACCCGACACGCCTATTGATACGGGAAATGTCTGCATGATCTGTCCGAGCAATTCTGCCCGCTGCAAAATGGGAAGATTTTTGCGTGAAGCTTCCAGAATTTCGGGATTGTCATTTTTTACCGCGGCAGTGTATACTACGATATCTGCACTATTTATGTAAGACGGATCGTGGCCTAAGTAAATTGTTGCCCCTTTAGTTGCCAACTTTTTGAGTAAGCTTGAATCGGACATGTCGGATCCGCTGACATTGTAACCTTTTGACAGCAGTATTTCAGCCAAAGCGCTCATGCTTATGCCGCCAACTCCTACAAAGTGTACATTCTTCCCAAGATAATCCTTTATGTGTATGTAATGGGGACATTCAGCTGTGATGTTTCCCCGATTAATAATATCCATTTATAAATATCCTTTCAATCAAGTATAATAGTATTATAACCGTGAAATACATACCATACAATTGATTTATACCAGATTTTAAAAGGAAAGTGGGAACTTTTTCGGGAATCGGTCGTCTGACTAAGTAAATTAGTCTAAAATAAGGGTTAGGAGGAATTCAATATGCTTATAAAAAATTTAATTGCTGTTTTGCTTATAGCTATGTTGCTATTGATTTCAGGATGTGCTTTATTGGAGGAGCCTGAGAGAAATCTACCTCAGACACCACCTCAGGAAAGGCCTGAGCCTGAACCTGAGCCGCCCAAAGAGCCTGTTGAAGCGGTCGAAGAACCTGGGCTTGCGGGGTTAGGAGGGATATCGTTGAGAGATTTACCGGAACCGGTAGCCGAATGGTTTGAGGAACGTAAAGATATTAAAGGCGCATATGTTTATCAGCACCCCGATCATGTATATATTATGATTGCGGCAGGTGAAAAACCTACCGGTGGACATAAAATAGACGTAAAAGATATAAACCTTGAAGATTTCCCCCGCGTAATAACAATTGAATTCGTGCCTCCCGCGCCTGAAGCGATTGTCACACAGGCTATAACATACCCTTCCTTTGTGATGAGCGTCGTTACGGATACAATAGCTGATTACGTGGTAAAAACCGTTGACGATCAAGAGTTAACCGTTGAAGATAAGATCATTGTCGCGGCTATAGATATTCCCAAAAAAGATGAGCTATTAGAGAACCCTATGAGGCTTAAAGGAAAAATTGCCGCTTTTGAGGCGATGTTCGTCGCAAGAATTTATGATGCCGACGATAATCTTTTGAAGGAGCAAATACTGATGTCTGATGGCGGCGGACCTATGTGGGGCAGATTTGATGTTGAAATTGAATATCAAAAACCTAATACGAACTCAGGCAGAGTCGAGATAGGGGAATTTAGCGCAGAGGACGGGTCTTACAAATTACGGGAATCAGTAGACGTGCGCTTCAGATAAAATAATTGCGAGCGATTCCGCTTTGGTGTATAATGGGATAGAGTTGATCGCATGAAAATATTTAAGCCAAGTAACATTGCAGAAGGCGTCCTTTGCCGTTATCACAAGACAGTATCCAACAATTGGGTATTAAAGGAGGTCTTATACTTGAGAAAGATCCAAGTCGCTATTTTGGTATTTCTTGTAGTTTTTGCTGTGGCGTGGTTGATGGCGGGTGTTTTCTTGTTTCCTTCGGCGGATGTGCAAAGAGCTGAGGAGGGAGTAGGATGGAACATGTGATTTTACCTGAACCTAAAATAAAGGGTGATGTATCGGTTGAGGAAGCTATTTTTAAACGCAGATCCACAAGGCGATATAAACAGGGCTCTTTGACTTTACATGAAGTTTCCCAGCTTTTATGGGCTTCCGTTGGCAAAACAGTGGATGGAGTTACCGGTCCTACAAGGGCATATCCATCCGCTGGAGCCTCTCATCCTTTGGAAGCGTATTTGGTGGTCGGTGACGTTGAAGGTCTATCAAGCGGAGTATACAGATACAATTGGCAGGATCACAGCTTAAGCCTTGTGATTGAAGGGGATGTGAGAGACGATTTGACTGATGCAGCTTTAAGGCAGTCAATGATAAGGGATGCGCCGGCAAGCATTGTGTTTACGGCGATATTAGCAAGAACTACTTCAAGATATGGACCGAGGGGTGAAGTCAGGTATGTTCCTATGGATGCCGGTGCAGCTTTCCAAAATGTCCACCTCCAAGCCCAGGCTTTAGGATTGGGTACTGTGATAATAGGGGCATTTTCTGATGAGTCAGTCATTGATGTCTTAAATCTTGAGAATGAAGTTCCTTTAGGAATAATGCCGGTCGGAAGGATTTGAATTTAACTACATGGGAGGATTTAGTCATGACAAAATGGTTATGTACAGTATGCGGTTACATTTACGACCCCAAAAAAGGAGATCCCGAGAGCGGGATTGAGCCGGGCACTTCGTTTGAAGCTCTGCCGGATGATTGGGTTTGTCCTGAGTGTGGGTTAGGTAAGGAATTTTTTGAGGAGGCGTAATTTTTATTGCTTCAAAAGGAGATTGGTTTATTATAACGGATTTTATCACTTTTTGATTATGATTTTATTTTAGTCTGGGTGACAGGAATTGAACCTGCGACCTCTTGAACCCCATTCTAAGAAAGGTCATTTTATCCTGTTTAACCTAATTTAATTAACCCTTGATTGACGGGCTTTTTTGGCTTTTATACGCTGTAGAATCCTTTTTTGTTCAGTCTGTTTTAATCGTAACTGCAGTAAAATTGCAGTACTGCAATTGTGGTTTTTGCGGTAAATCGTTGGTTTAAACCTTATCCCTCCGCTTTCAGAAAAGAGTTGCGTATGCAATGCATCCTTTCCAGAATTCCACGCAGAATTCAATCCTGTGCATCTTGAGCCGATGAAGTTTTCATGTGGTTCATTGCTTGTTTGTTTTATCCTCTTTAGGTTAGTTAAATTTAAAGTTGAATACGGATAAATGGATTGATATTTTATAGGCACTACCATATAATATCAAATATAGGGTGATGTGTTGATGATGATTTACATGGATGTTTGCTGTTTCAATAGACCGTTTGACGACCAAACGCAGGATAGGATACGAATTGAGAGCGATGCCGTACTTGCCATTTTATCGAAGTGTTTATCGGGAGAATGGCAGTTACTGTCAAGCGAAGTGCTTGATATTGAAATTGAAAACACGAATGATGAATGGAGAAAAAGTAAAGTCTATGAACTTTACAAACTGACTGAAGAAAAAATAATATTGAATGATAAGATTATAAAACGAGCTTATGATATTCAAAACTCTGGAATTAAGTCATTTGACAGTTTGCACTTGGCTTCGGCTGAATATGTAAAAGCAGACGTATTTTTGACTACTGATAAAAACTTGCTGCGTGCGGCAAGACGTCTAAAATTAGACATCGCAACAGCAAATCCGTTAAACTGGTTTATGGAGGTGGATGAAAATGAGTAGTATAGCAAGAGATTTAGGTACTATACGCCGTATGGGTATAGAGGCTCTGACAGAAAAGCTTGGTCCTGTGGGTATGGTTGAATTTATACGGCAATTTGACTCCGGTTACGGTGATTATACCAAAGAACGTCATGAATGGCTTGATGACATAGACATTGAGACAATCGTGAAACAAGCTGAAGCGAAAAGGGACAAATAATGCCTAAATGCGATACCGTAAGCGAAATAGATGCGGAAAAATTTATTTTTTCCATTGGCTACAGTAGCCGATAAATTCATCAAATTGGCAAAAATAAAAGGCTTAAAAGTGTTGATTTTAAGTCTTTATTTATGTTAAGGAAATTATGGTGGTTGTATATTTCTTGATGTTAAGGAAATTATGGTGGTTGTATATTTCTTGGACTGACTTATAGCAATAGTTTGAGTTGATTAATACTAATATTTCCAATATGCTTAAATCATGCGAAAAGAAGAATATCTGAAACAATTAGTCAAAGAAAAAGATGTAAAGGTGTCACAGATATTGAAGGAGCATTGGGCAGAGTTTAAAAAGACAAAGCTGCACAAGGTATAATGTACCCATAAATCAAGAAACGATTTAAAAAAACTAAGTGACATGGTAAAATAAGACATCATAATCATACGAGATAGAAAGGAAAATTATGGAGAAACGTCAATTTACACCAGAGTACAAAGCAAAGATCGTGCTTGAAATATTGAAGGAGGAACTATCCATTGGCGAAATCGCCAGCAGAGAAAATGTTAATAGGACACAGCTTCAAAATTGGAAGAAGGAGTTCCTGGAGAACGCAAGCCGTGTGTTCGCCCAAAGCAAAACGGAACGTGAAGCTCAGCAGATGATTAAAGAGGCTGCTGAGCGAGAACAAGAGGTAATGGCTAAAGTCGGTCAACTCACAATTGAGGTTGATTGGCTGAAAAAAAATCTGCTCAAGTGCTCGGACCCAGTCGGGAGAGTAAATCTGGTTTCAAAAGAGGATAAGTTACCCGTTAAGCATCAGTGTGAACTTCTGGAAGTAAACCGTACCAGCTTTTATTACAAACCATCAAGACCTTCAGAGGATGAATCTTATAGGGTAGAACGAATCAAAGCAAGGCTCGATTATTGGCATACCAAGATGCCCTACTTAGGAGTCAGACGGCTTGTCATCAAGCTTCGAGAGGAGGATGAAATCGCAATAGGGAGAAAGCTGGTTAAACGGTATATGGCCGAGATGGGAATCTACTGTATCTTCCCCAAGCCGAACCTATCAAAGCGGAACCAGCAGCATAAGGTATTCCCGTACCTGCTGCGCAACATGGATATCTTTCTGCCCAATCAAGTGTGGGCCATTGATATCACCTATATCAAGATGGGAAAATCCCATATGTATCTGACTGCGATTATTGACTGGCACAGCCGTTTCGTTATTGGCTGGGAGCTTTCAGACAGTCTTGATACGGCGCCGGTATTGGAAGCCTTAAAGAAAGCGATTGCCAAATACGGCACACCGGCAATCATTAATTCCGATCAAGGCAGTCAATTTACCAGCACCGAATATACAAGTTATCTAAAGGAGCAGAAAATACGTCAGAGTATGGATGGCAAGGCTCGCTGGGTTGATAATGTAATTATTGAAAGGTGGTTCAGAGGCCTTAAGTGTGACAATATCTATATCAACGAATATCAAAAACCGAGGGAGTTGCGGCAGGGAATCAAGGCATGCGTGGACGAATACAATTTTGAACGTCCTCATCAAAGTCTGGGATATTGCTACCCTGCAAAGGTTTATGAATCCGGCTTTGCTGCGTAATGAGGAGGCATTTATTCCACGGTCTCTTGACAACGAGCCTCCACCGGCATGTTTGCAGGCCTCAACGGCATACACCATTGCTGGACAGAGAGAAAGGCTTTGTAAGGATGGTGATGCCTGGCATACAGCCTACATGCCGTATTCTCATTGTCAAGAGCTTTCGCGGCATAAACGCTCAGTATGTGCTTTAAGCAAATTTGCCTCTATACCAAAGCATAGTGTCAAACCGGAACTGTCATTTGAATTC
>Ga0136709_1000196_pt1 | contig 11878 bp, 10 predicted proteins | sample FlocCalmetaG_FD_101395 | JGI IMG/M metagenome (GOLD analysis project Ga0136709, IMG submission 101395) | Freshwater bacterial and archeal communities from Indian Creek, Illinois, USA - Floc-Cal metaG | ecosystem: Environmental > Aquatic > Freshwater > Unclassified | place: USA: Indian Creek...
TTACAAAAACGTAGCCGAAAGCCCACGGTTTCAATCGTGGGATGAAGGCGGCTCCCGTCGTTAGTGTTGCAGTAACTAATATAAACTGCTATAATATAAGCATGAGCCAAATATACAGAAGAACCCAAACCACTGTATCGCTAATAAACTATCATTTTGTTTTCTGCCCCAGATACAGGCGAAAAGTATTAGTGAAAGACGTAGATAGAAGATTTAGGGAAATCCTGCAAGAAGTATGCAACGAAATTGAAGTGGTCATTGTTGCCCTAGAAGTAATGCCTGACCATGTGCATCTATTTGCTAACACCCTCCCTTCTATCAGCCCATCGGACATTATGGCAAAAGTGAAAGGAGTGACTTCAAGGAGATTGCGACAGGAATTTAACCACCTGCGCCATTTGCCTAGCCTTTGGACTCGTTCTTTTTTCTGTTCCACGGCGGAAAACATATCCAGCGAAACGATTCTACGGTACATCGAAGAACAAAAGACAAGGGGGTGATGAAGATACAGATCACTGTGAAGGTTAAGTTAGAGCCTAAAAAAGAACAATTAGATCATATTTTAGGGGCAACAAAAGAGTATATCCGATTGGTAAACCAAATCGTTTCTGATTCTGTTTTAGCAGACAAACCCCTGAAACTCACTAGCAAGGATGTTGTCGCTGACCTTCCAAGTGCAGTTAAGAACCAAGCAATCCGAGACGCAAAAAGTGTTTTTGCTAGGTACAAAAAGAGCCTTCATGCCAATGCAAAGCTTGAACCGGAAAAACAAAAGGAAGTCAAAGTACCTGTTCTAAAAAAGCTTGTTGCTATCTGGAACAATCAAAACTACTCGCTGAAAGACAATATCCTTTCGTTTCCAGTATGGATTGATAGTAAATCGAAATGCCTAGGCATAAAGGTCATTCTGAATGACTATCAACAAGAACGACTAACAGGTAAGCTAGGCAGTCTCCGTATAACCCAAAAGGCTGGAAAATATATAGCTCAAATTGCCGTAGACGTATCCCAAGAACACAAGCAAACTGGTGCTGTCATGGGTGTGGATTTAGGTCTGAAAATTCCTGCTGTGGCCGTTGTTAAAGGTGGTAAAACCAAGTTTCTCGGCAATGGTAGGCAGAACAAATTCGTAAAGCGCAAATATCGTTCAATCCGTCGAAAACTCGGTAAGTTAAAGAAGTTATCAGCGATCCGTAAGCGTCACGATAAGGAACAGCGCTGGATGAAAGACCAGGATCACAAAATCAGCCGACAAATCGTCAATTTTGCCAAAGAAAACAACGTTGCCACAATTCGTCTTGAAAAACTCTCTGGTATCCGCCAGACGGCAAGAACAAGCCGTAAAAACGCAAAGAATTTGCATTCGTGGAGCTTCTATCGGTTAGCTCATTTTATTGAGTATAAAGCTAGGTTAAGCGGTATTTCGACAGAGTATGTTGACCCGAAGCATACCAGTCAGAAATGCCCTTTATGCCAACAACTCAATAAAGCTAATGATAGAAAATACACATGCCGTTGCGGATTTAATTCCCATCGAGACAGGGTGGGAGCCATGAATATAATTTCTGCAACTGTGGCAGATGGTAAAAGTCTGTCAGCCTAGACAGCTAATACGCTCTGGTCTAGGATGGGCTGCTGATACAGCCCTGAACTTGGGGTTTAAGCGAGCAGAAATGTATCGCGGTACACACCCGAGAATCCCACGGCTTTAGCCGTGCGGAGTGTCAAATCTCGGATCAAACGTTGTCATATACCGACGCACATTAAGGTCCCACCGAAAACGTTAAACCAGGACGCGATAGTACTACTTGAGCAAATCCGTACGATAGACAAGCGCAGGTTGCAGTACCGTATCGCGAGCCTAGACGAGCAAACAATGCAAACCATAGAGCGAGCGATTCGGGTTTCGCTTGGTTTTTCTGAACCTGCCAAACACAATATTGCATTAGCGGTTGGATCTCAAAATTAATTCTACAGGGGGTATATTCATGAGTATTGATATTGCAAGAAAGTTTTACCGACGCGCTTCCTGTTGTGATTCCTGACTTCTTTCATGTTCAGAGCATCCTCCTTTCTCGAAAATAAAAAAGGTATCAGCTGAAGGGTTGTCCCTTTGCTGATACCAGTTTAAATTCAGAATGAAAATAAGCATATCTGTCAAAAACTCAATTACTTACATTAAATTATTCGATATATATTATTGAGTATATTACATATTCGATGTATAATGTGGTGTATAACTATTAAAAATCTTACTGATAGATTTTTATGGTAGATACACTTATGAATCTGATTATTTACTGTTGTGGAGGATGCGATCATGAACATCCCAAATGAAAAATTTTTCTCATTCACAGATAATCTGTTCACATTCGACAGCTATGCATGCGACTGTGTAACAGATATCGAGAACGTTAGGCCGGGCGTTATCAAAGAGACCGTCAAGATTCAAGGTCTTGCGGACAGCCCGGTTAGGTTCGCTTTTGCGCCAAACAAGGGCATGGTGCGTCTTGCAAAAACTGGTGCGATAAATAGCGAGCGTATCCTCACGGAATTGCTGTCGATCCCCGACGGCGATACAAAGAAGTTGTTCACATTCTTTAAGGAATACGGATTCTTTTTCCCGGTAAGCACAGACGGATATGAAGCTATCGAAGTTGAGCCGCTACACGATTTGATAAACCGCGTCAAGGCTACCATCCGATTAATCAGTGTGCTTGGTGAAGCGAGGAAAGACTATAGGCGGATACTCGGTCTGACACTGTATCTACAGCTTACTCCCCCGGTTTTATTGATGTTTGAATGCTTCGGCGGTCAGCCATTCCCGACCTGCGAACATGCCTTGTTTACTGAGCTCGCCAAGGCTTCCGCTTTGCCGCAAACGGATCCGGCTTCTCTCCCGTATGATGCGGATAATTACATTATTCACGACACAATCTTCAGACCGGCGTTTGAGCTTAACGTCGAGGAATATAGCAACATAGTCGGTGGTTTTGACACTGCTACCCCCGGTGCCGCCCAATCGCAGTTGTATAAAGACATTGCAAGGCTGTATTGCAACGCTCCGCTTTTATCGCCGGAGCTTCGTGGCATGGTTGACTTCCTCTTTCACTTTCAACATTTAATCGCTGTTGTTAAGGCTTTCACGCCGACGGGTGATGTTAAGTATTATGAAGCCGACGAAAATGTCAAAGCCCACTATGTGGCTAACTTCGATGACAGGATGAAGGAGTCGCTGATTGAGATGGCGAAGATTACCGTGCGCGACGAGATTCGCCATAATCTGTATGGCATGCGCCCGCAATACGATGTCGAAACGATGTCGCCTGCATGGGAGATACAGGATATGCTCACAGGCATATATGTTTCAATATTTTTTATGCGACCTGGCGTCGAGCTTTACCGCAAGTGTACCAACCCAAGCTGCGACAGGTCGTTTCTGGTCAACACTACATCGTCAAAACGTAAGTATTGTGAGCATTCCTGCCGAAACGCAGCCGCGCAACGGGCGCACCGCCTTCGCAAACAGGCAAAGGTGCAAACGCACTGATTTCGATTAATCAAAATTAACATGGACTTCTCGAAACAAAAGTGCTATAATTTACCTGAGGATTCATGCCCTTATTAGAACAGCCTGCAGGGAAGGTGACAAATGATGGGAGTTAATTATAAACGGCTTTGGAAGCGGCTCATTGATGACGATATGGAAGCATCCGCGCTGTACGCCGCCGCTAAAATTGCACCCAGCACATTCTCAAAGATGCGGAAGAACGAGTATGTGTCCTTAAATGTGCTAGTACGCATCTGCAATGAGTTGAGATGCCAATTGAGCGATATTGTCGAGGTGGAACTGGACAATCGGTCATAACTCATACACGCGAATATCTGAGGAAACGAGGAATGAACTATGGCTGATTCAATTTTATATAACGAGGACTGCATAGTCGCTATGAAGCGGCTTGTAAACGACACGACCAACCTTATCTTGACCGACCCGCCATATAACCTTGGCAACTTTATGAAAGGCAGGGACACTAACCTAAAGAAGATGCGCGACAACTTTTTTGGCGCAGCGGGTTGGGATGATTTGAGCGTAGAGGATTGGGAGAAGTCGATGGACGGCTTCTTCGAGGAAGCCGCACGGGTATTGAAAAAAGGCGGCGCAATGGTCGTCTTTATGTCTATAATTAAGGTAGAGACGCTCATTCGCATCGCCGAACGCCATAAACTGTATTACAAAACCACAGGCATCTGGCATAAAACGAACCCTATGCCGCGCAATATGAACCTTCATTTTGTGAACTCCACCGAAGCCTGGGTATACTTTACATACGGCAAGCGGACAGGCACCTTTAATAACGACGGCAAGGTATTGCATGATTTCGTAGAAACGGGCGTCGCCGCAAACGGCGAGCGTAAGCACGGGAAACACCCGACACAGAAGCCCGTCGCGCTGATGGAGTTTTTTATAAAAGTTCTGTCAAACGAGGGCGATATGATTCTCGATCCATTTATGGGTAGTGGCAGTACGGGTGTCGCCGCAAAAAAGAATAATCGAAACTTTACGGGTGTGGAACTGAGCAAGAATTATTTTCAGATGGCGACACGCCGTATACATGAGGTGCAGAAATGAAGCCGACAGTGATTGACTTATTCGCGGGGGTCGGCGGGCTTTCCTTGGGATTTGAGCTGGCGGGCTTCGATGTAGTGCTTGCGAACGAATATGACGAGTCCATAGCAGAAGCATATAAAATAAATCATCCGAACACGAAAATGATTATAGCTGATATAAAGGATTTGCCGTTAGGAGATACATTCTTCGAATATCGCGGGAAGGTCGACATCGTCATAGGCGGGCCGCCATGCCAAGGATTTTCACAGAAAGGGCAACGCAAGACAATAAATGACGAGAGAAATTTCCTGTTCAAGTACTTTGTCTCCGTTGTCGATTATTTACGTCCGCGCTATTTCGTAATGGAGAACGTGCCGAACCTCCTGACCGCCGAAAACGGCTATTTCAAGAGAGAAGTTTACGAGCTATTTACGGCGAAGGGATACGCGTTGGTGAGCGACACGTTGAACGCCGCAGACTACGGCGTACCGCAGAACCGTAGGCGTGCCGTAATAATCGGTAAGCTCGGCGATTGGCCGTTGCAGATGCCGGTGTCGTCAAGCTACACGGTCACAATCTGGGACGCAATAAGCGACCTGGCATACCATAACTCCGGCGAAGGTTCTGAATGCGAAGAATACCGCATTCAGCCGCAAAGCAGATATCAGAAACATTTGCGCACCGGAAGTGAAAGGCTGTATAACCATATATCAACCGCGCATTCCATCTTGGCTATTGAGCGGCTGAAGCTGATTCCCCCGAACAGCGGTAAAGAATTCTTGCCAGAGGAACATTTGACGAAGTCGATTTACAGCGGCACTTGGACACGGATGGGTAAAGACGAAATATCGGTTACAATTACGACAAGATTTGACACCCCTTCGTCCGGAAAGTTCACCCACCCATACCTGCACCGCTCAATAACGGTTCGTGAAGCCGCGAGGATACAATCGTTCCCTGATACTTTCAAATTCATTGGAACGAAAGGCTCGCAGATGAAGCAAGTGGGAAATGCCGTGCCTCCCTTGCTTGCCAAGGCGTTAGCCACGGTCATAATGGACGATATTCAAATAGGAGGGGCTACAAATGCTCAGACCTGACAATATGGCAAGATATCCGGATGTGGACTTGAAGCTGGGAATAAAGTCATCCCTGCCCGACGTTAAAGCTACGCTGGGTCTGTTGATGATGATATGGCGGGCGTCGAACTCTCCCGCCGAAATTGCATACTCAAAACAAGTCGGCGATACGATAGAAATCGCCGACGACCTCGCCGCACGGCTTACTGATAAATACCGCCCCATTTACTCTGGCTCAGGAATTACCGATGAGCAGTTTCTTGAGCGTGTAAATGATAATCAGCTTTTCAAGTCTCAGCTTGAATCGCTGATTGTTGCGTTCGAACTTGTATGGCGGTTGGCAAAAGTAAAGTTTGTCGGAAACATGGCGAACAGCTTTGAACGCACCGGCGGCAAGCGTTATGATAAGCGGCTGTACTTTACAAAAAATATGGACGTTCTTGACTTGCTTCTCTCATCCGACGACGAGCAATATTCGAGAGTCTTGCTCGCGTGGCTTGGATTAGGCACTGTGGGTACGCAAACCAGGTTTATAACCGCACTGCTTCAACTGCTCGTTTGTCTCTCGGAAGAAGCTGTGTACAAACTTGCTGACGGCGAACGCGATATTATTTTCAATATGAACAGCGTATACGCGAAATTGCTCACTGGTGGCGAAGCCGTAGACATAAACGATACGCGGGAGTCAAAGGGTCCGCTAAGGATTTTGAAATCCACGCTGTCGGAGAGGATGAATCCGTTCTTATCGTACAGCAACACGAAAGGCGTTACTATAGCTGACGACGAGGAAGATAGGCTCGCGGCATATCAGAAGCGAGTCGATGCTTACCTCAGTCTGACTAATGCGAAACACATCATCTCTACCGAGCTGCAGTTTGAAGTTGCCGGTGATGCGCCCACACCAGAAGTCGGCACCGCTGAAGTGCCGCGAGCTACAGGTGGTAAGAATGTAATCCTGTACGGAGTTCCCGGCTCGGGTAAGAGCTACACCATCGGGGAGCAGTACTGTAATGACGAAAACCGTATGGAGCGGCTTGTGTTTCACCCTGACTATACATATTCCGACTTCGTTGGACAGATTCTACCAAATGTCACAGAGGGCAACGTTAGCTACGAGTTTACGGCGGGTCCGTTTACCCGTTTGCTTGAAAAATCCTATAAAAATCCCGGCGAAGAATACTATCTCATAATCGAGGAAATCAATCGCGGCAACGCTGCGGCGATATTCGGCGAGGTATTTCAGCTGCTTGACCGCGTTGACAGCGGGGAAAGTGAGTACGGCATATCCAACGCCGACATTGCTCGAATAGTCTATGGAGACGCTACGCGCAAAGTACGGATTCCGTCGAATATGTCAATCATCGGCACGATGAATACTTCTGACCAGAACGTCTTCACGCTCGACACTGCGTTCCAGCGCAGGTGGAGTATGCGGATGATTGAAAACGACCTGGGTAAAGTAACATATGCAGATAGTAAGATTTTGGATACGGATGTCACTTGGAGACGGTTCAACACAGCAATGAACTCCATCATACTCAGGAAAAATGTGCGTGTTACGTCCTCGGAGGATAAGCGTCTCGGTGCGTTCTTTGTCCGTGAAGCGGATCTTCGTTACGACGCAAAGGAAGCCGACGCGGCGGCCACCCCTGATAAAAGGCGCATCGCCGCAATGCAAAACCGACGGTTTCCCGAAAAAATACTCAAATACCTTTGGGACGATGCGTTCAAGTTTTCCCGCGAGGATATTTTCGAGACGGGGCAGTATATCAGTCTCGAGCAAATCGTCCTCAAATTCCGCGAATCGCAGGGCAACGCCCGTTTTTCTATTTTCAAAGAAGATGTAGTTACTGCGTTGCTTTCGGCGGATGATGAATAGTTGTGAAGGGCGGTGAGCCGATATGGACGTACTGGCGGAACTAACCGCGCGCTGCCATGTGAATAAAAACGAGGATGGAGACCGTTTCGTGGGCATTAAGGCTGACGCAGACAACGCGATGGTCTACTTTCCCATCGGCTATAGACTGCCCGAAACGGAGCGAGATTTGCGGCAGGATATTCTGCACTTGATTTCTGTGCTTGCTGAGTTTACCAACCGCAAGGATAGGATACTTCAGATGCAGAAGTTTGAAGCCCCGCAGTCAGTAGATTTCCCAATAAACGCCTATATGGAAGTCATTAACTACTTTATGGAGCAAAACGGCTATTACACTGAGAAAGAGGCTCAATACAAGAATGGCGACCGTGGTAAATATGACTGGGCACGAACATTGCGGAACAAGCGCCCGCTGATTCAGGCAAACGGCACACCCGCGTATATCGACTACATCGTCCGCGTGTCCGCGCCTAACGACAGGAATATGATAACGCAGATTCATAAGTTCTGCGTATACGAGAGCTTCGTCAAGCTCGGCTGGCTTTTCACACCGTACTTGCCCGAAAAACCTACAATTCCCCGTAATAACAAGATGTTCCTAATGCTCCTGCGGGAAAAGCTCGCTAATACATTCAACGACAAAGATAAGCGGCTATTTCAGTCGATGATTGCAATGCTTGAGTATATGGACGAAAAAACAAAGGAGAAGCAGTTCTATTTTGGAACAGATCGTTTTGAGTATGTCTGGGAAAAACTCATCGACCGGGTGTTCGGCGAAAAGAATAAAGTCGACTATTTCCCGAAAACGCGCTGGGCACTCCGCGCAGGGCGGGGCAGGACGAACGCCGCGCTCGAGCCTGACACCATTATGCTACACGATCGTAAGATTTACGTTATCGACGCGAAGTTCTACAAGTTCGGAATTTCAGGCAATCCGGCCGACCTCCCAGAGTCGAGTTCGATAAACAAGCAGATAACCTACGGCGAATATATTGCGACGCAGGAGCGTTTCCGCGTGCGTTATGGCGGCGAGGTGCCTGTCTACAATGCATTTCTTATGCCATACAACGCACGTGAGAATAGATTCGGGACAAATGATACTTTCGTGAATGTCGGTGAAGCAACGGGAGACTGGAAGGTCGCTGGGCATAAGTATGAGCGCGTCCAGGGAATCCTCGTCGATACCCGCTATTTGATGTACCACTATGTCGGCAAGCCAAAGAACCAGATTGCAGCGCTGGCACGGAGCATTGAGAGCGCGTTTGATTCAACAGGCGGTCTGCTGCCATCCGCGGATGATGCGGCGGCAACGGAGATGGCTTGACGCAAGAAGGGGCGATATGGCTGTGAGGGGGAAAGCATAAATCCCTGCAAGTGGCCCATTGCCGCTATCTGCCGGGCGGCACTAGGTAGACCAAAGCCAGTTTAATAAAATTAGCACAAAGATTTCTTTGCCGGGGCAAATCGGCGATGGTCAGTAGGCCATCATGTGTTTTCACAGCACGAATCATTGCCAACTATGTAATGAAATCGTACTGAAACCGATGTTGATTGCCAGCGATGGTGTTTCCGATATCTCCGAGTTATTTATGCGTGCTTATCAGCTTGTAAAAATGTTCGGGGATGAGCACTGACACGGCAACGGGCAACAAGACCGATAAGCGACAAGGTTGTTTCAGATGACACCCTCTCCGAATTGAAAGTTAGAAAAATAGCACAAACCTTTCTCCGTGAAGCATAGGAAAGCGGCAGAGCTGAGGATAAAGAAATTTCCCTCATGATGACAAAGGATTACTCTAAGAGCGTGTTCGGCATCGACCTCCCACTTCTCGTTTCGACAGAGGAAGAATGCGACTCGGTGCGATATTACGTAAAGCCGCTCAACATACGGGGCAAGCAGGATCGGCTCTGCTCGCAGTGGTTTGAGGTTACGGCAAACAACGACAGGCCGTTTTTGCTGGCGTGGCTCGATGAACATGGGATTTCTGTATGACCTGACTATTCTCGTCAATTCAGACCGGCGTTCCTGTGCCATCCGGCCAAGCATTCCCGAAATATCCGGACACCGTTACTGCGGTATCCGGCCAGCGTTCTTATCTTATCCGGCCAAAGGCCGGCACCTCATGCATGGAGTGTAACATAGATTATTAGGTTTTACCATCACCTCCGTCATTTGGGGGATTGTGTGGTCTTAAGCTGGGGCCTTTTAGTCCTATTCTGTGAGCGTTATTGACCAGTCTATCCAGTACGGCATCAGCAATAGTGGCATCTTCAAAAACGCTATGCCAATTTGCCACCGGAAGTTGAGCAGAAATGGCGATGGATTTTTTGCCATGACGATCGTCAACCACTTCCAGAAGATCACGGCAGGCACCAGGATCGAGAGGAGCCATGCCGAAGTCATCCAAGATGAGTAAATCCGGTTTTTTTAGATCATTGAGTAACCGATTGTAGGAGCCATCGCCCCTGCCAATCGCCAGGTCAGTTAAAAGCCGGTTTACTCTGTAGGAGCGGACCTTAAAGTTTTTTCTGCAGGCAGCATTGCCAAAAGCACTGACGAGGTAAGTCTTGCCGGTGCCGGTAGCCCCGGTGACGATGAGATTTCTGCCCTCTTTAATCCAGGCACAATCTGCGAGCCGAGCGACAGCTGCTTTATCCAGATTCCTCTTAGTTTCAAAGTTAATATTCTCAAGGTTGGCAGAGGGTTCCCGCAGGTTTGCTTCCCGCAGGAATCTCTGTAATCGGTTGTTAGACTTAGCCAGCCATTCAGCGTCTACAATCATGGCAAGACGCTCATCGAAGGGGAGAGCTGCATTTGCAGGTAGTTCCACCTGGCGTCGATACTCCTGCTCCATGGCTCGCAGTCTCATACTGTTAAGCTTATCTATGGTTTGATTAATCATCTTCCCCACCCCCTAAACGTAGGCTTGGGAGCCGCGTAGATTTTCATGCCGGGGCGTGGACTTGCCCGTTGCAGATGCAAGAACTTTATCCTGGCCATTCTTAAGTATTGTGGTTATGGTAGTGTAGCTGCATGATTTCATAGCGATTGCCTTAGCGCAGGCAGCTTCCAGCCGTTCATTGCCATATTTCTTAGAGCATTGCAATATCCCCATGCAAGAGCGGTACGCCTGTTCTTCGGCAATTTGTGAAGACAGCATATGGTCTATGGCGGCATAAGTTTGTACACCGATGTTCCTGGCCCACAAGCGATATTTGGCGCCATCAAAGTGGTTGGCATCGTGTTGATGGCGGTGGTGGGGTGGCATATGACTAAGATTGGTTACATATCTTGATCCGGTATAACGCCTCTGATGCAGCGCCACACGCTCTCTGTTGCTGTTTAGAACCTCTATGGTTATTGCGGTGGCTCTAATAGTCACCACCTGTTTGTACAGGCCATGGGGCACTGAATAATGGAAATCATCATATTCGACATGGTAATTTGCCGGCGTTCTGCGCGTAATGTAATCTGCGTACTCAAACTGAGTGTATGGTAGTGGCCTTAAAGCGGGCTTGTCCAATTCCTCAAAAACACTCCGTCGACTGCCTTTGCGTTTTTGGAAAGGTCGACTGACTAGCTCTTTCATACGGTACTGTATTTCAGTATTCAGTGCCTCAAAACTGAAGAAGCGTTTGCCGCGCAGCCATTCTAAAAGCCAAGTTTCCAGCCAACCCACGCTGCTTTCTACAGGTGCCTTATCCTGCGCTTCACGAACTCTTGCCGGCAGTATAGCCACTTCATAGTGTTTAGCAAATTCCCAGTAAGACCGATTTATGGCTGGATCATAGTAGCTGGGTTTTGTAATAGCAGCTTTGCAATTATCAGGCACAATTACTCTCGGAATACCACCCAGATATCTGAGTGCATTAACATGGGCCAATAACCACTTATCTAACTTTTCATCAGGGAAGGCTTCCACATAGGGGTAGGAACTGTCTCCCAGGGTTGACACAAAGAAGTGGGCTGTATGAATTTGTCCTGTGGCGCTGTCTGTGACACAATCAAGCGTATCACCCATCCAATCTACAAATAATTCCTTACCCGGCTCACGATTCTGAACCATGATAACATTTTTACCGGTCTCGTTTTTCCAGTCGAGGTAGCGATAACAAAAGCGACTATAGCTTAATCCATTGGTGTTTTCTTCTTTGTACTCTTCCCAAAGATATTGCAAATTGAGGCGCTTACAAAAACGTAGCCGAAAGCCCACGGTTTCAATCGTGGGATGAAGGCGGCTCCCGTCGTTAGTGTTGCAGTAACTAATATAAACTGCTATAATATAAGCATGAGCCAAATATACAGAAGAA
>Ga0136709_1000219_pt1 | contig 11496 bp, 10 predicted proteins | sample FlocCalmetaG_FD_101395 | JGI IMG/M metagenome (GOLD analysis project Ga0136709, IMG submission 101395) | Freshwater bacterial and archeal communities from Indian Creek, Illinois, USA - Floc-Cal metaG | ecosystem: Environmental > Aquatic > Freshwater > Unclassified | place: USA: Indian Creek...
CGGAGTTCGAGTCTCCGATGGGTCACCAGATGGCCCCTTGGTCAAGCGGTTAAGACACCGCCCTTTCACGGCGGTATCAGGGGTTCGAGTCCCCTAGGGGTCACCATTTTTCTCCTTAAGCTGATTGAATTTATGTCAGCTTAAGGCATATGGCCCGGTAGTTCAGTTGGTCAGAACGCTAGCCTGTCACGCTAGAGGTCGAGGGTTCGAGCCCCTTCCGGGTCGCCAATAGAACAGAGGAGAGTTGCGTGAAAATGTTCGCTGGTGTAGCTCAATCGGCAGAGCAGCTGATTTGTAATCAGCAGGTTGCGGGTTCAAGTCCCATCACCAGCTCCAGAATATCAAGGAAAATTGGCCTTGATATTTTTTTATTTAAAAACTTGCAAAATTATATGAAAAAGATGTTAAATTTAAAATCGAAACTCTATAAGGCTTTTGAAATAGGGAGTTGAACCGGATGGGTATCAAAAAAATAGTTATAAAGGGAGCCAGGGAGCATAACCTTAAGAATATTGACGTAGAAATCCCAAGGGACAGTTTCGTGGTATTGACAGGCATAAGTGGTTCGGGGAAATCTTCACTGGCTTTTGACACATTGTACGCCGAGGGACAGCGAAGATATGTTGAGTCCTTGTCGGCTTATGCAAGACAATTTTTGGGTCAGATGGAGAAACCTGATGTAGATTATATTGAAGGCTTATCTCCGGCTATATCTATCGATCAAAAAACTACTAGCAAGAACCCAAGATCGACGGTCGCCACGGTTACTGAAATATATGATTATTTAAGGCTTCTTTATGCTAGGATTGGTATTCCGCACTGTCATATTTGTGGCAAGCAGATAACACAGATGACAGTTGATCAGATGGTTGACAGTATTATGGCATTTGGGAACGGAACGAGAATTCAACTTTTAGCTCCGGTTATTCGCGGCAGAAAAGGTGAATATGTCAAACTTTTCGAAGACATAAGAAAAGGTGGATATGTACGCGTCAGGATCGATGGTCGAATGTTGGAGTTGTCCGAGGAGATCAAGCTTGATAGGAACAAAAAGCATACCATAGAGGTCGTTGTGGATAGGTTGGTTGTAAAGGACAGCATTCGCCAAAGACTTGCCGGATCCCTTGAAACAGTATTAGAGCTCGCCGGTGGATTGGCAATTGCAGACGTAGGCGAGAACGGCGAAGTAATGTTCAGCCAGAATTATTCGTGTCCTGATTGCGGAGTAAGCATTCAGGAGCTTACTCCCAGAATGTTTTCTTTTAATAATCCATATGGAGCGTGTCAGGTTTGCCACGGATTAGGTATCTTGATGGAAATTGACCCGGATTTGGTCATCCCCAACCGCACCTTGTCGCTTTCACAAGGCGCTATAGCAGTCCCCGGATGGAATTCGGCAAATGGTGACAGTATAGCAGGAACGTATATGGAATCATTAGCTAAGCATTATGGTTTTAGTCTTGATACTCCGGTCAATGAACTGAGCGAAGAGGTGTTTAATACAATTCTCTACGGGACAAAAGGCAAGAAAATCAAGATAACCTATACTAGAGAAAACACACAGAATTCTCATATGACTTCTTTTGAGGGAATAATCCCTAACATGCAGCGAAGATATAAAGAAACTGATTCGGAATGGAGTAGAGGCAGCATTGAGGAATTTATGGGCAATAATCAGTGTCCGTCTTGTAAGGGTGCGAGGTTAAAGCCTGAGGCTCTTGCGGTTCTAATAGGCGGGCTCAATATAAATCAGCTGACTTCTTTTTATATAAACGAAGCGTCTGATTTTCTCAAAAAACTGGATTTAAGTGAGAAGCATAAGTTAATATCCCATCAAGTCTTGAAAGAAATAAGTGCCAGACTGAATTTCCTTATCGATGTAGGACTTGATTATTTGACATTATCCAGATCTGCAGGCAGTTTATCCGGAGGCGAAGCGCAGAGAATCAGGCTTGCGACGCAGATAGGTTCAAGCCTTGTCGGAGTGTTGTATATTCTTGATGAACCAAGCATAGGTTTGCATCAAAAGGACAACGGAAAACTTATTCGAACGCTTAAAGGTCTTAGAGATTTGGGCAATACTGTGGTTGTGGTGGAACATGATGAAGATACGATACGAGCTGCAGATCATATTCTGGATATAGGACCGGGCGCAGGGATAAATGGCGGCGAAGTAGTTGCTTCGGGTACTTTGGATGAGATTTTGAGCACTCCCGGATCATTGACCGGGCAATACTTAAGCGGTGAAAAAAGGATCGACATTCCGGACGTCAGAAAAAGAATGAATGGTAAATTTATCGAAATTTCCGGCGCTATGGAAAACAATCTGAAACGAATTAACGTAAAAGTGCCTATAGGAATGATGGTAGCAGTCACAGGCGTATCGGGTTCGGGAAAAAGCAGCCTCATTAATGAGATACTTTACAAGTCACTCGCAAAGGAACTTAATAATTCGTCTGTCAAGTGCGGGAAGCATGATGGTATAAAGGGATTTGAACATCTAGACAAAGTGATTAACATCGATCAATCTCCGATAGGCAGAACGCCGCGTTCTAATCCTGTTACCTATACCGGAGTTTTCGATGCGATACGCGATGTGTTTGCCCAAACTGCAGATACAAGAATGAAAGGGTACGGAAAGGGAAGATTCAGTTTCAATGTTAGGGGCGGAAGATGCGAAGCTTGCAGGGGAGACGGCATTATTAAAATAGAAATGCATTTTCTGCCGGATGTTTATGTTCCTTGTGAAGTATGTAACGGAAAGAGATATAATCGTGAAACTCTTGAAGTAAAATACAAAAATAAAAATATAGCAGATATACTTGATATGACTGTAGATGCAGGTCGTGAATTCTTTAAGAATAATCCAAAGATATTCCGTAAGATGGAAACCTTAGCGGATGTGGGGTTAGGTTATGTCAAGCTTGGACAACCCTCAACGACTCTATCGGGAGGTGAGGCTCAGAGGGTTAAGCTGTCATCAGAGCTTGGTAAACGTAGTACAGGCAGAACAATCTATATTCTAGACGAACCTACAACCGGTTTGCACGTTGCTGATGTACATAAATTGATAAATATACTTCATCGTCTGACTGAGGGAGGGAACACTGTCGTTGTTATAGAGCACAATCTTGACGTCATTAAAACAGCCGATTACATAATCGATTTAGGTCCCGAAGGTGGGAACAGAGGGGGAGAGATAGTTGCGCAGGGAACTCCCGAAGAAGTTGCAGACAATCCGACCAGTTATACAGGAAGTTTTCTAAAGCAAGTTTTTGTACGGGGATACTGATTGGATTATTGTATTTCCTCATTGTAGTTTGACTCAAGTTCATCAAGACTTGCCGCAAAATCAAATGCATCTTCTCCAATGGCTATAATTGTAACCGGATTGCGCAAATCAAGTGATGCTACTTCGAGGATGTTTTTAGGATCTGCAAGTCTGCCTTGGGACTGGATTCTGACGGTACATTTGTGCTTAGTCACAATGTTTACGAGGTTTGCTATTCGAGATAGCCTGTTAAGACGGATATTTTTTTCTATTCTGTTCATGTAATCACCCCTAATATTCTTCTAACAGATATAATCTCATAATTTCCAAGTAAAATCAATCGGTCGCAGGTTAAGTTTATGTTAATTTTCATACACTGAGACTTCAGATGATGAACTCAGTCGCTGCGATTCTTTCCTTTTTAATTTATGAGGATTTTTGTTTGTTTAGACGAAGGGAGATTTAGTTTGTTATTGTACATACTTCTTAATAATATCGCTCCTATCTTTGCATTAGTTGCAGTAGGGTATCATATCGGCAAAAAGTTTAATTTGGACATCTATACATTGAGCAAGATTAATTTCTATGTTTTCATCCCTGCTGTAATTTTTGTCAAAATATATGAAGCGGACATTGATTTAGATCTCATAAGGGCAGTTGTGTTTACCCTTGGATTTGCTGTAATACAACTAATCTTAAGCTCGTTTATTGCTCGGATGTGTAAATTGGACTACTCCAAGGGAAATGCCTTCAAAAACGCCGTTTCATTCTACAATACTGGAAACTTCGGACTGCCGCTTATCACATTGATTTTCTCAACCACGGAATATGCCGAATATGCGGTTACAGCGCAGATAATGATACTCGTAACCCAAAATTTGTGTACCTTTACATTGGGATTTTACAATGCAGCCAAAATGAGCATGCGTTTTAAGGAAGCGATGATGACGATATTTAAGTTGCCGGTCGTGTATACAATAGTCATAGCATTTTTAGCCAGGGGTATTCCGTATGAGATTCAGGACTTCTTTTTGTGGCCCGCCGTTTTATACGCAAGGCATGGAATGATTCCCGCCGCGCTTTTATCTTTAGGAATACAGCTTTCAATTGTAAAAATAGATTTTAAGGATAAGGACGTGTATCTTGCGTCTTTTATGAGGCTTTGCATAGGACCGGTACTTGCTTATCTTTTGATATTGATTTTAGGGGTACAAGGAGTGCTGGCGCAGGTAATGTTGATTTCATCCGCGGTTCCTACTGCGATTAATACTGCGCTTATTGCTGTCGAGCTGAACAGTCAACCTGAATTTGCCACAAGAGTTGTTGTCATATCAACGATATTCAGCGTTGTTACTTTGCCTGTAGTGATATTTTTGGCCAAACAAGTTTTATTTCAATAGGAACAGATTTGGAAAATTCTTTTTTCTTGCCAATGTGTATGATTTTTTGTATTATGATGTATGAGGTGATAATGATGCGTACAAATATTAATATAAACGCTAATTTGATGAAGGAAGCGATGCGCATGGCGCTTACCAAGACAAAAAAAGAAACAGTTGAAATAGCATTAAGCGAGCTTATCGAAAACAGAAAACGCAAGCAAATCTTAAATTATCGCGGTAAACTGAATTGGACCGGCGACCTTGACGAAATGAGGAAGACAATTTGACCGGAGTTTTGGTTGACACATCAGTCTGGATAGAGTTCTTTAACGGTACATCTTCCCAGTATGCCAATAAATTATCTGAATTAATTGAATCAGAAGTGGTTGTATGGACGACACCAACCATTCTACAGGAAATTCTTCAAGGATTCAAGTCTGACAATGATTTTGAAACTGCCCGTGAATTATTGCATGCCTACCCGCTAATAAAGGCGGATCCTGTAGAAGCAGCTATTGGATCCGCTATGCTTTATCGTACGGCTCGCAAAAATGGCATAACTATCAGAAGAAGCAATGATTGCCTGATTGCATGGTACGCCATCAAGGCCGATCTTCCAATATTCCATAAAGATCGCGACTTCGATAAATTGACCATGATGTGTGAATTGGAAGTTATCGGCTTGTAAGCATATTGGTTTTAATGTTGTGACTATTAAGGTGCCCTTTGAGTCAAATAAGGTATGCTCGAACGAAAGATTAAGGGGCGAACCACGTGAAAACACTAAATGTGTTTTCACGCACTTGTTGGGTATGGTTTCAGCGTTACCGGAATGAAATTGAGGTGACGATAGAACTGTCCCCGTGGTGTAAGTAATGTTGATATACTGCTTGACACACTATGTTGCTTCTGCTAGACTGACCACTAACATTTGAAGGGACTAATAACGAAGGAGAATAATCTCTGAAGTTTTAAAAGTAGCTCAGACAAGAATATAACAGGGAGGCGATTGAATTGAAATTTAAAATTCTATCGGAGGGATTGACATTTGACGATGTATTGCTTCTTCCGAAAAGATCGGCTGTTTTGCCGAAAGACACCGAAGTTTCCACTTATATAACCAAAACTATTAAACTTAATATACCGATCATAAGCGCAGCTATGGATACAGTCACTGAAGCAAGGTTAGCTATTGCCATAGCGCGTGAAGGCGGATTAGGTTTTATACACAAGAACATGAGCATTGAGCAACAAGCTGACCAGGTTGACAAGGTGAAACGATCCGAACATGGGGTTATCGTGGATCCTTTTTACTTATCGCCCACACATCGTTTATCCGATGCCGTAGCTCTAATGAACAGGTATCATATATCCGGAGTTCCGATAACTGAGAAAGGAAAACTAGTTGGTATCATAACGAACAGAGACATAAGGTTTGAAACGGATTTTACAAAACTTATAAAAGATGTTATGACACATGAAAATCTTATAACGGCGGCTGAAGGCACAACGCTTTCGCAAGCGAAAGAGATATTGAGGAAGTTTAAGATAGAGAAACTTCCGATAGTTGACGATAATGGGATGCTAAAAGGTCTTATAACGATTAAGGACATTGAAAAGGCTATAAAGTATCCAAGTTCCGCCAAGGACGCAAGCGGCAGACTGCTTGCAGGGGCTGCTGTCGGAGTAGCCAAAGATACCATGGACAGAGTAGCTGTTCTTCAAGATGCTAAAGTCGACATAATAGCGGTTGATACTGCGCATGGGCATTCAGTGGAAGTGATAGAAACGGTAAGAAGAATAAAATCGAAATATACTCATCTGCAGATCGTAGCGGGTAATGTTGCTTCAGCGGCAGCGGTTAGGGATTTAATTGAAGTCGGAGCCGATTGTATCAAAGTGGGGATTGGGCCCGGTTCAATTTGTACAACTCGCGTTATAGCCGGTGTCGGCGTACCACAGCTTAGCGCGGTAATGGAATGCGCTGAAGAAGCCGACAAATATGGAATACCAATAATCGCGGACGGTGGAATTAAATTTTCAGGAGATATAACTAAGGCTATCGCGGCAGGCGCTAATGCCGTAATGCTTGGAAGTTTACTCGCAGGAACAGAGGAAAGTCCCGGAGAGACAGAGCTTTATCAGGGCAGAAGATTCAAAGTATACAGGGGAATGGGCTCAATGGGTGCTATGGCTGCCGGAAGCAAGGACAGATATTTCCAGGATGACGCAAAGAAGTTAGTCCCTGAGGGTGTCGAAGGCAGAGTACCTTTTAAAGGTCCGTTGTCAGATACAATATATCAATTAGTAGGTGGTTTTAAAGCCGGTATGGGATATTGCGGAGCTTCGGATATAGGAGCGCTTAAACAAAACAGTCAATTTGTGAAAATAACAGGCGCAGGATTGGTCGAGAGCCATCCGCACGATATTTATATAACTAAGGAAGCTCCAAACTACAGTACCGGCGGTTAATTTAAAAGGGAGGCGATCGCTATAAAAGTCTTATATTTTGAGCCGTTTTCGGGTATCAGTGGGGATATGGCTTTAGGAGCCATGCTTGACTTAGGAATCGATCATACGGAGTTTTTAAGAAGGCTTGACGCTTTAGGCTTGAAGGAATTTGAAATACATATTACGAAAGAGCGCAAATGCGGCATTACAGGTACCAGAGTTTCTATAAAACCACTTAATTCTTCAGATGACTTTGAAGATCAAATTCATGACAGCGATCACTGCCATGAACATTCAAATGATCATGGTGGACATCACGGAAATTTTGATGAAGAACAACATCGACATGCGCATGATCATGTTCATCGCAGCTACAAAGATATCAAGAATATTATCAAAAAAAGTCATATTTCTGATGAGGCGAAACTTTTAAGCATCGCTGTATTTGATAGACTTGCGATTGCCGAAGGTGAAATACATGGAGTTCCGGTAGATGATGTGACGTTTCATGAAGTCGGAGCGATCGATTCGATAGTAGATATAGTCGGATTTGCTATATGCCTTGATATGATCGGAGCAGATCTTATGTATGTGTCATCCATAAATGTCGGCGGAGGTATGGTGAAAAGCAGGCATGGTCTTTTGCCTGTTCCTGCACCGGCTACTTTGGAATTGCTGAAAGGAATGCCCATGCATTCGAGCGGTATTTACGGTGAACTTACAACTCCAACCGGAGCGGCCATACTTGCTGCTTTTTTTGATCCGTGTCTTAAATTCCCTTCGCTATCCGTTGAGAAAATCGGTTATGGATTAGGCAAGAGGGATTACGAATTTCCTAATTGCTTAAGAGTCTCTTTGGGAGAAGCGGAACACAAAGATAATGGAGCTGACAGAGTAAGTATTATTGAGAGCAATATAGATGATATGGGAGGGGAATTTTTCGGATTTCTCATGGAAAAACTTCTTCAACGAAATGCTTTAGACGTTTGGTTTACTCCGATATATATGAAAAAAAACAGGCCTGCGGTTAAGCTTAGCGTTATGTGCAAGGAAAGTGACCTGAAAAACTTATCAGAGATTATTTTTAAAGAAACGACCACTATAGGGGTACGTAGCTATACGGTGGCTAGAACTGTTCTTAATAGAGAGTTCATAAAGGTCGATACAAAATACGGCGAAGTTACTCTTAAAGTGTCAAGCGGTTCGGGAATATTTGCAAAAGCTGTGCCTGAATACGAAGACTGTAGAAAGCTCGCCATCAAAGCTGATGTTCCGCTAATTGAGGTTTATGATGCGGCTATGAAAGCATTCGATAAAAACTTAATCGAACAATTAAATTAAATATCAGAAAAATGTTCAGATTTATATTGACAACTTCTTGCTTGCTTTGATAGTATTGTAAAATGTACCGGAGATTTTCCGGATAAAAAGCGAGAGGGGAGAAGATATATGGAAAGTTTTTTTAGGCTAAGACAAAACAACACGGATGTGCGAACCGAATTAATCGCAGGCGTAACCACGTTTTTCACCATGGTCTATATTGTTTTTGTAAATCCGCAGATTCTTGCGGATGCAGGCATGGATCCTACAAGCGTGATGCTCGCCACATGCATTTCAGCGGCTTTAGGCTCAATTCTTACAGGACTTATGTCGAATCTTCCGTTTGCCCAGGCTCCCGGAATGGGATTAAACGCATTTTTTGCGTATACGGTAGTTTTAGGTATGGGTTATACCTGGCAGCAGGGCCTTGCTGCTGTGTTTATTTCCGGAGTTATATTTTTTATTGTCGCAATTACCAAATTAAAGGATATCATTACTGACGGAATACCAATGTCTATTAAAAAGGCCATCGGGGCCGGTATAGGACTTTTTATAGCCTTAATAGGTCTTAAGAATGCAGGGTTGGTTTCAATGGCGACCGGCAAACCGATGTTCGGAGATTTTACGGATCCAACCGTCTTATTAACTATAGTGGGACTTGCCATCACTGCGGCTCTTATGGCAGCGAAAGTCAAAGGAGCTTTGTTTTTGGCCATAATTATAATAACAATAATAGGAATCCCGATAGGAGTCACTCAATTGCCTGAGCGTTTCACTATTGAAGGCATAAGCCTTATGCCGACATTTTTCCAAATGGATTTTGCCGGGCTTTTGAATATAAAGGAAGGGACGACTTTTCTGGCGTCTATGATATCAATCGTAACAATAATCATATCCTTCACAATGGTTGATATGTTTGATACGATTGGAACTCTTATAGGAACTGCGGTCAAGGGAGGATTTCTTGACAAAAAAGGCAGATTGCCGAATATGGATAAAGCGATCATGGCTGATGCGATAGCCACTAGCGCAGGCGCAGTACTGGGAACATCTACTGTGACAACTTACATCGAGAGCGCTGCAGGTATTAGTGAAGGCGGCAAAACCGGACTTACTTCAGTGGTTGTGGGTATACTATTCATAGTTGCGATTATACTTGCTCCATTAGTTGGAATTATACCCGTTGCTGCTACTTCTCCTGTACTGGTAATTGTGGGCGTTTTGATGATGGGTGCGATAAAAGACATCGATTTTGATGATTTTGAAGAAGCCCTACCAGTCTTTGCGACTCTTCTTTTCATGCCCTTTACTTACAGCATTACTAATGGTATCGCAGCAGGATTCATCTTCTATCCGATAGTTAAAATGGTTCGCGGTAAATGGAACGAGATACATCCTGTAATGTATATCTTAGCAGCTTTGTTTATACTAAGATTTACTCTGCTAACAATAGCGTAGTATTAAGTGCGGTTTTCATTATATAATTCAGAGCTTAGTGAGGAAGACAAAAAATCCGATTGGCTAAAAACCGATCGGATTTTGAATTTTTGTATGAAAGAGGGCTGATAGCATGAATAAACTCAATTTGATGTATGAAGGGAAAGCTAAGCGGGTATATTCAACCGACAGGGATGATCTCGTAATGATAGAGTACAAGGATGATGCTACTGCTTTTGACGGAAAAAAAAGAGGGACAATTGAACAGAAGGGGATAGCAAACAATCTTCTCTCAAATCATTTTTTTTCTTTATTGGAAAAAGAAGGCATCAAGACTCATTTTGTGAAACAATTATCAGAGAGAGAAACTTTGGTAAAATCAGTTCGGATCATACCTATTGAGGTGATTATACGTAACAGGGCAGCCGGCAGCTTATGTAAGAGGCTAGGTCTTGAGGAAGGAACACGCCTGACACATACCGTGCTTGAGTTTTGTTATAAAAACGACGAGTTGGGTGATCCTATGATAAACGATTATCATATTCGCGCCCTTAATCTTGCAAGCGAGGCGGAAGTTGAAAGGATTGTGTCGCTCTCTTTAAAAATAAACGAGATTTTAAGAAATTATCTTTTGAAGACTGATCTTGAACTGATCGATTTCAAGCTTGAATTTGGGCGTTTTAACGGCGATATCATTTTAGCGGACGAAATTTCGCCGGACACATGCAGGCTCTGGGATGCAAAAACGCAAGAGAAGCTCGATAAAGACAGATTTAGAAGAGATTTAGGCGCAGTAGAGGAAGCGTACCGGGAAGTACTAAGACGAATTCAGAACCAAGGGGACCAAGGAGACCAAGGGGACGGTTCCATCGATTGCGGAAAATTTAACAATGGGAGTGTGTCTTAGTTATGGTAACGCCGATAGAAGCGAAATGGAGGAAATGTGAATAGAATGCGTGCCAAACAAAACGTCCCGTCGGTACATGAGTTCGATAAATTTAAAGAAGAATGTGGGATATTCGGAATACTGTCAAATGATGACCATGAAGCGGAAAAAATCGTCTACCAGGGACTTTTTGCGCTTCAGCACAGAGGTCAGGAGAGTTGCGGGATAGCAGTTTCCGATACTAAAAATATACGTTATCACAAGGAAATGGGACTTGTGGCAAGAGTCTTTGATGATCATACACTTAGTAAACTAAGCGGAGGTAAAATTGCAATCGGTCATGTAAGATATTCAACGACGGGAGCAAGTTATCTTCATAATGCGCAGCCGCTTGTGTTGAAATATAAAAAGGGGACGCTTGCGCTGGCGCACAACGGCAATCTGGTCAATGCAAAAGCATTGAGAACAGATATGGAGGAAGCAGGAGCTGTTTTTCAAACTTCAGTTGACAGCGAGATCATAGCAAACTTGATTGCGAGATTTTCCGAACATGGAATAACTGAAGCTGTTAAAAGAACAGTGGCAATAATAGAAGGTGCGTATGCGCTTCTTATAATGACTGAGGATAAGATGATAGCCGTGCGAGATCCGAACGGGATGCGTCCTCTTGCGTTAGGCAAGCTTGATAATTCCTATATCGTTGCATCTGAGAGCTGCGCATTTGACGCTGTCGGCGGAAGTCTTATCCG
>Ga0136709_1000228_pt1 | contig 11292 bp, 9 predicted proteins | sample FlocCalmetaG_FD_101395 | JGI IMG/M metagenome (GOLD analysis project Ga0136709, IMG submission 101395) | Freshwater bacterial and archeal communities from Indian Creek, Illinois, USA - Floc-Cal metaG | ecosystem: Environmental > Aquatic > Freshwater > Unclassified | place: USA: Indian Creek...
GGTATGTAGCGCATACTGATACCGAATATCGAACATCCGAGAATTTAAAAATCTTTCATCTGACTGCGTAAAGATTTCCTGGACCATAAAAAACCAATGTATACATTCACTGGATTATCGGGCCAAGTGGCTGGATTGTCGCTATAAATCACAGAGAAAGGAACCTCATTGACGAGTGGGAAAATCTGTTTACTGAACTATTCAGCCTAAAAATTCTTAAGGTACTTAAGTTCCCCGCCAATCGGTTAAAATGTCTATCAAACAGATTTATTGTGAAGTATTTCTGCAAAAAGACATCTGAAACAACTCGCTTATCATTAGTTTTTATGATTAAAACATACCGTGAAAAAGTTAATTTAGCAAGCTTTTTAGATACTTTCTGTACTTGTTTTCAAGGTTCAGTCTGCTTCAAAATACAATTTTTGCTAGCTTTTGGGGTAGCAATCATAATATATCTTACTTCATTCTTAGATGCACTGCCGCTGTTTTAAACGTTTTTGGTAGTGCTATAACATTTGGATTATCTCTAACATATTTTTTGGCATCCTCCATTGCATCTTCAAAAGTAGCTCTTGTTTTTAACCCCATTCCTCTCGCATACCCTGGTTCGTAAGCACCAACAATATAGGTAGCGCTTGTACACATCTCTGCTATGTGTCCGCACGAAATCATAGAAAACGCATGAAACGGATGATATGTGTAATTATATCTATATGAGTCAATCCATTTCTGTCTAGTAGCAAAATATTCTCCATGCTCATCCATTTCAGGCAGTATGTTATGGTAATCTTTTTGAAATAAATCATACGTAGCTCTATAAGATGGAAACTCTTCCTCATGAAAATAACCATTACAAATGGATGAACATATTACAACAAAATTATCGTTCATTACTCTTTTGTACCGAAGGATATTTGCAGATATAGCCTGTAAAATAAGAAGCGGATTTGTACCCATCCCATTACCATAATGAAAAGACTGAGGCATTCCAAATACCATAATATCATATTTTTTATCTGCCCATGGAACATTCGTTCTTTTATCTGCTAGTTCCCAAGATATTGGCTGTATTTTTTTCCCCCAACCTGAAAACACACCAAGCTGTCTAGCATATGTATCTAATACAGCATCACAAATAAAGAACTTTTTACCCATGCATCTTTCCATATGTTCACTAATAGAGTCGAACTTAGTTCTCATCAAACTTTTGCTCGATACAGGAATAAAATCTTCTCTGTGCATAACATGAGGAGTATGATGAGATGCAATGCTTCGCCAATGAGTTATTCCTGTAGCACTATGCTTATAGCCTCCTGAATATCCCCCGTATGGATTGCCTAATGTATGTCCAATCAATACTGCCAAATCAGATTCATAAACATACTTATTCATTATAACAGGATTACCCATTTCATCAACACCTAAATCAACAAGATTATTCCAATCTTCGCTATCATGATTAACAATTTGATTTGTATACCAGAAGGTATTAAAAATTTCTTTGCCTAGCATGCTTTCTATTTCTTTCTTTGTATTCTTTCTGTGAAGACCGTTGCTGCATATAAGCATAATATCTTTTCTCTCAACCCCAGCTTTTGTACATTCCTCAATAATAAGTGGAATACATATCTTTCTATGAGAGGTCTCCTGAAACCCTCCTTTAACTCTATCAGGAAAGATGATGGATACCTTAGAGCCTTTTTTTACTTGATTACTAATTTGTTCAAGACCAATCGGATTTAGAATCGATTCTCGTGTTTTTTCAATTAGTTCACTTTCTATAATCCTCTCTGGATCTTTAACAGTTTCACCGGGAATGAACACATCCGTATTTTTAGGTAAATTTGCTTCCATAAGTCCTTGTCCATACTCAAAATCTATTTTCATATTTAGCCTTTCTATACCTATTTACAACATTTTTGAAATCATCAAGATAAAAACCTATTTCCCCCGTAAATCTAGTAAGAGCAAGAAGACCTCCATCAATTGTATCTATGCTTGATATTAGTTGAGCATTTTCTTCTTTTAACCCCCCTCCATATACAACAGACGGTTTAAAATTTAGGTTAGTATTACAATATTCCTTAATAAACTTTGATACAAAAGATATATAACTAGTATTCGGCGGTATTTTCCCTGGTCCGATCGCCCATATAGGTTCATATCCAATAACAATGTTTTCTTGTAAATTATAATCTTGCGTATTTTTTAGGACAATTTCAAGTTGGTTTGCGATAACTTCTTTAATTCGATCTTCTTGTCCTACCCCTTCACCTCTTTCTTTGGCAGTTTCACCAACACATATAAGTACCTTAATGCCATTTTTCAGAGCGCAAAGTACTTCTTTGTTTATTATCGAATTAACTGTATTATTCGCTTTATTCTGCTTCTCAAAATCGCTTTCAATAGTTTTATCGTAAGCAAACAAAATACCAAACTTATCTTTTCTTTCTTCAGAATGTCCAAGTATTGACCATTTACAGCCCATGTTTTTAACCGCTGTAGCTGGAAGGTTAGTAGTAAAAGCCCCAAAATTACCGCCAATTTCGACATCTTCCCTAAATACTCCCTGAGAGCCTATACTTATGCTGTTAGTATCATTGCACGAAAAATCGATAAGTTTCCTTTTTGCTGTGATTAACAAAGATTCAGGCAACAAAAAAACTATTTCCGCATTTTCGAATCTATCGAACCCATATTCCACACTTTTTTCAATTATATTTACAATCCACTCTGCTGGATCATTTGTAGCACATGTACCTCCTAGATTCCTAGGAACATCAAACCTTTTTAAATTTACAAATATCTTCATTTTACTTACTCACATTTCTCTTTGAATACACGCTTTAACGTTAAAAAGTTAGGCAGCTCGTCCCCAATTAGTGGTAAGCAGTAATTTCTATATGATTCTTCTATACCATTACCTCTGACATTAATAAACGCTTTTGGAAGAACCCTTTCAACATTAGCAACTTTATTCAGTGGCACTAATGTCATTTCTGATTTGTACGGACTATTGGATATCCTTGTAATGGATACCATCTTATTTGATTCACCATTAACTGCACTTTTTACAGCAAAAGATCCTACAGCTATCGCTTCTTCTCTATCTGTCGAAGATTGCATAGTTATTGAACATCTGCCGAGCAATCCAGGCTTTTCGCTTCTCGATTTAATACCTAATTTTTGGATAACAAGATTTGAAAGATGCTGTGCTACTCCACCGGGAATTTTATGTCCAAATCCATCGGTAATCCCGCTTCCAGCAATAGGATTTCCATTTTTATCTTTGAGGCCTTCACTCACAACCACTAGTACACCACAAACTTTTTCACGACATGACTTCACATCAAATAAAAAGCTCTCTTCATTAAAAGGAACTTCTGGTACATAAATCAAATGCGGTCCATCATCCTCATTAGCCTTCGCCAAAGAAGCTGCTGCAGCAAGCCAACCCGCATTTCTTCCCATAAGTTCTAATATACATACGTGTATCGGCAACGATTGAATATCTTTATACAACTCCATAGTAGAAATTATAACGTATTTTGCTGCACTAGCAAACCCCGGACAATGATCCGTTAGACAAAGGTCGTTATCAATTGTCTTTGGGATGCCTATTACTTTTATATTATAATCGCTTGCAATACATGCAATTTTATTACAAGTATCCATGGAGTCATTACCACCATTATAAAAGAAGTAACGAACATTATGTTTTATTAATATACTGATAACTCTTTCATAGTCATCTCCAACTAGTTTTCTTCTGCACGATCCTAAAGCAGCCCCCGGGGTATATGCAAGATTCACAATATTATTTTTGCTTTCTTTGCTTAAATCGATAAAGTCTTCTCTTAGAATGCCTTCAACTCCATATCTTGCTCCAAATATCCCAGTAATAAACTTATACTTCTTAGCTTCTTCTAACACCCCTCTAAGTGACGAATTAATGACCGGCGTGGGGCCTCCACCCTGTGCGATAAGAACATTTCCTTCAGTTTTCATTACATCCTCTTCTTGTTCATATAAAAATCGATTTTTCTGTAACGGCTAATTTTACCAAAGTTATTGAATAACGTAATCTAATTGCTACTTCGGTTTAGAAACTGCAGCTTGTTCTTCGAGTGACTAATATATGCCATTTTTTTGAAGGCAATATCATAACATACTACTCTTCTTCCGAGAATTATTCTCGGAAGAAGAGGCTCCTTCGGAACAGTTAAGTATGTTTTAACGCAAAAAATTGTCTATATGCGCTGTAAGAAAACCTAAATTAATTCACCTTTTAGCCTGTACTCGGTGGTAAATCTCTACAATTGGATTCGGCAGGAAATTATCTCCTTTCACAACAGCATTAAGTTGATCTTCTGTGAAGTTTCCAATTTCTACAAATCCAGACATTGGTACGTAAATTTGATGTACACTCTTGAACCTATCATTTATTTTCTCAGTATAATATAAATAATTTTCTTCAAGTGTCGCAAATGGGTTATTAGTAATAATCCTTATGCCATCCTCCAATACCATCGGAAATCCATCTATCTCATTAAACTCAACCATATATTGTGCCGCCTCTTCAATGTTTTGCATAGCCCATTCACCAGCCATCAATGAAACTTCTAACCATTTCTTTATAGCTTCTTCATGTCTAGCCCAACCTAAAGGAGAAGCGACATAATTCGTTACAATGCCTGTTTTTACCCAAGCATCAGAACTAACCATAACGAGTTCCTTTTTATCCTCACTATGTATTATTGGTCCCCAAACGCCTACTACATCGCCTTGTCCAGCTAAAAACGCTGTGTTTGCTGTAGCCATATCCATATTAATAACATTAACATCATCTAGAGTTAATCCTAATGATTTTAGCGTTTTGAACAGAACATAATGACTTGTTGTTCCAACTGATACAAGAATATCTTTGCCTACCCATGATTCTCTAGACCCATAAACCTCCGGTATTTCTCCATGTCCTCTTCCAGATAATACGATATCACTGTCTGGTCTTGCAAAAAATGCCTGGTGTCCACCTTCATCACGCGCTGCAGTACCTAAAACAATTATATCATGACCCAAAATACCTGTGATAACGCCTCCGATTCCTGTTGAAGCAGCATCCCATGCAGCCTTGGCCTCCATCTGTGCGGGACCATTTGGGAATAGAAGCCATTCAATCTCAAGGTTTAGAGCATCCAACCATCCTTTTTCTTGAGCAATAAAAGTGGTTACGGGAGGTGAACTTTTACCAACGTAGGCAATTCTCAGTGTAGTCATCTCTTCCAAAGGTTCAATACCCCAAAGCATATCTTCCACTTGTACCAATGTCGGTAGTTGCTGTGCTGGTGCTGGTGCGGGTGCTGGTGCGGGTGCTGGTGCGGGTGCTGGTGCGGGTGCTGGTGCCTGCGTCGCAGGAGCGCACGAAGCAAGAAGAGCAACAATCATAACCATCGCCAAAAGAATCCCGATAATCTTTTTCGTGTTTTTCATGAAATTTTCCTCCTTGATTTTTACATACTTTCTCGGAAACTTGCAAGCAAGTCTCCATGCCACTTTTTGACCTGGAGTTTTTTATTTTACCTCCAGGATATTCCGATCACTTCATACAGAAATATCGCAATAACGAAAGATAGTTTGCAATAAACTGAGATATTTGGGTTTAAACCAGCATATCGGCAATATTCAGAAATAAACATTTTCTGAATCGCTCTAAAATCGAGTTGGAGACATTATTTGCCAGCCTCTAAATATGATGAAGGAAACGTTTACTTTGCTTGGTTACCGGAGATCTCACGAAAAGTTCCAGTTATAGTTGAAACAGAAATTGTTGTCTTTTCTACCGGTACTTGAACAGCAATCAGGTTTTATTCAGAAATCCTGGGAAAAATGTATATCCTTAATCTGGATAATTTTCTCCCTGTTGTGGGACAGTTTACTATAATCGCTGGTTACGACTACACGCTGTATACCATTACCGCAACAGACAGTCCTAACAACCTTCCTCTGCTTCTACGTCTGGCTCGGGCTTCCCGTCACGATAGCGGAACCTTTGTTGCTGCTTACGATCAACTGCGTCATTTGTATCCGGATATAAGCTTTTCAAAAGCTTTGTTGGATTCTGCACGCGATGCATATGAGATCTACAGACTTTTGAATAGCCACACAGCTGTTTTGAAACAGCCTCTGTTTACCAAGTTAGGCCTGATTTCAAGATCCGCCCGACTCTGCAGGTGGTAATTTCATAATCTGAAGGCACACAATCTGTCTAAACCTCCGGTTTGCTTCATGCTGCCTTTTTGTAAGCTCATGCAATTTTATTTTCCTGTTATTGCTCTTAGAATGCTATATGAAGTTACCAAGGAACAGTTTCTATAGTTCGGTTTCTCAGTATTCCCATAATTTGTTGTTCACTATTTTGGTTTACGAGAGCCTACTAAGTTATACGATTTAGGATTGTTGGAAGAATATGATCTTGAACAGCTAGTAAAAGTAAAAACCTTCCAAAACCTCTTAATTCCCCTCTTATCACAAAAAACATTCATGAAAAAGTTTACAATCATCATTATGATGTCCAAAATACTTTCAAACAGATGATTATGGGTGACATCTTTTACGGATATCTTCCCATAAATTTTCGATTACATTCAGATGCAAGTTGCACTTAAGAAGAAGCCATATATGCTACTTTCCCGTTAATAATAGTATGACTAACCTTGTAGTTGATATCAAGAATAGTGAAAGATGCTTTTTTCCCAATTTCTATACTCCCAATACTGCTACCCATTCCAAGGTGACTTGCTGGATTTATAGTTACACATTGTACCGCCTCTTCAACTGATTGAACAGCAAAATCCATATAATTCTTAAATGCTTTGTCCAATGTTATTGTACTTCCAGCTCTTGATTTAGAGTATGCTAATTGAGTATCTCCTTTATTTACAATTAAAGGTTCATCGAAACTCTGGGTACTATAAGTACCATCTTCTAATTCTGCTGCTAAAATGCTATCTGTAACAAGAATAATGCGATTTGAGCCTAAAACCTTGCTCAAAATTCTTACAGTGCTTGGCGCAAGATGAAAACCATCGCAGATAAGCTCTGAGTATACCGTATTATGCATCAACACTGCACCCATTATAGAGGGTTCATGTTGATGAAAGCATCGCATACCATTTAAAAAATGGGATACACAACCTATACCCATATCAAAGGACTTCATCGATATATCAAAGGTTGCATCTGAATGTCCTAAGTTTATTGCAATACCAGCGTTCGATAGAAATTTAACAGTTGCAAGTGCATTATGCAATTCAGGCGCAAGAGTTATAAGCTTAATCATATTGTTGGATTGGGAAATGTAATCTTTAAAATCTGTTATATTTGGAAGCACGATTGAATCCTCGTTTTGTGCACCTCTATATTTAGTGTTGATACATGGACCTTCCATGTGTATCCCTATAATTTGAGCTCCATTTTTTTGCTTTCTTGTATATTCTTGAATTGTCTTAATAGCATATAGAAGCTTTTCTTTAGGATTGGTTATTAGGGTTGGCAAATAACTTGTTACCCCTTTTGATGCAAAAAATATCGACAGTTTTTCTAGATTTTCTAAAGTGCAAGACGATGTATCAATACCAATAGCGCCATGAGTATGATTATCTATAAAACCAGGCAAAATATAATTATCGCCAAAGTCCATCACATTATCACCAATCGTATAATGCTTTTTCATGCATAAATCTATGATTTTGTCATCTTCAATTACAATCGAACCGGCAACAAATGGATTCTTGCCGGGAACTCCGAATAAAACCCTATTTCCTTTTAAAATAATCTTTTCCATTACACCTCCAACCAAAAAATACTTTATGCTTTGCCTACCGAACCAGATAAATCAATAATACTTTCAATCACTTTTTCAAGTTCTTTTGATGCATAGTGAGAGATTTTAAATGAATGTCCTTGATGGTCTATTTCATCATATCCTTTTTTAAACAAATCCAAGTATTTATAGCGTATAATAGTCCCAAAATTAATTTTTGCAACCCCGTATGATATTGCTTTTTTTACCGTAGCAACGTCCATATCTGTACAACCATGAAGAACAAGTGGAATATTGTAGTCTTCTTTATACTTTTTCAAAATATTCACTTTTATATTGGGTTTTGTCTTATAAAACCCATGTGCATTACCTATACCAACTGCTAAAAAGTCTGGCTCGCACAGACTCAAATATTGTTGTATTTCACTAAATGATACAGCCGAGTTTCCAGAACTGTCTAATTGTCCAGAATTTAATTGAGTCAACCTTCCAATTTCAGCTTCGACAGGCACACCGTATGCATGGCATGTTTTTATTATTTCATTTGTACGAATAGCATTTTCTTCTAACGGAAGCAAGGAACCGTCATACATTATCGACGTAAAACCATATTTTAAGCATTTAACGCACAAATCAAAACTACTACCGTGATCCAAATGTATTGCGACTGGAATAGAAACTTTTGATGCGCACCATCTAGCAACTTCAGCAAACCAATCGTGACCAGAATATTGCCCTGTTATCTCATAATGGGCAAGTATAATGGGGGATTTTTTTGTTTCAGCGGCTTTACAAATCGCCATTATGATATCATAATTTCCACCTTGCGTATTTATTGCAGGTATCGCATAGCCTCCCTCATAGGCTTTCTTAACAATGTTTTTACTTGTAGTTAGCATAAACTCTAAAACTGCCTTTCTATATTTGCATAAACATACAATTCAATTAAAGAAACTCATTTTTCATCTCACGTCAACCTTTGTTCCTGAATTTTTAGATTTCGCAAAATATCCTTCCCCATTGCTTTTCTTGTGTAAGCGCTTCTTCGGTTTTTCTACTGTTCAGCACAGACAAAGACCCTTTTGTTGTATTGTACGGAAACAACAAACAGCTTAAATTCCGATCAATTGATAATCTGTAACAGAAAAAGGACTTGAATAATTTTTGATAATCAACAATTTTTATGAAGTTATCAAGGTTCAGTCACTGCTAAGCTCATGTTTTTTCAGTGGAACCAAACATTAAATACTACCTTTTGTATTGAAATTTATTAATTATAGTATCACTGCCTTCATGAGATTTCTGGGGGTATCTGGATTTAATCCTTTTTCAAGAGCCCAATAAGCGCCTAAAAACTGTGCCGGTATTATTGTAGCTGGAAAACAACCAGATGGGATTTCGAAATAAGCATCAGAAATATCCTTAATTGCATCTAAAACACTTTCCCCAACGCAAACTAAGAAGGAGTTTAATTTCTTTAACTCTTTAAGAATATTTAAATCTTCTTTACTGGTTTCGTTACTTGTATATAACATACAGAGCGTTTTTTCATCTGCAATCGAAATTGGTCCATGGCGATATTCCAACGTATAATATGTTTCAGTAGGAATTAGGCACATCTCTTTAATCTTTATGCCTGATTCTCCAGCCATACTGAAGTAACGTCCTTGTCCTAGTCCGACCATTAATTTATAATCGACTAGAGACTTTGCAAGCATCCTAATTCTTATTTCTGTTTGCAATGTAAAATCACTAATAGTATTAATTGATTCTGTTATTTTTATAGAATTCATTTTGGATAAAGCGTCAATCACAAGTAGACCAGCATAAATCATGCTCGTAACCGACTTTGTCATAACTACACTTTGCTCCTCGGTTTCAGGGCAGAATATAATTTCATCATTGTATTTTGAACTGTTTTCATCACATGTTATTGCTAGTGTTGTTACGTTCGTATATTCTCTACATTTAGTTATTGCTGATACTACTTCCGTAGTTTTACTAGATCGCGAAAAAGGAATAATTAGCGTTTTTTTCTTTCCAATGTATGCACTTCGATTTAATTCTAATTCAAAACATGGCAAGAAGCATGCATAAATATCAAGTTGCTGAATGAAGTGGCTATAAACTGCCGCCGCTACATAATACGATGATCCACATCCCGTAAAGATTACCTGTTCAGGTTTATTACAAAATACTCTTTTTGTTATCTCGCCGATATCATCCTTCTTATTTGAAAGAAAGGCAAAAGATTTATGCTGACTTTTTATTTCACTAAGAGTATAGCAATCTTTATGTAACATCTAACCCTCCATTTAATACATATAATGAATTTGATCTTTATTTTTTTCAATAATATCTTTATTAAATTCGTTTGCTCCATCAATATTACCACTACGAAACACAGGTGGCTCAATACCTTCTGTTAAGAGCAGTTCACACACTCTAATCACCAAAGAGTTGACAATAAAACAACCTGCTACAGTTGATGTCGGTGCTACCTTTTGAGGCATCCCATCTATTCCTATTGCTGCATCTCCATATTCTCCACAATTATCTATAACAACATCACAAACTTCGTGAAGCATTTTACCTGAGGAATCAAGTGAGGTTACGTTGTTTGCATAGTCTTTGTTAATAATACATGCTACTTCAACACCCATTTTGCGAGCTTCAATTGCCATTTCAATAACAATGGGAATACGTCCAGAAACAGAATTGATTAGAAGGAGATCGCCTTCCTTTATATCGAAAATGTGTTTTATTAATACACTTGCATATCCAGGTAAACGTTCCATATGAGTTGTTCCGGTCATCGGTCTTGCGTTTGGCAGAAGGGCGGATGCGTGAATAGGATTAATTAAAGCAAGTCCTCCTGCTCTGTAAACCATTTCTTCAACAATCATACCAGCATGTGACGGTCCATGAGCAAAAATGGATTTTTTATTTTTGATTGCCTTAACCATCATTTTTGCCACTTCATCAATTTTCTCAAATTGTGTTTCGTGTATTCTGTCTAAGGTCTCTTTTAAAATTTCTTTGTATTTCTTTACATTGTTTCTCATTTTCCTTCTCCTCTTATAATTATTTTTGTGCTGTATCCTTTTAAACATCGTTTCTTATGATTATCTCAACTTGTTAAGAGGTGAATTGGGGCATAAGTAGTTTTGGTACAATAATACAATAGTAAGTTAGAAGGAAAATAAAATCAAATTTTAAATTATTGCAAATACACGCTTAATTATCCGTTAATTGAGTTTATCTATTGAATACGCCTTGCATCGTAATTTTCCACGTGGCTTCGGCAGTCCCGACTTTCGACGTTAACACCATAAATCTTTAGACTCAAAATTCGAACAAATAGCCCGAAAAGCCTGTAACCACGGGTTTTTTATTGCAAAAAAAAGCTTGCAATTTCTTTTTTCTTATGATAAAATAATGGTGTTAGTGGTGTTAATTTTCAGGAGGTA
>Ga0136709_1000246_pt1 | contig 10902 bp, 12 predicted proteins | sample FlocCalmetaG_FD_101395 | JGI IMG/M metagenome (GOLD analysis project Ga0136709, IMG submission 101395) | Freshwater bacterial and archeal communities from Indian Creek, Illinois, USA - Floc-Cal metaG | ecosystem: Environmental > Aquatic > Freshwater > Unclassified | place: USA: Indian Creek...
AAATTCCCCTTTGGATGGATACAATTTTGATTCAGATCAGATCGTGGTTGATATAATTTACAATCCCCTTGAGACTAAATTTTTAAAAAAAGCAAGTGATTCCGGCTGCTCTGTCGTTAACGGACTTGACATGCTTGTCGGGCAGGCGATAAAGGCTATCGGGATATTTACGGGAGTTGTAGTTGATTACGAGTATGGGATTATGGTTTTATCAAAAGATTAAATGAAATTTAATATCAAGTCATTTTTAAATTAGTAAATAGCTCCAAAGCTCCAAGAAAGCACATAATTTTTAAGAAAAGTGTTGAAATTTAAATAAATTTATTGTATATTTAGAAATAAATGCGTATTTCTGTTTTATCCTTATTTGAGATTTTTTAGGCGGATTGAATGAAGAAACAAAAAAGACTGGGAGATTTGCTTGTAGAACAAGGTAAAATTACGCAGCAGCAATTGTCGTATGCATTGATGTTGCAGAAAAATACGGGCAAAAAGCTGGGTGAAATACTTTCGTTTCAAGGTCTTATATCGGAGACTGAAATGATGAAATTTCTCCAAATACAGCTCAATGCCCGTTTTATAGATTTGACCCAGATTAAGATTGACCCTAGGCTTGCGGCTTTGGTGCCATCCGTTATAGCGAAAAAATATACACTTGTACCGGTTGGACTGCAAAACGACATGCTTGAGGTAGCCATGGAGGATCCTCTTGACTTTGTAGCTTTGGAAGATTTGAAAAGAGCTACAAAATACGAGATAATCCCGGCTATATCATTTAAGGAATCCATACAGCAAGCCGTTAGGCGGCTTTATGGAACTGAATTTGCCGAAAAAGCAGTAAAAGAGTATTCTGACAAAAAGATTGTACTGCCATCGGTATCTTCCGAATCTTCGGAAAATCCTCTCGATGAAGTCAGCAATGCGCCGATAGTGAGATTGCTTGATTCTGTAATCGAACAGGCGGTGCACCTGCAAGCCAGCGATATACATATAGAACCATTTGAAAAAGAGATTAGGATAAGGACAAGGGTTGACGGCATTCTCCAAAGTGTGCTCTCGATACCAAAAGATCTGCATCCTGCACTTGTCACCCGTGTAAAGATCATAGGTGGAATGAACATTGCGGAAAAACGAATTCCTCAGGATGGCAGGATTGAGCTTAACATGCTTGATAAACAAATAGATCTTCGTCTTTCCGTTATGCCGACTTGGTACGGCGAGAAAATCGTATTGCGAATTCTTGACAGAAGCAGCTTTCTCATAGACAAAGGAAAGCTGGGCTTTACTCCGGAAAACCTTGAGAAGTTCGGTGATTTGCTCAAAAATCCGCATGGTATAATACTGGTTACGGGTCCTACCGGAAGCGGTAAAACCACTACTCTCTACACAATGTTGAACGAACTCAACAAAGAATCGCACAACATAATCACAATTGAGGATCCTGTGGAGTATATGCTCAAGGGTATTAATCAGACACAGGTCAATATAAAAGCGGGTCTTTCCTTTGCATTGGGATTGAGGGCACTTTTAAGACAGGACCCCGATATTGTGATGATAGGTGAGATAAGGGACAAAGAAACTGCTGAAATAGCGGTACGAGCTGCCATAACCGGACATCTGGTCTTAAGTACACTTCATACTAACGATGCGGTATCTACATTAGTGAGGCTTGCGGATATGGGAATAGATTCTTACCTGCTTGCGGCTTCCTTGGCAGGGGTGATATCTCAAAGACTTCTCAGAAAGATATGCTCAGGCTGCAAAGTCGCATATACTCCTTCCGAATTTGAATGCGAGCTGCTAGGAATACCACAAAGTGAAAATACAGTGTTTTATAGGGGAGAGGGCTGCAGCCTTTGTAACCAAAGCGGCTACAAGGGGAGGCTCGCCGTACATGAAGTGCTGGTAATTAATAAAAAGCACAAGGAGATGATAAGCCGAAAGGCTTCGCTTGAAGATATTAAAGAGTATTCGGAGCAGACGGGTATGAGATCTATGAAGGACGAATGTGTTAAGCTTGTTTATTCAGGCGTAACAACTGCGGATGAAGCCGTAAGAGTTGCGTATACAAGCGAGAGTTAAGAATTCATTACCGAATCATGAATTACGACTGGAGAGTAGCTAAATGACCTTAAATGAGCTTCTTCACATAGCAGCGCAGCATAAATGCTCGGATATGCATATAACAGTGGGGATTCCTCCGGTTATGAGAAAGCACGGCTCTTTTGTGAGTATTGGCGATAAAGCTTTGTCTGCTGAGGATACCAAGTTTTTAGCCGAACAGATTCTAAACAGGGATCAGAGCGAAGCACTAAACGGAAACGGCGAGGTAGATCTTGCGATTTCAATTGAAGGCGGTTATCGTTTCCGCGTCAATGTGTTTTTACAAAGAGGAAGTCACAGCCTTGCCTTAAGACTCCTAAACGCCTCAATACCGTCTTTATCTGATTTAGGGTTGCCTGAAACAGTTTCAAGGCTAGCCGACAAAAACAGAGGGTTGGTGCTTGTGACAGGACCTACCGGAAGCGGGAAGTCGACCACTCTGGCTTGTATGATAGATAAGATTAACCGCGAAAGAGACGAGCACATAATAACCCTTGAAGAGCCTATAGAATACCTTCATTCTCACAAGAAATCCATAATCAATCAACGCGCTGTGGGCGAAGATACAAAAAGTTTTGCAGCGGCGTTAAGAGCGGCGTTGCGGCAGGATCCGGACGTCATATTGATAGGAGAAATGAGGGATTTGGAAACCATATCAATCGCACTGACCGCAGCGGAAACAGGACATCTGGTTTTTTCCACTCTGCATACGGTAGGAGCCGCAAAGACCATCGACAGGGTTATAGACGTGTTCCCTCCGCACCAGCAGCAGCAGATCCGCACACAATTGTCGACAGTATTACAAGGAGTAATATCTCAGCAGCTTATACCGAGAAAAGACGGCAAGGGCAGATCGGCTGCGGTGGAAGTAATGGTAGCGACACCCGCAGTCAGAAACCTGATACGTGAAGGTAAAACCTATCAAATACCAAACGTCATGCTGACAAGTTTGGCACAGGGTATGAAAACGATGGATCAAGCGATTTTAGAGCTTTATCGCGACAGGACAATACTGGCGGAGGACGCATTAGCATATGCCATGGATACGGATCACGTGCGAAAATCGATTGGGATCAACTAGACGGGAAGGAAAGCATTATGCCCGGCTTTAGCTATACGGCGAAGAACATCGAAGGGGATACTGTAAAGGGAACTTACGAAGCTTCCGGTAAAACTGAAGTTATAAGGATGCTTCGCCAAAGGGGTTATTTTCCCATGATAATAGAGCGCCATGCTGAAAGCAAGGATATAGCTGAACTTGGCATGTTCAACAAAGTTACCGTCAAGGACATTTCTGTTTTTTGCAGGCAATTCTCAACACTGGCGGCAGCCGGTTTGCCTTTGATAAGCATCTTTGATCTTTTATCCAAGCAAACGATGAATCGTTTATTAAAAAAAGACCTGGTAGAGATTGCCGAAGAAGTGCGCACAGGGCGAAGTCTTTCATCGTCTTTAAAGCAGAGAAAGAATTTCCCCGCTCTTTTGGTAAGCATGATTGAAGTCGGGGAAGCGGGCGGTACACTTGACTTAGTTCTCTCATCGATGGCAACGCATTACGAAAAAGATGCCAAACTTAAGCAAAAAATAAAGACTGCGATGACATATCCCATCATAGTGCTAAGCGTAACACTTGCCGTTGTGTACTTTCTTCTCACAAATGTCGTGCCCGTATTTATCGGCATGTTTGAAGGCGCAGGTCTTGAGCTTCCATTGCCTACACGAATTCTCCTTGATCTGAGCGCGTTTTTTGTGGTTTATGGCATATGGCTTATCTTGTCGTTTGTTGCTTTAGTTTTACTTTTCAAATTTGCGACATCAAAAGGCGAAGGGCGATACTATTGGCATATGGCGCTGCTTAAAACGCCTATGATCGGAAAGCTGATATCCTTTGTGCTGTCCTCAAGCTTTACGCGGACGATGGCTATGCTTTTAACCGCAGGAGTACCGCTTCTTGACGCTATTGATATGGTAAAAAAGGTGCTTTCAAACGCTGTGGCTGAAAAAGCGCTTACGGAAGTTTCAGACGGCGTAAGACTTGGAGGCAGCCTGTGGACATCTGTCGAACAGGCGAATTTGTTCCCTCTTATGGTAACACACATGATAAGAGTGGGCGAAGAATCAGGCTCGCTCGATGATGTTTTGACTAAAACGGCGTCATTTTTCGAAGAGGAATCCGAAGCATACATGATCAAGCTGACGACGCTTATGGAACCTGCGCTAATTTTGGTATTAGCCGGGGTGGTAATCTTTGTCGTGCTTGCGATAGCGCTTCCGATGTTTGATATGATGGGTATGATAGGCTAAATCGGCATAAAAAACAAAGGATATTGATTTGGCTGTCCCCTTTCATATATCAGTAGACCATGAAGGGAGGTGAAAAATACGATGAAATTTTTAAAGAAAAATAAAAAGGGTTTTACCTTGATTGAGCTCATTGTGGTTATTGCGATACTTGGAATTCTGGCTGCAATAATAATTCCAAGGGTTGGGCAGTTCAGAGAACAGGCCAACATATCGCATGACAGGGCGACTCTGAGGACTGTTCAGGGAGCGGTTAATATGTTTCATGCTCAGCATGGAAGATGGCCGGGAAGATTAGCTGATGGAGCATTGGCGACTGGATTTGAAACAGGTCCATCCAATCCTAACTACAATGACCTAGCTCTTGCGGATCCTACTCTTCCTGCCTTACCACAATCGCTAAGGCCATTTTTGGATCTACAGGACGGACCTGATGCAGGTACTGAACCGGATATGCCTGCCGCGCGTTCTGTTGGCGGAACATTCCAATACGATCCTGCAACCGGAGTAGTATCAATTACCCCGGCATTTCAGTAAACTAAGTCTTTTGCTAATATTTTACACATAACCCGGGAAGATCATTCTTCCCGGGAAATACTTTTTAGGAGGAACGCTTGCTGAATGCTTTAGTTTTCTTGTTTGGCGCAATAATCGGCAGCTTTCTAAATGTTTGCATTGTAAGGATTCCTGAGAAGAAATCGCTTGTGCTTGATAGCTCAAGATGCGTGTGTTGCGGAAAAAGACTTGGTATAATAGATCTGGTGCCGCTTTTGAGCTTTTTGTGGCTTAGCGGAAAGTGTCGTCACTGTAAAGTTTCATTGTCGTGGAGATATTTTGTGGTCGAGCTTCTGACGGGATTACTTTTTCTTTTGATTTTTACAAGATACGGATTTGAGCCGCAGACGCTTTTTTACTTTATATTAGCAAGTTTACTTGTCGTTGTTGCTTTTATAGATATTAAGCACCGAATAATCCCCAACGGTCTTGTGATGGCAGGGATTGCGACAGCTTTGCCGGCAAATATTTTCGGCGTAAATATTTCTTTTCTTGAGGGACTGTACGGGGCTTTGGCGGGTGGGGGGATTCTCGGCGTAATTGCTTTGGCGTCGATTCTTCTGCTTAAAAAAGAAGGCATGGGCGGGGGCGATATAAAGCTTATGGCTATGGCAGGGCTATTTATAGGCTGGCAAATGACGCTTCTATCGCTTGTGATGGCGGTTTATCTTGCAACTATTGTCATATTGCCGCTTATAGTTTTAAAGAAGCTAAAACGAGGCGATCATATTCCTTTTGGACCCTTCTTGAGCGCAGGCGTAATTATGGCTTTGCTCTACGGCAACGAGATAATGCTTTGGTATCTTAGGTGCTTTTTCTTATTATGACGGATAAAAGAGGTCTGACATTAATTGAGCTTATGGTTGCGGTGTCCATTTTGGGTATTTTATCGTTAGTGTTGGCACCAAGGATTCAAGCTTCAATCGGAGAAACGGCTCTTAATGCGACTGCACGGCAAATAGCGCAGGATTTACGGAGAACTCAGCAATTGGCAGTAACAAACGGCGAGAACTACAGGTTTGAAATTCATGTTGCAAACAGGGTTTACAACGTAAGGCCGCAGGATCCTTTTAAAGATCCTGTGATTACGGTAAAGATAGGTCGGACGATAACAACCGTGACTAGCAACTTTAAAGATATTGGCGGAGGATGGAGAGGTATTACCTACACTCCCACCGGAATACCAAGCCAGACGGGCGAAGTGGTTATATTTGACTCGAGAGGGCAGGGAAGAGAAATAGTGGTAGCTGTTGCGACAGGCAGAGCCGAGGTGAGGATACGATGAAATGTTCTAAGTATAACAAAGGGGCTGCTTTTATTGAGATCATACTGGCGCTTGTAGTATTAGCGCTTGTAATAGGTCCTTTTATGTCGGCTTTTGTATTTTCAGAACGGGCTACGGTTGAGGCGGGTACGATTCTTGATGCCACGTTTATAGCCCAAAGAAGGCTTGAACAGCTTCACGCCCTTGATTTTAGATCCGCCGTTGACGCCGGAAACAGGATACGCGAATCTTTTGAAGGTGCTTTTGCTGAAGTTTCGGCAGTGCCTCACCATCCGGCAAATACGCGTTTTTTCAGTATAGTGGCGCAGGATACGGCGGGTAGAAACCTGATTGTCGCAACGCCCACAGGAGGAGAGGTGCGTGTTTTACCTGGTATATCCTCCGCCATAAACATAGGTTTGAATATTACTGCGAGCGGTTATTCCATCAACGTACCCGGGCTGCCTGTATTAAACGGGAGTCTGGCAACGGGTGAGGTACTTGTAATGTTAAACGCTACGCAATATTCCGGCGCTCACGATATTACACTTACTATCCAACCCGGAGGCAGAACTATGGATGCTCATCTTTATACGTCTTTTTCCAATGATTCAAGGATTAGCGCTACAGGAATACCCGTCGGCCAGATACGAAGATTCAGAGGATTTACCTATCGCGACTTCTCGATGTTAAGAGCGCGAGTGTCGATATTTGAGAGATTGACTGATACTGCACCGGCAGCTGTCATGGAGAGTATTTTTGAGCTTGCGAATTGACGAAGGGGGTTATCCGGATGGGTAGTTCATTAAAGTCATATAAGGGAATAACTCTTGTCGAGATTATACTAGCGATCGGATTGATGGCGGTTATAGCAACGCTTGGATATATGTTTTATTTTACAGGCGTAAGGGCTTTTGATCGCAATGTCGACAGGGCGGATATACAGCAAAACGTACGACATTCCATAGGTTTTATAACAAAGAGGCTTTTTAATGCAAAAGATGCGGACGTTTTTGTCACGACAAGAATGAATGAACCAGATGAGCTTATTACTGGCAAAGAGTTGTTCAGGCTCACAGGGACTACGCTGCAGGTTAATCATGATCGCGTGAATCCTGCTTCTCCGTTTAATCCGATGGCTGAAGGCATAACGTCTTTTGAAGTCACAAGGAACGGCGCAATGATAACTGTCGAAATAACCGGCGGAACTGCTCAGGAATCCAACCTATTCACGCTCGCAGCACAAGTGCTGCTGAGAAGATAAGACGGTCAAGGGGGTTATTGTATGTACACAATTAAAAATCGCGAAGGTTCGGCTTTAATAGTAGCTGTATTGTCTTTAGCCGTGCTTTTGATACTTTCAACAACTATGGTGTCGATCTCATCCAGCAATTTTGAGATGAGCCATGCCGAAAGAAGATATCAGTCTGCTTATTATGTTGCCGAGGCCGGGATCAGGTATCAGATTGAGTACATGCGAATCTTGTTTGAATCGCTTCATTCTTCACATAGTGATGCAAATTCGTTTTTCTCAGCTTTTAACACGCAATTGGAGAATCAAAGGCTTACGCTGCAGAATATGGGTTCGGATCAGGCATGGACAGATATTACCATAGTCGAGCCGATTTCAGGCAATCCACGAACTTACACTCTTACCTCCCGTGCGACTGTTGGCAATGTAAGAAGAACCATAGAGGGCAGCGTAATTTTGGAATGGGCACAGATGCAGCCGCCGCCTGTGTTTTTTAATTATGCGATTTTTTCGGATAGTGATATCGATATCGCTAGCCACTCTGAGATTATAGGCAATGTAGGTTCAAATGTAATTGCGAATAGGGGGATTGAACTTGGAAGTCATGCGAGGATTGTTGGGGATGTATTTTATGGAATGGGAGGCACTTCAGCTACTGTCCGATTGGGATCACATTCTAGTGTTACCGGACAAATAAGAGAAAATACAGCCTCGGTAATACTGCCGGCTTTTGATCCTCCTGACGGTTTAACCTTTCGGGGGAGTCTGAATATACAAAACAATGGCAGTCATACAATTTCTCAAAGCGGAAGATATACTTCCATAGCATTACTAAATCATAGTCAATTGACCTTTGATCTTACAAAAAACGATCTGAAAATAGTTCTTGATGATGATTTTATTGCTGAGAACCATGCTAATGTTGTCCTTCAAGGGAATAAAAGACTTTATCTTTTTGTAGCCGATAAGTTTTTAACACAAAATCATGTGAACTTCAATTCTTCAAGCGATACAGTTTCAGCTAATCAGTTGTTGATTTTTGTCGGAGGGAATGTGGAAATAAGAAATCACGCTGATGTGACAGCAGGGATATATGCTTTTAATCCTGCCAGAACTGACACATATCTGGAGATTGGAAGTCATGCTAAAGTAACCGGAGCCATAATAGCGAGAAGGATAGATATCAAGGGAAGTCATGCAAGAATTGTAGAATTCAACCCGATTACTTCTGGCGGATTTGAACAATATTTGCCTACACCCAATTTCATCCCCCCAGAACGTATGTTCATAATCAATCCATGGCAAGAACCATAATAGGAGGCAGTGCATTGTTATCAAAAAAGCGACCGCAAAGGGTTATAGGCGTCGATATCGGCTCAACTGCAATTAAAATGATTGAAGTTTCCCTGTCGGAAAGACCCAAGCTTTTGAAGTGGGTGAGTATGGCTAATCCGGTAGGTGATATTTCATTTCCGGAAACATCGGAACGAGAACTCATAAAACTCTTAAAGAAATGTCGAAAAAAGCTTATGCCTGCAACAAGGATATCAAGTCTATGTTTGTCTGATCCTGCGTTAATAGTAAAGGAGCTATCACTGCCTTCCATGGGGCAGAAAGAGTTGCTCGAGAACATCCGTTTTGAGCTGTCGGAGTATTTTTCGGCAGATCTTAACGAATTCCGTTTATCGTACCGCTATTTGGAAAGCACTAGCGAAGCTAAAGATTTAATATCTGTGCTGGTAGCGGCGGCGCCCCTCTCTTTGTTGCGTAAGCATAGGAACTTACTACAAAGCAGCGGTTTAAACGTCAAGTATATGGATGTTCCCGCAAACGCGATTTCAAAGCTCTTACGAAGGATTAAGTTCAAAGCTGAAAAAAACTTTTATAGCAATCAAAAAGAGGTGCTGTGTGTAGCGGATATCGGCGAAAAGAAAATTGATGTTTCGATATATGTAGACGGTATTTATATCGTAAACAGGACCAGCATGTTAGACGGCGATAATGTTGCTGAAGCTGCTTTGTCAGCTCTATCTCAGGTGGTTGATTACTACCACAGAAAGAATTATTCTTTAAGAGTATCGAAAGTCATGCTGATTGGCGGAGGTGCTTATAAAGAAGGTGTCAGCGAATATTTATCAGATCAGAGCGGCATGACTGTCGAGGTTGTAAGACCGGATATACTTTATTCATTTGATAATGTCCCCGAAGATTTCCCGGCAGCACTTTACTTTAATGCGTTAGGCGCCGCTATAAGGGAGGACTAGCTTAGTGTACGATATAAATCTTATACCTGAAAACAGATATGACAACAATACTGTGGCAAAAACGGTCGTTGTCGTTATTGCCGCGGTAATTACCTCGATACTTTTAATTTATTACGGAATAATTGATCCCTTGAGACAGCGGTATCATGTCGAACAAATGTATAGAATTCACCAGTCTCAAATAGCCGGTCTTGAAACGATCGCTGCGGAACATACCTCTACCAGCACAAATTTGGAACAGTTAAGAATTCGCAAGGAGACGATGCGCGTTTTATTTGAGGATAAGTTACCCGCAAGTTTGCTTGTTTTTAAAATTGATAACGCTATTCCTCAAGGAGTACACATAATAAGCAAGAATTACGGAGAAGGCACTATGAACTTACAGGGACGCGCTCCAAGCCTTCTCGAAGTTGCCGCTCTGTCGATAGGATTGAAAAATACCGGTCTTTTCGAATCCGTTCGGATCGTCAGCACTGACAGGGATTTGGTGACAGGGTATGTTTCATTTGTAATCAATTTAAAATTGACTGAAGAAGAATAATCAGTAACAAAGCGGCAGGCGAGCAAAATTACGTTTAACATGGGAGGAATATATTGATGGTTATCTCAAAAAGGGAAAAAAAACTTCTTGTTGCAGTATTGGTAGCAGCTGTTTTTGCAGGTATTTATCTTTTGTTTTATCAACCTACGATAACACGTGTTGAGCAAGTTTTTGTTTTGGTTGAAAGCGAACAGGCGCAATTGCAGGATTTGCTTATAAAAGATCGGGAGCGCAAAACAATGCTTGAGGAAATTACGCAAATAGAAACTGATATAGCCGCAGCGATCGGTTCGCTTCCTGAAGCGGGCGACGAGCCTGGGCTTGTCAAGCATTTGCATCATATGTTTGCGCCGTTTAACGGTAAAAATACGTTACATATCGATGATCCAATCGTACATCCGGAGTTTTCCGAGGTAAGGGTGAATTTATCGCTTGAGACAAGCTATACTGATTTCAACTCGCTGCTTAAAGCATTGGAAGACTCGACATATAAAAATCGTTTGGATAATTTTTCTGTGAGTGAAACGCAAACCGGAAATGTCGGCGAAGCTGGCATGGTCTCAGTCGACATGGCGCTGACTTTCTATTTTTCGAATTGATATAACTTAGGAGTATAAATGCC
>Ga0136709_1000264_pt1 | contig 10606 bp, 16 predicted proteins | sample FlocCalmetaG_FD_101395 | JGI IMG/M metagenome (GOLD analysis project Ga0136709, IMG submission 101395) | Freshwater bacterial and archeal communities from Indian Creek, Illinois, USA - Floc-Cal metaG | ecosystem: Environmental > Aquatic > Freshwater > Unclassified | place: USA: Indian Creek...
AGATATACTTTACAATGCCGATGGAGAGATGGTCGAGTTGGTCTAAGGCGCACGACTGGAAATCGTGTGTACGGCTAAAACCGTACCGAGGGTTCGAATCCCTCTCTCTCCGCCAATAGCAAGGGTTCAGGGGTTGTTTGGAATACTGAAATTTAAGCGTAAAAATACTCAAGTAATGCAATTGTAATGCAGTTTTTTGAGAAACAATAAAAAAAGCAGGGTTGCCGCCCTGCTGTTGGATAACGAATGTTACTCGCCTTGTGAATTAGCAGGGCCCTTCTTTTTATCTGCTGCTTTCGCCATCAAGCCGTTAAGACTTGCCGCTGCTGCCTTTGCCATCTCCGGGGTTACATGGCTGTATAAGTCAAGTGTAATCGTTATTGAACTATGGCCTAGCCGTTCTTGTACCATTTTGGCCGGGATACCTCTTTGTAGCAATAAAGTAGCGTGTCCATGCCTTAAGTCGTGAAGCCTTACTTCGGGAAGTCCAGCTTCTGTAAGCCGCTTCTGAAAGCCTTTTACAAAGTTTTCAGGTCTTAAATATGTTCCGTCCTCTTTACAAAAACATAAGTTCAAATTCTGATATGCTTCGCCCATTGCTAACTTTTCTTGTGCTTGTCGCCTTTTATGAGCCTTTAATTCTCTTATGGCATCATCGGTTAACGCAATATTCCGTCTGCCGCTTTTGCTTTTTGTGTCCTCCTGTAATACCACACCGCATTTCAAGGGTATCAATTGACGTTTAACCGCAATTGCTCCGCCTTCCAGGTCTACACAATCCCAACATAAGCCTAACAGTTCGCCACGCCTTAAGCCTGTTGTAGCTGCCAACAAGTAAGCTGCGAATAACCTTTCGTTTTTGGCTGCTTCAAGAAAGCTTAATAGTTCATCCTCCGATAACGGTTGCATCTGCTTGTTCTTTATTACCGGGGGACTTGTGGCATCTGCAACATTACGGTTCAATATACCTTCTTTTACGGCTTGTGCTAATGCTTGCCGAATGATAGCGTGGAAATATCTTACCATTCGGGTTGACAGCGCACCTTTGCCATCCGCTCGCCCGTGTTCCAGCTTCTCATTGTAAAAGCTTTGTAGAATATTAGCTTGGAGCTTTGCCATCGGGATTTTGCCTAATGAGGGTTGAATATGCACCCTGATTAATTTTTCGTAGCCTTCATAAGTGATAGGTTTGATTTGGCCTTTTTTGTATGTCGTTAACCACTTATCCAGCCATCCGCCTAACGTGATAGTGGTCGGCTCAATGTATACGCCGTTTTGCACTTCCTGCAATGCTTTTGTTATCTTTGCGTTAACTTCTTGCCGTGTCTGTCCATAGAAGCTTTTGCGCTTCGGCTTCCCTGTTAGCGGGTCATAGCCTATGCTAACTTGTCCCATCCATGAGCCATCAGGCATTTTTGAACCGCAATGTTTACAAGTTTTCAAATTCTTTTCCTCGCCCGTTGCCACTTTCTCGCAATTAGGACAAGTCTTGCGCTTGAATATGCTTCCTTCGTTATTACCTCGTTTTTTGCTTGCCATTGTCCCCTTCCCCCTTCAACTCGCTTTATATTCCCTTCGTGTCGCAAGCTCCGCTTCAATGTACCTGATTAACACTTCCGTTATATCATCATCAATCTGACTTGTCTTATCTAAGCAATGCAATAGTTCGCTTGTTGGCATCGCCTTTAGCCGCTGTTCTAGCCTCTCACGTTCGCTCATTTCCTGCACCTCCTATAAGCCAAAAGGCCTTGAATTAGTAGTCCCATTTTTCAATTTAGTAGCCTCAACCTTCGCCGTTGCTTCTTCCATTAGCTCCGAATAAGGCTTCTCGTTCTGTGTTAGTAGCTGCATCATCGCATAGCCATCTTGTAGGCCTAAGTAGTAAGCCTCATCAACACAAAGGTTTAATAAGTAAGTCCCTGCCTCTTCCATAGCTAAAGCATTTTTCTTGTCTTGTCTAACTAAGTTATTCAAAGCTGCCTGATACTTTTCTGTTTCCCTTATATGCTCCTCCATCTTTGAAGCTTTAAGAATAGCTTCGTGCTGCCTATTTGCGAATACCGTTCGCAACATGTCAATCAAGTTTTCTTTCATGCCTAACATTTTAAGTTCCCCCTCTTTTTTGATATAGTCAATTTTAAAGTTAGGTTTTGTTAGGTTTTACCCTTGCGCATATACTTCAGGTTTTCTCAGGTTTTCGCTTCCTGCTATCCTTTCCTTTGGGGTTAGTGCTGCCATCGGCTTCTTCAAACAATGCCTGTTTGTCGTTATCTTTAATAGCTTTAGCTGCAATAGTCAATTCATCTAAAGCTTTTGTTTAGTCGCCTTCCAAAATAGCCGCTCTTATCTTCTTTCTTGCCTTTCTTATAATGGCTTCATTTGTCATTGCGCTTATACGCTCTTTCGGCTTCTTCTTCCGTGTATTCGTCCATTTGTTCGAGCATCAGCGCTTCCAGTAGCTCAATAGTACCGCTGCTTAGGTTGGCTTGTTTGGCTGCTTTTATCATGTATCCTATGGCTGCCGTGTTCGTCATGCTTACCATCCTCTCAATGCTGGAATTTCCCCGTAAATGGGGGGATAAGGTACTGACAACACTGACAGTATGGAATGAATTACCATGCCGCCAGTGCTGCCATGTGGTGATAGTTAGCCCTTTGCAATAATAAAGCCTGTTTCTGCCAAGGTTTTTTGAAGCGCCGTTTGCAGTCCTGTGATATACATTTGCTGCAAGTTCCAGTTTATCGTTGCCGGGAATAGGGATTCCTCAAGGTTTTCAAGTAGCAATTCAAAAAAATCTTGGTTCATGTGTACCATCCTTTCAGTCGTGAATGTTTAACTGATTCTTACAAGCCATTTGAAGCCCCTTTGTTAAGGCTTTTGATTCTGCTATTGTTTCGTATGTTAGGCCCAGTGCCTCTAGTGCCTCCGTTGTGCTTTCGGTAAATATATACTCATGGTTTGCCAGCTCCGTATTAAACATCTCGTAAATGAAGCCCGTCCCGGTTTCATCGGCTGCTATGGCTTCGTCAATCTCTCGCCGGTGGCGTTCTGTCATTTCTTGAAGTGTCGCTGCGTCTGTTTTGCGGTAATAGCCGCCTGTGCCTTTTAGCGCATAGATTTTATCGGTATCGGTGGGGGATAGGCCAAGCCGCTTCATTCCTTCCGTAAACTGCTTTTCCGAAAAAGCAAAGAACATCGGGAATTTGTCAAATTCTTTTTGGTGTCTTACTTTGAGGTTTAAGTATCTGTTTGGCATTTTCTTTCCTCCTTCAAGCTTCTTCCGGTGGTTCGCCGAAGGCCTCTTCATATTCAAGTTCGCTTTCTCTAAGCCGTTCATACCATTCTTTTGCTTCTTCCTCGCTTATGGCTTCGATATATTCATGTTCGCCCTGCCATAAAGTCGTATAATGCAAGAAGAAGCTCCCTTTAGCCGTCTTGTATAGAAAAGTGTTCCTGCCGCTTCGCTCCCAATTGCTGCCGTCCCAATACCGATTGGATGCCACAAGCATAGCCTTGTCCGTGTCGTACAGTTTGCCGTTGATGATTTGTTTCATTTTCTTTTCCTCCTATTTGTTTATTAGTGTTTATTAATATGTATAAGTATATTTTACATAGCTTTATCTGTCAATAGCTTTTTTAATATTCTTTTACCGTATATTATGCTATAATGTTTTCTAAAAGCAGAAGGGAATTGTATACATGGACGAATTTTATACACCGCAAGAAGTAGCTAAAAAGCTAAAAATTGATATGAGCACCGTTTACCGCTGGATTCGTGAAGGCCATCTTAAAGCTGTAAAAGTGGGTAGGGGTTGGCGAATATCCGAGTCCGAATTAAACCGGCTGCTAAGCGGTTCAAGGGAAGCGGCTGAATAGGCTTTCTTCTTCGCACCGCTGGAAACAAAGACGCTCGCTTTCTGCCGACAATTCGGATTTAGCCACGACAACGCCTGATTTCTGCCGCTTTCGGCATTTAAGGAGTGAAAACTCAAATTTGCCCTGTGTGCGCCAGCTGCCTCCATCATCCGGTATGTGATAACAAGTTTAAAACTGTTACACCGGGGGGAGTGCATGGCAACTTATTTCCCCTTTTTATGGCTTCTATCAAGTCCGCATTCACACCGGTTATTGTGGGAGGTGTCAACTTTCTGACACCTGCTATATCACTGCACCGCTTCCGCAATCCTTCACTGATATACGAACGCACTAGCGGCATTCTAGGCCCTTTGAATTTCGTGGGTAAGGTAAATGTATTGCCCCGTAATTTCATCCCCAAAATCTCTGTAATATGATAGACATTTTAGCATCAGATTTTCCAGGAGTTAACCGCCTGTGCCCTCCGTTCGCTTACGCCAGTTTTGGCGGCTGTATCCTGAACAAACGAAATAATTTCGCTTGTTCGATCCTCGCCTCTCCGACTTGCGCCACTTGCTATGCCTCCCGCTACTCCCGCCTTCGTCTCCGGCCACTTTGCTTCATACAGTTCTTTGCGCCTTTTTAGATGTTCCGCCAGTAGTTAGGCTTTGTCCCACGCATTTGTAGCCATTCTAAGCCCTTCAAAATGTGGCGGCAATACATTTACCTTACCCCGATAATAAAAACCGTTTCTAGGTGAAACACTGTTCAAAGAATGCCTGAATATCAAGGCTTTTTTGAGAGTGTTTTTATAATATAGCCCCTGTTTCACATTGTGCGAATTTTTGCGCATCTCTGCCAGCCCGCCTCATCGTCAACAACGATAAAGTTTCAGCACCCCCCTATACCCCTGTTATGCGTTTGTTACAAATTCTTGCGTGAACCTGCCATTATGGTTTGGGAAGCTTAGGCCTGTAGCTTTCCGGATATCCCTGCCTCCCACGCTACCTCCCACGCTGCCCACAATGCCCTACAATCGATTTTTCTTTTGCCGGTATATGAATGTATATTAACCATCAAAAGCTGTCTTTTTCTTTCAAGTCGCAAGCCTGAATAATGTGTCAATATCAAGCAATTTAAGCGTTAGTAAAAATGTATAAACGGCTAATTTATGTATAAAATAGTGCCAACTATGCGCAAAAGTCGTCTTTTACGCATAGTTCAGTATGCGTTTTTTGCATACCACTGAATCATTAGTTTTATGCGCCGTTCTGCCCTTTCTTGCCGTTACAACTTTAAAATATAGTGCCTTTTTAGTGCTCTCTTTGTGCCCCCTTAGTGCTGTTTTTGTGTTCTTTTCACCCCCCTTTTATTAACATTTCTTAACCTTTGTTCGTGTTCCTTTGTCCCTGTTCCTTTGTTCGTGTCTGCCTTGTCTGTCGTGTCTGCCTTGTCTGTCGTGTTAGCCTCATAGCAGATTTGATATTAACATTTACTAACAAATTAGCCTCGCACGCATGGGATGTCATGTTTTGTCAGGTTTTATCCCTGTGTCTGTTCGTTTATTGATATTGATGTTGCGCTGCAATGCCTGCTCATGTCGCTTAAAGGCTTTCCCTCGCCTGATGGCCGCTTCCCACAAAGCCGGGTCTTGTGCCAATAAGCTGTTAAGCTCCTGTTCGGTTAGATATAACGTGCATTTGGTTAACTTTAACTCAATCATTTTTTGCATGGCCGCTTCCTTCTCCCCTATATCGTAGTTCAAGCAAGCAGTAGCCTATAATATCCTTGATTGTATCCGTTGGAGCTTCTCCCACGCTGTCGCCGTTCTTGTCTACTTGCTGCAATCGTAGGATTTTATCCCATATCCGAACATAGAAGGCCACTTCCCCGAATTCATCCCTTAGCTTTTCAAAGCTGCCGCCATAGTCCCGCCGTTTACGTTCCAGTGTTTCGATGATAGGCGCTGTGATTTTGGTGAAGTCGTCTGTCATGATTCTTGCCTCCTTAGAATATTTTCCCCTCAAATGGTAGGGTAGCGAACTGACAATACTGACAGTTTGGAAGTAATTTCCGCATTGTCAGTATTGTCAGTAGGTAGTCCCCCCTTTTGCGGGGAAAATTGCCGGATTGATTTTATATAAGGCTCTGGTCTTTCCATACATGACAATATCAGCACGTAGCCATCCCGCTTCTTCAAGTTCATCACAAGCCGCCGTTACCGCTTCTTTTGTGGCCAGCAAGTGCCAGCCCTGCCGATACACATCACGAATACTAAAGCCATCTTTTAGGCTACCCGCTTTAAGCTTCTTTGCCAATTCTCCGGCTGCTCTTTGTGTTATGTCCCCTACCATGCCATAAATGCGCCGCATATGACTTTCTAAATATTCACACCATGCCACCGCCAGCGCTGCCGAATTAGCCGTTATTGCGCCTTCCGTCCCTCCGTCTGCTATGTTTGACAAGTGGTCAATCAACGCAATGGACGGCATTAAGCTTCTGTATTTGTTCAAATGTTCAAGTACTATTGGGGGTTCGTCTGCTTGGAGCTTTATGTTCAAATGGTTTAGCCATTTATAGAAGATGTCTTGCGCCTGTTCGTCAAATTGATAATATGGGATTGGCTCACCTTCGCCGCTTATAGCTCCATGCTTTCTAAAGTCCATATTGGCCAGTTTTTTTATTGCTTCAAACGCTATATCCCTAGAAAATAAGTCGGGGTATTTGTCGATTATCTTAACGTTTGCCAATTCGTCAGGATATACAAGAAATTGCAGTCTTTGAACAAGCCCATCATTTTCAAATGCGCTTGTAGCTTGGTATAAGTAAGCTAATAGTTTTGCGGGTTGAATTCCTCCTAAAACGGAAACACACGCATTTTCAACATGAACCGTTCCACGCCCTATTCTGTCGGAAGTGATACTGCCTTGGCCATTCCACGCTTCGAGGAAGAAAGCTCTGTCAGGCTCCCGGCCTTCCTTCTCCCATGAGGAAAGCAAGCCGACAAGCTCATCCCTGAACAACAATATTCCGCGCGGATTATCCTTCAATAATTCAGACAACTTTTCTATGGTTGCGTCATTGGTTTTGTACCGCCGCCATATAGGCTCATCCGGGGTTGGCAATGAAATGAATTCGTGCTTCAATTCGTCAAGGCTCATGTCCTTATTTCCTTTGGCTGCTTGAATCATTTTCCCTTTTATAGCTTCCTTTTGTGCCTTGTAAGCTTCTTTGCTGCCTTCAAACCATGCCAATTCATCATCGTATGATTCTTTCGCTGCCGCTTCGAGCCATGATAATGGTTTAAGTGTTCCTGCCAATGCAGGGGTTTTCATTGTCCCCGGTCTGCCTACTACGCCGCCCCATAGATTAGGAATAACTAACCAATCATCTTTTCGCTTCGGCTTCACGCCACACCCAGCACCGATAATAGCACCCAACATAACCATCAATGCCGCCGCATTAAAATCAACCGGGCATTGCATACGATAGGCACTATCGGCCACCCATCCCCGAAATGGCTTAGGGATAATTTCAACCGGCAATTTCTCAACCGGCTTTAATGATTCCGTTAGCGGTTCAGGCTCTTGCCATTCAATAACCTTGTTTTTCGCCTTATCTGTGTTGCTTCGTCCATCTGCTAAAGTTTCAATTCCTGTTAGGTGTTCCATATGTGCCGCCCTCCCTCCGCTTTGCTTCAAGTTTTGCCACGCTGTCAACCGTTTGAGCCACTTCATCATCGCTTAAAGGTGGTCGGCATTTGTTTTTATTCCATAAAAGCAATATATCAAGCACAATCCACGGGTCAACGTAATGCCGGAATAAATGGCCAGACAAAGAAGCGATGCTTGCATTCCTCTGTCCTTCCTCTACTCCTTGCTTTACTAGCTGCCGCCAGTCCTCAACAGTCCGGCTTAAACCTTTTGGTTGTTCAAGAATTTTCAACAACCATCCGGGAGCTTCGGCAAGCGCTACCTCTCCCGGCCTTGAGCTTGCCTCCCAGTGATACAATCTGCCGCTTATATGAGAGCTTGGCGCTGCTACTATATAGCCGCCATTTCCCCGAATATCAAGTCCAGGAGCCAGAGCAACTTTATTTCCGATTGCTATGTCTACCGGATATCTGAAAAGAATGTGTCTGCCTCCGCTCCCTGTTAGCTGCTCAACAGTATGAGGCAATGCTTCGTATTTCTCTTCAAGCTCTTGTAAGCTGTCTGCTCCGGCCTGTCCGTCAACATCGAGAACAAAGAAGCTGCTTTCGGTACTCGTGGCAATGCCAACGTTAGCGAATGGCCATCGCTTCCACCAACTGCTAATGATTTGAAAATCGTTGCTTGCGTCTTTAACACCGTTTTGTGTTAACGGATGCTTGCCGGGACTTGAGCAATCCGACTTTTGACAAGTGCAACGTTCATCATTGATTGAATGGAGCGGGAGAACTGCCCATCCAAAGCGGGAAGCGTAGGCCTTCGCCGCCTGTTCAAGCTTGTTTTTTGTGTTCATGCTTTCGCCCCTTTCTTCTGTTAAGCTCTTTTTGTATGGCCGATTGTCGCTTTTTGAGCCAATCAGAAGCGGCAACATATTTACCACATCCGAGGAATAGCCACGGCTGCCGCTCTATGTCGATATAAGCCATCGCTGCCCTGATTTTGAATACTTCTTGTCTTAAGCAGAATATGTCCATTTCCGACAAGTCGCAATTAAACAGTCTTTCAAGACTTTCTAAGCTTTGCATAGCATCGGGTAATTTGTAAAAATGGTTGAAATTCAGCCGTTTTTGATGTAAACTATACATACAAATTAGTTCCTTTCTAAAAGCCTCCGGTTGAATAGCTTCACCCGGGGGTTTTCGGTTTAATGGCGCACAAATATTCCCTGTTATGCCTGAAAGCCTGATTTCTTCCGGTACTTTCCCCAATACGCTTTTTTGTCAAAAGCTGCATCACTGAGCCAGCGTTCAAATGCAACCTTGGGCACGATTATTCTTTTTCCCACTGTCAAGGCCGGAAAGCCTTCCTGTTTAGCTATTTCATACGCCGCCACAAGATTTATTCCTAATTCTGCCGCTACTTCTGCTATCGTTAGCGTTGCACGTTCTTTGTTTTCAGTTTTCATTTTCTATCCCCCTTGCACTTGTGTGTTGATTCTCTTTTATTTGATTTTATATGCTATATATGGTATAGTCAAAAAAGATAGGCATTCTATCGTAACGTATCGTTAGACTTTTTCGGCTCTATCGTTACGCCTATCGTTACTCTATCTATATAGGAGGTAAAAATGGGTAAAATACATTTACATAGTGATTGTTTTTCTATGATTGGGAAACTCATTTGCCCGCAAACATATGATTTTAATGAACCATTCCTCCTTGGCACTTTAGGGGATTGGGTTGAGGTAGATAAAGCAATGAGGTACACCCACGGTATTGTTAATGTCGGCGGTACGCATCGTAAGGTTAGTAATATAAATTTTAAACAAGTCCTAAATCAATTTTTAAAAATTCAAGATTTGAAAGGTATTGATTCGTTTGCGCATGAATATGGGCTTCTTGGTTCAGGTTATGATTTACCGGAATATTTTAGTAAGTTTGAGAAATTTGACTATGCTAACAATTGTTTTGAGCCTATTCATATATGGAAATGGCATATAAGAAATGTGCAACGGTTGATTCGTCTTTATGATATTCTGAAGAAAGCTAAAGAAAATATTGAATATGATTATGAAAGAGCTTTGAGTCAAATATTGTATCTAGATGAAAGGGGAGGGGTTTATTGGTATACGGAGGGTACAATTATTGACGAAAGAAAATTTTCAATTAAATATGATTTTACCGGCATTAAAAACAGACATAATAAAAGAGATTTGCTTCCTTTGGCTTTTGAAGTGCTAACATTTTCGGTTTCCTTCGCATTACAAGGCGCTATTGATATACAATACAGCGCAATTCCTGACAATAAAGCACGGTTAGGATTCCGCATAGCAGAAAATCCATCAACTAGATATCTTATAGCCGCAATGTATTATTACATATGGCAAATGATAACACATACTAAAAATGTTATAACATGCGCCGTTTGTGGGGGTTTCTTTGAAAAGAGTGGTCGCCGTAAATGGTGTAGTGATGCTTGCCGTCAAGCCAAACATAGGATAGAAAGCGGCAAGCAAAAGAAATAACTTTATCGGTTTGTATTTTCTGTCGTCAATGTCCAGCTTGTCAATGTCAAGGTTGGCAAGCTAATTCAGCGTTAAAGTAGGCATCGTGGCGCATTTCGCCGCAAAACCTCGCATCGTGCATAAAAATACATAAATACTGCATAAATATTCACCCCCTCATAAGCGTATCTTTGCCGGGGTACCTGATGTAGCCATATTCGGTGAATGGGTTTGCCTTGCCGTTTCTGATGTGGGGGGGTAGGGGTAAAAAAACTAGTAAAAACTAGTAGTAAGGCATCTGCCTGATTGGTTTTCATACCATAAAACGGTACTGCACTTAATGTAAAAAGTAATGCAGTTACAATAAAAAAAGACTAAACAGGATATAAAATTGAAGCGTCAAGAATTAAAAAAAGCTTGACACATCAAGCTAAAATGAACTAGACTAAATAGGAAGAAACCGTTGTTTGTTGTCTGGAAATCGTGTGTACGGCTAAAACCGTACCGAGGGTTCGAATCCCTCTCTCTCCGCCAATAGCAAGAGGTCCTACTTTTACGGTGACAGTCAACAAAAAATACTGTTTTCATCGTTACCAG
>Ga0136709_1000303_pt1 | contig 9829 bp, 14 predicted proteins | sample FlocCalmetaG_FD_101395 | JGI IMG/M metagenome (GOLD analysis project Ga0136709, IMG submission 101395) | Freshwater bacterial and archeal communities from Indian Creek, Illinois, USA - Floc-Cal metaG | ecosystem: Environmental > Aquatic > Freshwater > Unclassified | place: USA: Indian Creek...
ACAAGGTCTTGTAGGTACTCAAGGAGCAATTGGTCAACAAGGTGTTACCGGATTACAAGGTCTTACTGGACTTCAAGGATCAATAGGTTTAACTGGAGCTCAAGGTGCTACAGGTAGTACAGGATCCCAAGGTTCTGTTGGAACTCAAGGACAAGTTGGAGCAACAGGAAGTCAGGGAACAACAGGATCTACCGGTGCACAAGGTACAGTAGGATCTCAAGGAACTACAGGCACAACTGGTCTCCAAGGTCTCACTGGTCTCCAAGGTATTCAAGGAGTACAAGGTCTATTAGGAATTCAAGGTATTCAGGGTGTACAGGGTACGCAAGGTATATTAGGAAATACAGGTGCTCAGGGTGCTGTTGGTACAACAGGTTCTCAAGGTAGTACTGGTTCAACGGGTGCTCAAGGCGCAGTTGGAGCACAAGGTACAATTGGAAACACTGGAGCACAAGGTAGTACGGGTATTACAGGATTACAAGGTACAACCGGTGCTCAAGGAACTGCCGGATTGAATGGTAGTCAAGGTGCAGTAGGTAGTCAAGGAGTACAGGGGATTCAAGGTAGACAAGGAACTACAGGAACTACTGGGACAACAGGAGCTCAAGGAACAACTGGAACTCAAGGAACCACTGGTACAACTGGAGCTACTGGAGCACAAGGAACAACTGGAACACAGGGTACTATTGGTGTAACTGGTGCTCAGGGAACAACTGGTGCAACTGGAAGTCAGGGAGCTGTTGGTGCTCAAGGCACAATTGGTACTACCGGAAGTCAAGGTACTACGGGTTCTACCGGAGCACAAGGAGCAGTGGGAGCACAAGGAACGGTAGGAAATACAGGTTCTCAAGGTTCTATTGGCTTACAAGGTGTGCAAGGTCTTCTTGGAAATACTGGCGCGCAAGGTACACAGGGAATACAAGGTTTGCTTGGTAATACTGGAGGTACTGGTGCGCAAGGAGCTACTGGTGCTACTGGTTCTCAAGGATCTGTAGGATCTACAGGAAGCCAGGGTGCAGTTGGTACTCAGGGTACTACTGGAACTACCGGTGCTACTGGTAGTCAGGGTACTGCTGGTTTGAATGGTGCCCAAGGTACTACAGGAGCAACTGGTGCAACAGGATCTCAGGGTATTCAGGGTATTACAGGAAATACTGGAGCTACTGGTTTACAGGGAGTTCAGGGTATTCAAGGCCGTCAAGGTACAACTGGAACAACAGGTAATACTGGAGCGCAAGGTACAACAGGTTTACAAGGACTTACAGGTCTTCAAGGATTAACAGGTGCCACAGGATCACAGGGAGCAATTGGCAGTACAGGTACTCAGGGAGCCATTGGAACACAAGGTACCGTAGGAGCAACAGGCAGTCAAGGAACAGTTGGTGCTACAGGCTCTCAAGGAACTACGGGTGCTACAGGTGGAACTGGTACAACTGGTGCTCAAGGAGCTATAGGAAGTACAGGATCACAAGGTGTTATAGGTAGCCAAGGAACAATTGGTGCAACTGGTAGTCAAGGATTTACTGGACTTCAAGGATTAATTGGATTACAAGGTTTTACAGGTTCTACTGGTGGAACTGGTGCTCAAGGTATTCAAGGATTTACTGGTGCAACTGGTAATACAGGAGCACAAGGAACCACGGGTTCTACTGGAATTCAAGGAATACAAGGAGTACAAGGATTACAAGGTATTCAGGGAAGACAAGGTACTACAGGTACTACAGGTTTAACTGGGGCACAGGGTATTCAGGGTATAACTGGTGGTACTGGTTCTATCGGTGCTCAAGGTTTTACAGGTACTCAAGGAACTACAGGTACAACGGGAGGTACAGGTGCCACTGGTGCTCAAGGTTTAACAGGATCTACAGGTAGTCAAGGTATTCAAGGTATTCTTGGATCTGTTGGACCACAAGGAAATCAAGGTACTACGGGTGCAACGGGTGGTACTGGATCTCAAGGTACGACTGGGGCAACAGGAGCTAATGGAGCACAGGGAATCATAGGTTTTCAAGGTACAACTGGAACAGGAACACAAGGAACTCAGGGTGTTCAGGGACCTACTGGAGGTGGAGGTTCTATTCCTGGATCAGATAATGAAGTATTAACCTCTGATGGTGCAGGTGGTGCTACAGCAGAATCTAATTTAACATTTGATGGTACAAATTTAACTTTATTGGGTACTGGTACTATTAATGCTAACTTACGTCAGTTTTACTGGACAAATGGTAATACATTTTGGGCAGGTGGTGAGGATATAGTTGGACTCACAGCAGTAGCGGATGAAGGTGTAACTTCTGTTAATAATGGTGCAAGTCTTGATGCATGGAATGAAGTAAAATATAATGGTACTGTATTAACTGACCAAACAAACGATGCAACTGCTAAAAATGCAGGCCAATTAGTTTCTTTAAGAAGTAGTGGTGTATGGCAATTAGCAGATGCAGATGATAGTTCATCTACTCTTTTATTAGGTATTTGCTTAAATAATGTAGGTGCTAATGACACACTTTCAGTATTAATTGAAGGACAAATTGCAATTAGTTACCATGATCAATTAGGCACAGCAGCACCAGGATTCCCATTATATGTTTCTACTGGTGCAGGGAATGTTACTGAAACTGTCCCTACAGCTGCTGGTGACTATGTAAGACTTATTGGTCATAATATATATGATAATACAGATGTAGTAGTGATTAGATTTGACCCTGATAATACTTGGATAGAACTTTAAAATAAAAATTATGAAGTTAAATAATGTAGATATTCAAGCTCAGTTAGTAAGTGGTACTAACATTAAAACAGTAAATGGAAATTCTTTACTTGGATCTGGTAATCTAACCATTACTGCTGCATCTGGTTTACGTGGTATTCATGCATTAGTAAAACTTAGAACAGGTGATGCTGTAAGTTGTCAAATAACTGCTGGAACTCAAAATAGTGTAGCTTCCCTAGCAAATAGATTATCAGCCCTATCTTTTAATCCAGCACAAACATTTACATCTTCAAATCTTTATATTTTTGTTAATGCAGGAATTGCAAGTTCACTTGCTAAAATTCTTATTTACTCGGATGTTAATGGGATACCAACTACTAAACTATATGAAAGTGCCAATTTAGATACTTCAACAACAGGTACAAAAACGGCAACTACATCTTTTACTTTTACAGCTGGAGAAACCTATTGGTTAGTAGTTTGGACAAGTGCAAATCCAACTTTAACAGCATGGGGGGTAACTTCTTTAATTCCTGTTAAAACTACTGGTACATCTCCAGTTAGTGGTTATGGAGCAACGGCAACATTTGGAACAGCACCTACAACTTTTCCATCTTTACTTCTTCAAACATCAACTGTACCATGTGTATTTATAACAGTAGCTTAAACCCAAAACTATAATTAAAATAATAAGTTATGCAACTAAACAATGTAGATATACAAGCTCAACTGGTAAGTGGCACTAACATTAAAACAATCAACGGAAATAATATTTTAGGCAGTAGTAATTTAACTGTCATTGATGGTTTACCTGGTGTTCATGCATTATTAAAACTTATAACGGGAGATGTTGTAAGTTGTCAAATAAATGCTGGAACTAGTAATGGTGTAGCTAGTCAACCAAATAGATTAACTGCTTTACCTTTTATACCAGCTCAAACATTTACATCTTCAAATTTGTATATTAATGCTCGAGGTACTCCAGTAGCAGGTTCACGCGTTAAAATTCTTATTTACTCGGATGTGAATGGATTACCAACAACTAAATTATATGAAAGTACAGATCTTGATACTTCAACAATAGGTATAAAAACTGTAACAACTTCCTTCACATTTAATGCAGGAGAAACATATTGGTTAACACTGTGGTCAAATTTAAATCCAAATTTAACAGCATGTTCATCTACTTCTTTAATTCCTATTAAAACTACTGGTGTATCTCCTGTTACTGGTTATACAGGAGTTGCAACATATGGAACAGCACCTACAACTTTTCCCAGTGTAATTGCTCAAACATCAACTGTAGTATGTTTATTTATAACAGCAGCTTAAATAAAATATAAAATTATGGCACAAGTAAGAAATGAAATTTATGATGACAATGGGCTTGTAAGAGTAGAGTTTATTGAGGTAGAAGAACCTACACAAGAGGAACTTATTGCTCAAAAGGAAGCAGAGTTACTTGCAATGTATGCTGAATTAAAAGCATTAAAAGGAGAATAATTGTATATTTGTTGTAAAACCAACAGCAGATGAATAACTTATGTCAACTTGCTCTCCAAAATGGAGGGTCTGTAAACTATCTCACAATTCCAGGAAATATAACGGAAGGCTTAGGACTTACTAATCCTTCTATACTATACCAAGATGGTATGTATCTTCTTAATCTTCGCCATGTGCAATATGCCCTATATCATAGTGAAGGAGAACAGAAGTATCAAACTCCTTGGGGACCATTAGCATATCTTAATCCAGAAGATGATGTTACTCTTAGAACTACTAACTATTTATGTCAGTTAGATCCTAATACTTTAGCAATTGACAAATATAAAAAGGTAGATACATCTAAATTAGATATAACTCCTGTATGGGAATTTATTGGATTAGAAGATGCAAGATTAGTTTATTGGGATAATAGCATATGTTTAACTGGAGTTAGAAGAGATACTAAACCAGATGGTGAAGGTAGAATGGAAATCTCTAAACTAGCAAGTGGTGCTGTAGAAACAGATAGATATAGAATTGAACCTCCAACCAAATCTTATTGTGAGAAAAATTGGATGCCTATTGTAGACATGCCAAATCATTATGTAAAATGGACTAGTCCTACAGAAGTTGTAAAAGTAGATCCTAAAAAGGGAACATCTAAAACAATGTGGATTAGAGAACAAGAAGTTGTATTTCCAAGAGATATTAGAGGCGGTTCACAAGTAATTAAAGTAGGAAATTACTATATAGCCCTTACACATGAAGTAGAATTATGGCACAATGAACAAGCAAAAAAAGATGCTCAGTATTACCATAGATTTATTATTTGGGATAAGGACTGGCACATAGTTGCAAATTCTGATGCTTTTAAGTTTATGACTGCAAATATTGAATTCTCTTGTGGTTTAGTATTTGATGGTAATGACTTTATTATTCCATTTGGTTTTCAGGACTCTACAGCTTTTGTTTTAAGATTGCCAATACATATCTTTGAACAGATAACTAATATAAGTTTAGGTTTAAAAGTAGATTATAAAACTAAAGGAATAACTCCTGCTAAATTAGAAAAGTTTATCATGAATCCATTTTCTGGATCATGTAACTTAGATTTAGGAGAATATTACTATGAGAATGGTCACTACGCATCAGCAATGTCATTCTATTTAAGAACTGCTGAGTTTTCTAAAAATGATGATTATGTTTATGAGTCATTATTATTAGTAGCTAAGTGTCTAGCTAAACTTGGCAGAAGAGTAACAACAGAAAAAGGTTTATGGTTAAATGCTGTGACCTTTGCACCAGAAAGACCAGAGGCATACTTATTCTTAAGTGAATGGGCAGAAGCAAGACAACAATATCATGAGTCTTATTCTTATGCAGTAATGGGACTTAATAATGCAGCAAATGCAAAAGAACTTAGTCCTAATGTAGGATATGAAGCTGCATACCAGCTACAGTTTCAAAAAGCTGTAACAGCATGGTGGATTGGTAGATCTAAAGAGTCTAGAGATGAGTTTATTAAATTGGTAAACCAAGGGCCAACATTAAGTGAAAGATACCAGAAAATGGTACAATCTAATATCACATCATTAGGTTCTGGACCAGATCCGTTTCTTAGATATCACAAAGGATTCTATGATCAACTAAGACACAAGTTTCCAGGAGCAGAAACAATTGAAAAGAACTTTTCTCAGACATACCAAGATATGTTTACATTATCCATGCTTAATGGTAAAAGAAATGGAACATACTTTGAAATTGGTGCAGCAGATCCATTTCACGGAAGTAATACAGCTCTATTAGAACAATTTGGATGGACAGGTACTTCATTAGAGATTTTACCTCATGAGGTTGAGAAATTTAAACTACACAGAAAGAATGAGATCATTCTATGTGATGCTACAAAATTTGATTACTCTGTACTTAAAGGTCACATTGACTACTTACAAGTTGACTGTGAGCCACCATCAACTACTTATGAAATCATGACAATGATTCCTTGGGACCAATGTACTTTTGGAGTAATTACATATGAGCACGATCACTACACAGATGTATCCGGATCATATAGAGAAAAATCAAGAAACTTTTTATTAAGCAGAGGATACTTATTAGTTGCAAGTAACATTGCACCAAATGAGACTAGTTGTTATGAAGACTGGTATGTACATCCTAAACATGTTGATAAAGACATAGTTAAGAAAATGATGGGAGCAGATGATTCAATTAAAAATGCAGAGAAATATATGCTTGGTAAGTTATAAATTTTTTGTATATTATATGTATGAGGAACATACATATATCACGTATTAATCTTTCAACCATATTACAGGTATGTCTTATAGTGATGTGCCTGTTTTTGCTTTTAAGAAAACCTACTCAGGTTTATCCGGTCAGTAAGCAAAAAGTAATTGAGAAAAGAATTGAAGGTAAAGAGACTCTAATAAAAGAGCAAGGGCAAGTAATAGACAATAGTGAAGAGTTTATTGCAGAACTTAATGCTGGCTTATTAGACTTACATTCTCAGTTAGATAACGTAAGAAACTCTAAAGATACCTTCAACATTGTCCAGATTCAGGACACAATGATTCATGTACTATACCGTAGAGATAAAGAAAAGGATGTTATTATAGCAGCCCAGGATACTATTATCCAAGCACAGAGATATATTATCAATGCTAAGGACACTATTATAGCAACCAAAGACTTTGATTTAAAGAGAATAAAGAGGCAAAGAAACATTTCCATTCTGCTGAATGGATTATTAACAACAGGATTAATTATAAAATGATGGAAATAGCACAGTTAGTTCAATGGGGACTTATTGCAGTAACAGGAGTACTTGGTTACTTTTTAAGAATGATCCACACAGATGTTAGAAATAACACAGAAAGCCTAGGTAAACTTAAAGGTAAAATTGAATTGGTAGAACAAGAATCAAGACTTAAGTATCAAGCAATTCAAGAACAAACTCAGTTAGAAATTAAGAACCTAGCAAGAACTGTAGGTGAACTATCTGATGCAGTTAAACAATTAATATTACAAAGATAATGGATACAACAGCAGTAGAAACAACAGCACCAGATTTTGGTGTATTTGGACAACTAGCAGACTACGGTCCGCTCGGTTTAGCAGTATTGGCTCTTGGATATGTTGCTTGGTTATTTATCAAGAGATACCTTGATGATAACAAGAAGATGAAAGAAGAGCTTGAAGAAAAGAAAGTAGTAAAGAGAAAAACTAAGAAGTAATGTCATTCGGTCCCTTTGAAGTATTAACACAGTACGGAGTATTAGGCTTTGCTGTCTTAGCACTGGGTTATTTATGCTGGATATTTTTAAACAAACTTCTTAAAAGTGAAGAAGAACTAAAAGCAAAAGTAGAAGAGCTGGAAGGTGATTATAGAGATGATCTAGAAAAGAAACTAGAGGAAAGTACTGAGAGCTCAAAAAGTCTAAAAGAAACTGTGTTGATGCTATTTGGTAAAACTAAAAAATGAAAAAGAAACTTCTTATAGTTGGAGCATTATTTATCACAATTGTGGTAATACAAATATTTTCTAGCGGTACAGAACACGTTGTTGTTGTAGAAGATAATATACAACTTACCGGAGAAAATAAACAGCTTACTACAGCAAATAAGAAACTTACCAATAGTGTTAATCAACTAAAGGCTGAGAACCAAGAATTAGTAACAGATAAAGCTAATCTTGAGAATATGGTGGCAGAAGTAATTGGAGATTTAGATAGTACAAAGTCTATAGTTAAAGACATTAAAAAAGAACTAGCACATGAAAAGGATGTTAATGTTAAGCAGTCTACTGGTGACCAGTTTGATTTTCAGCCAATCAAACTACCCACTGAAGACGGTAATTAAAGGGGATAGTGTAGTAATCTTAACTGTTCAACAAGCTGATGACATTAATAATATATTTGAAAGTCAGAAAGCAAAGATTGCAGCATTTAAAAAAGATCTGATTACTAAAGATAGTATTATTGCAATATTAGATACAATAATTCTTGAGAAGGAAAGAGTAATAATTGAGCATGTATTTGATGATGAGATAGCACAAAGGCTGGATATGCTTGAAGCTTGGTTATTAGATGCATCAATTAATAATGTATGGATATACTATTCTTGGGATGATAGCACAATGTATGCTGTAGACTTAAGACAGTATTATGTACAGAAGGATAACATGAATGGAGATTTATATTTTTATAAATGTCCAGATCCTTTTGATCCTTATGAGAAAAAGGAAAATCCCCTCAAAGGATGGGAAAGAGCAATTATTAAACCAGAGAGACCTAAGGTAACTAAGGTTCCAATTAAATTATAAGTTATGAGAAAATTATTTAGAGAACTGATCAGTGATGATAATCAAATTAATGAGCAAGCATTTGTAGGAGTAATATCATTCTTTGCAATGGTATTTGTACTATTTGTAGATGTAATTACAGGTATTATTGGTAATGAACTAATCATCAAAGAATTTATCTTTGATGGATTTATGTTACTTACCTTAGGTGCATTTGGTATTACAACTGCCGGACGCATTATGGCTTTAAAGAATAAAGCAAAGAAACAAGAAGAGACTTCAGAAGAAGTAGTAGATTAACCATATAAAATAAACAAAATGCAATTAAGTAAAAACCTAGCATTGTCAGAAGTAACAAGAAGTGAAACTGCAAAAAGAAGAGGTATCTCTAACATGCCTACACCAGAACACATTGAGAACTTTAAAAAGTTAGCTGAGAATGTGTTTCAACCAATCCGTGACCATTTTGGTGTTCCTATCCGTATTAGTTCAGGATACCGCAGCAAAGAGCTTAATGCAGCTATTGGTGGATCATCATCTTCACAACATTGTAAAGGTGAAGCAATTGATATTGATATGGACGGTACAACAGTAACTAACAAGCAAATCTTTGATTTTGTTAAGGCTAATGTAAACTTTGATCAAATGATCTGGGAATTTGGAACAGATGCAAATCCTGATTGGGTTCATGTATCTTACAACTCGGATGGTGCACAAAGAAAACAGATCCTTAAAGCTGTAAAAGCTGGAGGCACTACTAAGTACTTACCATTAAAATAAACTATATGAAGTTTAGAAATGGATGGAATTCTTATACCAAACAATGGGATAAGTTAAACATTAAAGTAAGACTTTCTTTTATAGATATTTTATCAGTTGAAATTGATATATCAAGAGACTTTTACTTATTTACAATATTAAACTTTACATTTAAAAATAGATAAGATGAAAGCAAGAGGGCTTAAAGAAACAACAGATGCAATGTCACATTGTAAATCTATGTATGCAAAAGGTGGTTCCGCTGGTACAAAACAATTGGTACGTATGGCAAGCAGTTATGAAATGGGTGGTGCTTCAGATGACTCTTGTATGGAAGAATACATAGCTGCTGATGGTAAAAGAAAACGTAGAAGAAGAAGTAATTGTGGAAAAGTTACTAAAACTAGAAGTAGTGGCCCAACACAAAGTTACTATGGAAGACGTATGCCAGGTCAATAGCAATAATTAAATCATAGAGATCCAGATACTTATAGTGTCTGGATTTTTTGTTTTAAATCAATTATATTTAAACTTATTTTGTATATTTGTTC
>Ga0136709_1000316_pt1 | contig 9537 bp, 10 predicted proteins | sample FlocCalmetaG_FD_101395 | JGI IMG/M metagenome (GOLD analysis project Ga0136709, IMG submission 101395) | Freshwater bacterial and archeal communities from Indian Creek, Illinois, USA - Floc-Cal metaG | ecosystem: Environmental > Aquatic > Freshwater > Unclassified | place: USA: Indian Creek...
CGATATTCGCCGCCTCATCAATGAGACAGCGCACATGCACAGGCAGACGTCCGCCATAGACGTCATCTGCCTTGTCGCACAGCAGATTGAAGAGCTGCGTGTAGGCCATGGAAACCAGGAAGTTGAAGGTGTCGTCGGTATCGCTGATGATAATGAACAGCGCAGTCTTCCGATCACCCAGAGCATCCAGTTCCATTTCGTCGTAGGCCGTCAGGTCTCTGAGCTCCTTGATATCAAAGGGCGCGAGACGGGCTCCGCAGCTGATGAGGATGGATTTGGCGGTTTTACCGGCAGCCAGCTTGTATTTCTTGTACTGCCGGACTGCAAAATGCTCCGAGTCACGTTCTTCCAGAGCCGCGAACATCAGATCCACCGGGTTCTGGAAGTCCTCGTCGTCCTCCCGGACCTCTGAGGCATTGATGAGCTCGATGAGGGTCGTAAAATTCCGCTCGCTTTCCGGAGCTTCATAGTGGATGTAGCCCATGAGTGCGGTATAAAGAAGGGTCTCCGCCTTCACCCAGAAATCGTCTCCGGCTTTGCCTTCACCCTTGGTATTGGCAATGAGGGCCGTCACCAGCTTCAGGATGTCCTTTTCGCTCTTGATGTAGGCAAAGGGATTGTAGTGCATGGATTTACTGAAGTTGATGGTGTTGAGGATCTTGATCTTATAGCCTTCCCGAAGGAGAAGCTGTCCGCATTCCACTACGACGCTGCCCTTGGGGTCGGTGACCACATAGCTGGAATGGCACTGCATGAGGTTTGGCTTCAGCCAAAACCGCGTCTTACCAGATCCGGAACCGCCGACTACCATGACGTTTTTGTTGCGTGCGAGCCTTGGGTCCTTGGGTCGGTTGTTCATGGTCAGGCGCTCCGTCTCCGTGAGGATGACGTTGTTGCGAAAGGTGGGATCGATAAAGGGTTTAATGTCCTCAGGTCTACCCCATGAAGCGTTTTGTCAACTGCAAATTTTGTTTTATTGACGGTTTTATCGAAGGGGTTTGCCTTCTCATTTTCTAACACATGAATGTAGACATTTAGGTATAAAAAAGGTGCGTAAAATCAAGGGTTTCAGCCCTTAAAAGTGAGGGAGTAGGGATAATATACCTTTTGCCCACCGAAAGTGCGACAAAATCCTTAGGGGCATATCGAGGCATTTGTGTATAGCAAAGAAGCATGTTCGCATACAACTATTATATTCTTTCAAACTGCCAAAATAATTTGATATCTCAAAAATATATCTTGTTTTTCGAAGGCGATTGTGGTATCATATACAATATATAGTGTTTGGGCGAGGTGAGAAACATGGGGGTTAGCTATAACAAGCTGTTCAAGTTGCTGATAGATAAAAACATGAAGAAAGGTGACTTATGTGGAGCTGCTAACGTGAGCCCATCGTCGCTGGCTAAACTCCGTAACGGGGAGAATGTAAATACTGACATTCTTGTTCGAATATGCAGAGTGCTTCAATGTGAGCCCGGCGATATTATGGAGTTGTCCCACGATAAAGATTCTGAGCTTTCGTAGAAAGATAGGTGAACACATTGTCACAGATAACAATAAACCGCACTTCTCCAGATAAGTGGAAACAGGATATAACCCGATCTGTTGATTTATATAATTCTTGGTTCATGGAGTTTGCACCTAAGGCTTTTCGTGAAACGCGCTTAGTAACTGCCGAACGGGTCGAACAGGCTCTAAAAGCTACAAATAATCTTGTGAATATTTCTTGTGAGCTATTGAAAAGACATCCTGAGGTGTTGCCGATTCTCCGAATGTCTACTTGTCCGCCAATAGCTCGGGATAGACTTGTTGGATTAGCAGGTGTTTCAAAAACACTTGTTGGAAGTATGGAAGATTCTTCAAATCCGAGACTTCCTCCTCGTATTGCTATTGAAACTCTTAACAATGATTTAGAACGAATTTGCGGCATAATAAGGAAAATGGCTGACCCTGATATATTCGTTTGGCTTAATCGAAATGAAGTTGCAACAGAAATTGAAATATCCCGTGCGGCAACGATTGTGGCTGACAGGCTATGTGGAGCTGTATCTGATCCGATTATTCGTAATGCACAAGAAAAGCGTCAGTTAAAAGCAATTGGAGATTGGCTTCAAGCAAGGGGATATCGTTATGTCGAAGGAATAAAATTTAGCGATATGGAAGTAGGAACGTATTCTTTCAGAACAAATGTCCCTGTTGCAATATCTGGTGCAGATGAAACTGCACAAGTAAATATTCCTGTTGATGTTGCAATCATGCCGATTAAATCGCATGAAGGTGAGCTGCCTTTGTTTATTGAAGCAAAATCAGCAGGAGACTTTACCAATGTGAATAAAAGACGCAAAGAAGAAGCGCAAAAGATGGCTCAACTAAGAAATACTTACGGGGATGACGTAAAGTTTGGATTGTTTTTATGTGGCTACTTTGATTCTGGCTATCTTGGATATGAAGCCGCAGAGGGGATTGATTGGGTATGGGAACACCGAATAGACGATTTAGCCCTATACGGACTATAAACGATTCTTTTGAAAATCATAGGCTTGTTTTACAAACTGAACTTGACGCCAAGAAAACGATTGACGAACGGCGAAAGTTAGGTCAATTTGCTACGCCTACTCAATTAGCGAGGGAGATTGTATCGTACGGTATTAGCAATATGGATACGCCGTATGACATTAAATTCTGTGACCCAGCTTTTGGAACGGGAGCTTTTTACTCTGCACTTTTGGCGGAAGCCGATGTCAATGACATAAGAATGGCAACAGCAATTGAAATCGACCCATTGATTGCTAACGCTTCTTGTGATTTTTGGAATGATTGTAATATTAACATTATCAATGCAGACTTCACAGATATTCAGCCGGACGATTATTATAATTTAGTTATCTGTAATCCGCCTTATGTTCGTCATCACCTAATTGGTGCCGACAATAAAGTTCGGATAAAAGACAAAACAGAAATAATATCGGGTGTGAAGCTATCTGGGTTAGCTGGACTGTACTGTCACTTCCTTTTGCAATCTGTTCAATGGATGGATGAAGGTGCGGTTGCTGGTTGGCTAATTCCGAGTGAGTTTATGGACGTAAACTACGGAAAAGCGATAAAGAACTTTTTGTTAAGCGAAGTTGAATTGTTCAGAATACATAGATATAACCCTGGCGATGTTCAATTCGAGGACGCATTAGTATCCTCGGCTGTTGTGTGGTTCAGAAAAAGAAAACCTACAACTAAAAGCGTAACGTTTACTTACGGCGGTACATTAGAATTTCCAAAAGTGAGCAAGGACATAAGTGTTGATGTTTTACATAATGAAACGAAATGGACGCGCTTCCCTTGTTTGCCGCAAAGAAAGGGAAAAGATTTTTCTCCTAAATTAAAAGATTATTTTGATGTTAAGCGAGGGATTGCTACTGGCGGCAACGATTTTTTCATCATGGAAGAATCCCGTATTTTAGATTTAGGCTTGCCATTTGAATTTTTCCGTCCAGTTTTACCGAGTGCAAGATATCTCCAAATCACCGAGATAGAATCAGACGAGTTTGGCAACCCGGTATTGCCACAACGTTTATTTTTACTTGACTGCCGATTGAGCGAAACAGAGATAAGAGAAAAATATCCACGGCTTTGGGATTACCTTGAAAGCGGTCGGGAAAATGTCGGACGCGGTTACTTGTGTAAATCTCGCAAGTGTTGGTATTTCCAAGAACAACGTGAAGCACCTATGCTCATTTGCACCTATATGGGGAGACAAAGCACCAAGAGTGATAGCGCATTTCGCTTCATACTAAACAATTCAAGAGCAACGGTCACTAATTCGTACCTCGCTCTATATCCACGCAAGAACCTTGCGGAAAGCCTTGCCCAAAAACCTGCTTTGAAGAAAACCGTGTGGGAATTGCTCAATGCAATAGCACCTGATAGCTTACATAGCGAAGGGCGTGTTTATGGTGGCGGTTTGCAAAAAATAGAGCCGAGGGAATTGCTTAATGTTGATGTTCCATTTATATTTGATGCTATACAGAAGGAGGTGTTTGTATGAGAAAAGCCTTAATAGTAGGAATCAACAATTATCATAAAGCAACGCAATTGAATGGTTGCGAGAATGATGCCACTGGCGTTACGGAACTTTTAGGGCTGCATTCGGACGGACGACGCAATTTTACAATTATCCAACCGAAAAGGGATATAACAACAAAAGGAGGGCTGTTTGATGAAATAAAAACTCTTTTTGATGGAAACACGGAAACAGAAGTGGCGTTACTTTATTTTTCTGGGCATGGGGGTTACGATTCATCAGTTAATGATGGATATATAGTTGCGACAGATTGTGTGCCCATATATATGAGGGAAATACTTGATGTTGTAAATCCTTCTAAATGCCGAAATCGGATTGTTATATTAGATTGTTGTCATGCAGGGGCTATGGGAAATATAACATCAATTGCTGCTCTTAACGAAGGTGTAACTATTTTATCCGCAAGCAAATCTGACGAATCTTCGTTTGACGGACCCGAGCACGGTGTTTTTACATCATTGCTGTTAGATGCGTTAAAGGGTGGAGCCGCAGACCTTACTGGACATGTAACAGCGGGAGGAGTATATGCCTATATAGATAAAGCGTTAGGGCCGTGTGGTCAGCGTCCAGTATTTAAGACAAATACTGCTCAATTTCTGCCATTGAGAGAGGCGGAGCCGCCTATTGACAGAAATATTTTACGAAAACTCTCCAACTATTTTCCCAATTCAGAGGATAACTATCAATTAGATCCGTCGTTTGAGTTTACAAATATAATAGGTAGTGTACATAGGAATCAAGAACCTTACGCTTTAGATAGGAATGTAGCTATTTTCAAAGATTTGCAAGCTCTTAATCGAGTGGGGTTGGTTTCACCTAACTGCGATGACTTGCCTATCGAAGAGCGCCATATGTATTTTGCCGCAATGGAGTCGAAGTCATGCAAATTGACTCCAATAGGAAGGTTCTATTGGCAACTTGCAAGTGATAATAAAATATAGGAGGAACAAAAAATGGCGAAAAAACGTACGTTTATAAGTTTCGATTACGACCACGATGCGAGCCTGAAAAATTTACTGGTTGGACAGGCAAAAAATGATGACTCTCCGTTTGAAATAACGGATATGTCTATCAAAGAAACAATCACGGAAGATTGGAAAAAGAAGGCTCGGACAAGGATTAAAGGTTGCGATGTGGTGGTTGTCATTTGTGGTGAACATACTAATACTGCCACAGGAGTTTCAGCAGAACTCAAAATCGCACAAGAGGAAGAAGTTTCATATTTCTTGCTTAGAGGATATTCTGATAAGACTTGCGTAAAGCCTACTGCAGCAAAAAGCGGCGATAAAATATATGATTGGACTTGGGATAATCTGAAAAAACTCATTGGTGGCGCACGATAAAAAGGAGAGCGAAGGAGGAATTAACCACCTTCGCTTTCCTTCCTCACAGTTCCACATCCTGCGCTCTGTGCGGTTGCCGTTCCTGTGCGGCCTCACGCATGATATTCTCCGCGCCCTTGCGTAACTGCTCCACGCTCCGCACTTCGTCCTGTAAGGCGTAATAACGCTCGCAAGCGGCATGTTTGGCGGCTGTAAGGCTCTGCTGTTCCTTGCGCCACTCCTTGATGGGCGGCGGGTCGGTTCTGCCGTTCATAACGGCATTGAGGTAGTCCCTCGCACCCTTAAACGCTTCGATTTCCGCGCTGTGCTTGGTGTAGTAGGCTTCGCACTTCTTCGGGTCTTTTATCCTTGCATACTCGTTGTAAACCGCCCTGTGGGTCTTGCGGCTCTCGTACTGCGTGATATGCTGTGAAAGAGTATCAAGCCGTCGTTCAGCCTTTTTTATTTTGTCGGCAAGGTCTTTGTAATTTTCATTTATGGTTTCGATGGTACTGGCAAGCTGCGCCATGTCGGTGATGTTGTGGCTCTGTATGAACATGAGGACGCTTGCCTGTGTTTTTAGATTGCGGATTTTCTGCCAACGGGTTTCAAGGTTGCGCCCGTCCGTGATCCGTTTCATTACATCCATCATGCTCGGCGCGTCCTGAATAGGTACGGAATACAGCCAATCTTTGGATTTGCGGATTCGCGCCCGTAACTGACGCATTTGGTTGTTGGTGATTTCGGCTTGTCGGTTGATGTTTCCCCTGTTCGTTCTAATGCCTTTCTTCTCCATTTGAGAAGCGGCAACGCCCATGTGAATGGTGGGTACTTGGTCGCTCCCTTGCCGTTCGTAGCTTCGGTGGTCTATGCGCTCGGCGTGGTTCGATTTCTCCAAATATCGGTTTGTGATGTCAGCCCATGCCGCCCTCCATTCCTCGGCTTTGGTCTGGTCGTTCCAGTCAACGGTGTTTACCTTTCGGCTCTTGTACTCACCGCTTTTCAACTTGATTTTTTCACCGTTTTCGTCAAGGATATATTCCTTTTTGGACTTCGCGCCCCATGTGCCATCCTGCTCGATTGGACGCAAGGTAAGCATAACATGGGCGTGTGGGTTGCCCCTGTCTTCATCGTGAATACATAGGTCAACGCACATTCCTTTTGAAACAAAATTCTCTTGCAGATACTCACGGGCAAGCTTAATATTCTGCTCCATTGATAACTCAACGGGGAAAGCGATTTCAAGTTCACGGGCAAGCTGTGCGTTCTTCGCGGCTTCGACTTTCTCAACAGCGTTCCATAGAGTAGAGCGGTCTGCGTATTCTCTGGGCGCATGGTCGGGCAGTAATATCTCTGTATGGATTACGCCGGGCTTGTTTGTGTAGTCATAGGTTTGCCCGTTGTACTCGTTTATGAATTTAGCTCCCGCCCTGTACGCCGCTGCCGCGACTGCCGATTTGCCGCCATTGCCCCTGCTGATTATCTTAATTGATAGATGATATATCGCCAATCAAACGCTCCTTTCACCGGCGGCTGTGACGGTGTGACAGTCGTTTTATACATACCCCCATGCCGCAGGGGGTGTGTATATTTTTACCGTCACACTGTCACGCTCCGCACAATCGCAATTTCTCTGCGCTTTCTGTCGCGCCCCTCCGTGTCGATTTCGAGGTTGTGTTTTTCTTTGAACAAGCCGATATGAGCGTTTAACTTTTTTGTGATGGTGAGATGGTTCACGCCGCTGTCGGGACTTATCCCGTTGAGCGCTTCGCTTAACTCGGTAGCCGTGCCGCGCCATGCGTCCCTGTCTTTCATAAACTCGGCAATCAGTAGACAGAACGGCTCGTCAAGGTCGGGCGTATCGGCTTCGTTCCCCATGAAAAGCCACTTGCATTTGTCGGGGTCAAACTCCAATTTGAAACAGAATCCCTCTGTGTCTCGGTTGGCGATTGTCAGCTTCGCTTTGTGGCTCGTCCGCTTTTCTTTTTCAAGGACAAAAACGCCGTCAACAGAACCGATTAAACCCGTACTGCCCGACAAGGTATTAAGCGGGTCGGGGTCGTACATTTTGCGAGTGTGGTGAATGAGTAGAAGAGTTAGCTTGTGCCTGTTGGTTATCTCCCGCAGGGCGGTCATGTCGCGGTAGTCGCAAGAGTACATTGACTTGTCCTGTTCGGTGTCGCGTATGCGTTCCAGCGTATCAATGATTATCATTTTGGTGTCGGGGTACTCTGTCAAAAAATTGTGCGCCTGCTCCAACAGTCCGTTGCTTATTCCGAGTGAAGCGGTGGCAAGGTGAAGCCGTGAGATGTCGGTTTCTTCTGCTTCTGTTTTCATCAGCCGCCCTTGTAACCGTGCGTGAGTATCTTCAAGGGCGAGGTACAAAACTTCGCCCTGCTCTGCGGTGAAATCCCATAGCTTGCCGCCCGATGATACGGCGGCGCACATATCAAGCGCAAGCCATGACTTGCCGATTTTGCCGCTCCCCGCAAGGATAAAAAGACCGTGCGGCAGTATCTTGTCTATGCCGAATTGCAATGGCTCAAACTCTTGTTTCATTAGGGCGGCTGCGTTGATGGTGTCGAACATTTTTTTGTTATCGTTCATGTGATAAGCTCCTTCTCTTTTTTGTCGATTGGGTAAATCTTGCTTCAAGGTCGGCAATTTCTTTCGCGTAGATTTTCATAAAGTCCCGGCGCTCGTCCTCTGTGCCTGTGATGAAAATATCGCGGTAGTAATTGTACTGCTCGTACTTCGTAAGGCTCTCAATGAACAAAGGGTGAAAGTCCTCATCGGGCGTTGCGGGTTTGTAATCCTCGCGCCACTTTTCAAGAGACAGACAGTAATTGTTCAACAGACGGAATGTCTGTTGCTCCTGTTGGTAATACATTATCTGCTCCGATATTCTCGGCTTCAATTCCTGGTATTCGCCGCCCTGTATGATGTGAAAATCCTGCGCGAGTTTCTGTGCGGCTTGGTAGGGCGGCAGGGCAAAAAGCTGTGTAGTCAGCGTGATAATATCGCCGTGCTTTCCGCAACCGAAACAATGGAAATGGGCGGGGTAGAGTTTAAGGCTCGGCGTTTTCTCCTTGTGAAAAAGGCAGTTTACAAAGCCGCTCCTGTTCGGCTGTATGCCGTAATATTTCGCCGTGTCGATTAGGTTCAGCCGTTCTTTGACTTCGGTAAAAAGGTTGTCCGTTTCTATCGCTCCTTTCGTGATAAATGAGAAACGGCAAGCCGCATAACACAGGCTTGCCGTTTCGTTTGGGGTTCGGGGTTTCCCTGATTTTGCCGCCGATAGGGGCAAAACGCCGTCGGCAGACCGCACACACCGTTTACGGTGTATAAGTGCGCCCATTAAAAATGGGAAAAGGACGCTACTCCGCTTCGGGCGTTTCCGTTTCTTCCGTTTCTGCGGCGGCTCTCGGCGTAAAGTGACGGGAAGATAAGGCGGTTTGCAATATCGCCTTTATCTGCTCGTTGTCGAGGTCAGCCGCTCCCTCAATCAGGCTTTCCAGTATCGCTCCGCGCTCGATAAGGCGTTTCGTCCTGTCCTTGCGCTTCTGTTCCTTTTGCCTTTGGTTCAGCAGTTTTAACCTGTTTTCTTGTAGCTTGATGTCCTCTTGGGCTTTGGCGATTTGCTCCGCGAGGCTGGATTTACTTCTCGGCATGGTGGTTTCTCCTTTCGGTTTTTGGTTTTTGTTAGCAAAACCGTTCTTGCTTATGTCAGCTTGGGCGGCTCGGCTTCGGGGGTAGCGGATGAGATCAATTCTTCGGCAAGGATTACTTTCAAGAGCTTGTCTTGAAATGTTTCCTTGCTGTCGTGGTTAAAGAAAACCTGCATCACATAGGTTTGCTTTTCGGTCTGCTTGGTCAGCGTTCCGTCAGGCTTTTTTGGTTCTGCGGTTTCTTTCGCGGCTCTCGTCATTCAATCGCTCCTTTCCGTTTTTTGGCGTAAAAAAAGAGACTTCCTGTGGTTAGGAAATCTCTGATTGTGTGGGGCATATTTAGTTTTAACCGGCGGCGGATAAAGCAGCTTTCTCCTTTTTCCTCGCCCTGTACTCCTTTGCTTTCATGCGCTCATACTCGCGGAGTTTTTCAATGTTTTTCTCCCTGTAAGGCTTGCGGTAGGCTCTGTGA
>Ga0136709_1000323_pt1 | contig 9479 bp, 9 predicted proteins | sample FlocCalmetaG_FD_101395 | JGI IMG/M metagenome (GOLD analysis project Ga0136709, IMG submission 101395) | Freshwater bacterial and archeal communities from Indian Creek, Illinois, USA - Floc-Cal metaG | ecosystem: Environmental > Aquatic > Freshwater > Unclassified | place: USA: Indian Creek...
CGCACACCCAAGAACCTGCAGGGCCGTAATTTGTGGCCCTGCTTTATCATTAGTGCTAAAGCATCAGTAAGCTGCAACTCGCCCCCGGCACCCGGTGTAATTTGCGCCAGACAGCCAAAGACCTCTGGCTGCAACAAGTAGCGCCCCACCACCGCTAGGTTACTCGGTGCTACTTCTGGCTGCGGCTTTTCTACCATGCCCGTAATCAGTCCTGTTTCGCTGTCAATGCTAACTACACCATACCTGCTAGTATGTTCCCACGGCACCTCTTGCACAGCGATGATGCTTTCGTCTGTGCCCTGCATGGCGCCAATGAGCTGTGCGGCACAAGGCTCGTGGCCTACAATAAGGTCATCTGGCAGTAGCACAAAGAAAGGCTCCTGCCCCACAAATGCCTTGGCACAAAGTACCGCATGCCCAAGGCCCAATGCCTGCTGCTGTCTAATATAGTGCATAGCCGCAAACTGTGCGGGCTTTAGCACCGCCGCAAGCGCATCAATGCTCCCCTTAGCTGCCAGTACCTGCTCAAGCTCAGGCGCACGGTCAAAGTGGTCCTCCAAGCTACCCTTGCCACGCCCCGTGACAATAAGTACCTCGGTCACACCCGCCGCCACCGCTTCTTCCACCACATACTGTATGCTCGGCTTGTCCACCACCGTAAGCAGCTCCTTAGGCATGGCCTTAGTGGCGGGTAGCATACGGGTGCCGAACCCGGCGGCGGGGATTACTGCTTTGGTTATTTTCATAGGTGTGTCTCCTTTGCTCCGCGATAACAATCAAACGCCACCAATACGTACACCTGTGTCTGGCACGATAAAACTACACGGCTTATCTTTTCGATCACACATTAATCCCGCGAGAACAAATCCCGTGTATACACCTTATCTATTACATCCCGTATCTCGTCCGTCACCCTGTTGGCTACGATAATGTCGGCTAACTGCTTAAACTCATTAATGTCTCTTACCACACGCGAACGAAAGAAATACTCTTCAGTCAAGCCCGGTTCGTAGACAATGACTTCCACCCCCTTGGCCTTGATCCGCTTCATCACCCCTTGAATAGCCGATTGGCGATAGTTATCTGAGCCCGACTTCATTGTTAGTCTGTAAACTCCAACGGTCGTGGGCTTTTTGCTTAATATCATACTCGCAACATGGTCTTTGCGCGTGCGGTTCGCATCAACAACTGCTGACATAATAGCTTGAGGCACGTCGCTATAGTTTGCAAGCAACTGCTTAGTGTCTTTTGGCAAACAATACCCACCATACCCGAATGAGGGATTATTGTAATGGCTGCCAATTCGCGGGTCAAGGCCTACCCCCTCAATAATTTGTTTTGTGCTCAGCCCCCGCACCTCAGCAAACGAATCTAGCTCGTTAAAGAACGCAACTCGAAGAGCCAAGTAGGTGTTAGCAAATAGCTTTATCGCTTCCGCTTCTGTCGGGTTCGTCAAGAGAATGGGCACATCCGCTTTAGCCGCCCCCTGAGCTAGCAAGTCAGCTACAGCTTGCCCTCGCGGCGATACGTCGCCCACAATTATCCTCGATGGGTATAGATTATCATACAAGGCCTTGCTCTCACGCAGGAATTCAGGGGAGAATGTGATGCTCTCCGTCCCGAATTGACGCCGCAGGCTCTCTGTGTAGCCCACCGGCACAGTCGATTTGATAACAATTACTGCCTGTGGATTTGCCGCGCGAACCTCTCGAACAACCCCCTCTACAGAGCGAGTGTCAAAATAGTTCTTTTCAGGGTCATAATCCGTGGGAGTACAGACAATCACATAGTCAGCCCCTACATAGGCCTGCTTTGCGTCTAGTGTTGCCTTGAGTCGAAGCCCGTTACTAGCAAGATATTGTGCTGCCTCCGCATCTTCCACTGGCGATTCGCGGCGATTCACCATGTCAACTTTTCGCGCTATCACGTCTACAGCGATAACTTCGTTGTGCTGTGCTAGGAGGATGGCATTGGATAAGCCCACATAACCGAGGCCCACTACAGCGATTTTCATGTGAATAGACCCCCTAAATCACTCGTCACTAATCTTACCCAACTGGCATCGGACCGCTTATATGGACATATTACGGAAAGACTGCGGGTGAGGACATCATTATGTAGTCGAAAAAAGTATTAGCCCACCATGATCACACAATAAGGGGAGGCAAGAATTGGCCGAAAAGATACCATTAGTGATGAGTTGGATATGGTCAAGTACTACGGTATGGGTAGTACGGCACGAATTGGACCATCAATACGGTGAATCCCCTATTGCAGAAAACACCCTATTGCAGAAAACAATTTGGGGCACCGCTGTGGATAAGATGGGTCATTTCCACAGTTGAGGTTAACCACTTACTGAGCAAACCCATTAGAATGAACCTGCTCATGGTCAAAGACAGTGGAATAGAATTTTCAAGGAATAAGCTCAGAGCCTATCAAAAGAGCCTATGCTGGGTAGTCGAAGAATTACCAGGTGAGGCATCACTGCGAGTTGCCTCGAAAAGAGAGAGGTACGCGGCAAGATGGTCTTGAGCCCCTACTTCACGAATGTGCTCGATGGCATACTGCGACCATTTGGCATATTCGTCATTCCCCATATCAATAGCGTCTTGAATTGCCCTTACGAAAACATCTTCAATTAAGGGTAGGTCCCAGCCGATAGAACGATGTCTTAAGTCCCGCCATGGAGTGTCCTCACTAATTATCACGGGGCAGCCTGCAGCTAGAGCCTCAAATATGACATGACCGTAGTTTTCGCCTAAAGTGGGCAAGACAAAAAAATGATAATGTTGCAATGTCCTCATAACCCTCTCGGTTGGCACGATACCCAGGTAGCGAACTGTTACGTTGGTGGGCAGTCGGCCAATTGTCAAGTTACAGCTAGACCAATAAGACATATCTTCGATTGGACCATAAATATCGAACACTACATTCCCGTTTATCCGTTGTAGCACATGCAGGATGAAATCTAGATTTTTTTTGGGGGTAATACGTGACAAAAACACCAGACTAACCGCACCTCTATCCTTATGCGTCTTCACGATTACCTCCTCCAGCAACACTTTTCGTGGTATCTGCGGCACCATCCTAACGTGTAATGCATTGACGCCTTGCCTAATGATGTCCTCAAATTCTAATTTGCTCGTGGCATGCCAAACAATCCCCTGCAGAAGGAACTTCTGCGCAAACCACAGAAATAGTTTCTTTTTTAGTGGTTTAATATCTAAAGCCCCCGAGGAGAATTCCCCTCTTGGCGCAATTACGAAAAGTCTCTCTTTCGTCATCCCCAACCGACGCATAATTAGAGCCATTATAGAGTAGATGGGCGAGAAAAAGCTGTTTAAGTAGATTACATCGTAGGCCTCCTTAGTCATGAGTTTGTACAGATGCCACAACTCCCAAACACGCGGTGCGTAGTAGACCCTCGCATACTCTTTTTGAATCCAACGACCCACCGGTTGCAAGCTGTACTGTTGTCTATCGCCGACATCTCTATCGGAAGTAACAATGCTTAGCAAGCAGTGCGCACCTATCGTCTCGGAAATCCGAGTAACTGATAGTATTGGCCCTCCACCTTTAACGCCAGGAAGAAAATGCTTCGTAAAAATCAAAATGTGATTCAAATTTACTTTTCACCCCGACCCACAAATGTTCTGCAAAATAAAACCTGAATTCTGCCCGACCCTATAACCTACATTCCCGGAATTTATAACGAGGGGGGTTTAACCAGTAGCGCCTCGTAGATGTCCTGTTGTTTGCTAGTTATTTCACCGAGTAACCGCCCGTGCTCGGGCGACTCAAAGAGCTCCATCGTATCGAGTTCATCAAGAAGGCCCTGCAGAGTACACTTTTCGAACAACCCTTTATCAACCTGAACTCCTAGTTTACTACCGGAAGCTAGCCGGGAATATCCCAGATAGAAAAACGGTTAAACCCTGCATTCCCGCTAACGCCTAACGAGCCGGTTGTAGCATCGCCCAAAAATCGTTGAAACACCTGCATTTTGAGCATTTCCTGCTAGCATGCTCCATCGTTATGTGATGCAATATACGTAACGAGGATGTAGGAGATGATAGTTTCATGAATACCCTGCATCCTCTCAAGCCCGTCAAGCTCCTCATGCCTAGCTATTATTACACCTATGCTTACCAGCCCACTTGCTCGCACCCCGATCAACTCAAATGTTCGGCTGAATCTTTCCCCGAGGTCGTGTTCAAGTAAATTGTCCACCGCTTGACGATGCATCGCAACATTGGAAGCAAAAGAAATTACAGTTGCTCGCCCGTACTCACTTGTCTTGGTATCCCGCCATTCTTGACCATACACAAAACCCAATATTATGGCAAACGCAATGATTGGAATCCAAGCGATGACCTTCCTGATCGATACTCCACGGACATATTGATAAGCAAACATTACCATTAGCAGCCCATGAAACAAATGACCCTTATTACCGCCGGTCAAAACATCAATTGCTATCGGGATAAGCCCCACGATTACTCGCCATACGGTTTTGTTTCTTCTCTTGAATAAGGCAACCCACAACGCTGCTACCGCAATCTCCTTAATCCCTATAAGTGAGGCAACAAAAGAACCAAGAGCACCTAGACTCATAGAAAATCCTAACGACCCGAGTGTGAACGCCCTTGACATCTGGGGAAGGGGATGCGCCCGCTGGGAATATAACAGCCAGTAACAAGCGCCATGGTAGCAACATGTACTACTATGACTGCTGCCCTTAGTTGTTCTACTTGACACGAAGAGTACACAGTGGCCCTGCTACTCCCTATCCCAAAAACATTCTACGCTCTGAAAAGATTATAGTGCACCGACAACTGTAACTCAACGTTTGACCCAGGACCGCTGCCACCCTCAACAACGTTGTCCAAAGAAAACAGGAAATGAAAGCCATAGCGGCAGTGGACTGCGGTCATGCCTCTGCTATGGATCTCACGGTATTACGCAATCCGAAGACATCTTGCGAACTTGTCGATACAAAGCCGCATAATGTTTCGCGGTTACCTCCGGCGAAAAACGCTCTGCGTTCTCAAACCCTCTCTCTACAAGAGACTCACGATACTGACGGTCATTGATTAGTCTTACATAGCCTGCTCTAATGGACATCACATCAAGCGGGTCCACAAAGCATGCGGCATCCCCCGCGACCTCTGGCATCGATGATATGTTGCTCGTCACAACGGGACGCCCTATCATCTGAGCTTCCAAAATGGGTAGCCCAAACCCTTCTATTAGCGAAACGAACGACACGATGTCGCTCCGACGATAATGATCGAGCATCTCGTCGTAAGACAGATCGCAAAAATTTTCATAACAAACGCTGCTGGACTTCAAACACTGTAGCTGTTCTGGGGACAGTCGCCCGATTATTGTCAGTTGACAGTTCAACCCTCGTAATGCGGCTATAACACGCAAGAGGTTCTTGTTAAAGGCTGTGCCAATATGTAGTATATTGGGGCGCGTTGAGTTAAAAAAATGCGGCGTTGCCCTGATGTAAGGAATGCAATTTGGGACCACGATAACTTTTTCTGGTGAACATCCGACTACCGTGAGGACTTCCTGCTTAGTCGCCGCAGATACAGTTGTCACAAGCGCCACTCGATTAATAGGTATATCAAGCCAGAGCCACTTAAATAGTGTCCTCTTTAAGCCACTTAGACGATGGAAAGTAGCGATGTCGTGGATTGTTAGAATCGTGTTCTTGCCATTTAGGAACATAGCCACATAGTGCACATCCCCGGTAATATGGTTAACCGCACCCGCCCTGCCTCTAGCTGCTAGAATATTAAGTAAACGCCAGTACAGGCCCCGGCTCAAGTGTGGGAGAACCTCTACGCGAACTGCAATATCGGATGGAATGTGCTCTCTTATTAGGCTAAATAACCCTTCTATGCTAAAGTTGCCCTTACCAGGGCGTCGATGAAAATGAACAACATCCACCTTCCCATCAGTCATGTGTCGTCCCCTCTTTTCTTGCGTGTACTAAGAATAGACGTATAAATACAGACACCAAAAACACAACGAAGATGTGTCGCAATAGCGCGGGGAAAATACCACTAAACGACGCCTCCCAATTAATCAACAGGAGAAAACTTACATAAATCCCACTGCGCAGCGGGATCCGCTCTGGTTTCAACAACATCCACTCATAGGACGTCCGCAAGAAAATACCTATTGTTGCCATCCCTAGCAAAACAGCTACGGTTCGTCCGTGCCTGTATAAATCGCCCATTACTGTAAGTGCAGGCGATGTCTGATAAGTCCCAAAGTACAGTCGCCCCACTTGTTCAAGGAGATCAAGCACTGGTTTCTCTCGCCACAAAAAACGCGGAACAAACGATAGAACTGCGTACTGGAAAATAGTTTCATCGATTCCAATCATTCTCTCCATAGATTCCAGCTCAGTCTTACGAGCTAGGATAACCCCTAAGCTGGTAACCCCACTCGCTCTTACTCCCACCAATTCCATTGGATGCCGCAAAGATTCGGCTAACGGACGACTTAGCAAATTATTGACGGCTGTCATATGAACCCCAGCAGTAGAGGAGAGTGATATCACACTTGCACGCCCATACTCCGCAGTTTTCACTGTGCGCCATTCTGTACCATAGACAAATCCCACAATAACCACGCAAATACTAACTAATACCCACGATAAAACCCGTCTAATATATACACGGCGCACGAATTGGTGCGCTGCCAACATTAACACGAACCAGTTAAACATAGCCCCCTTGTTCCCGCCAACAGCAATGTCTAGAGCCAATGGCATAAGGCCAAGTAGGATTCTCCACAGAGAGAATTTCTGTCGCCGAAAAATACACATCCACCAAGCTACAGTGGCAATATCTTTGATCCTTGCAAAGGCGAAAACGGTAGCGCCGAACACCCCAACATGGAGATTGAATCCGTATGCCCCTATAGTAAAGGCCAACATTTGCAGCGCTAGCCCTGAGACTAGAAGGATCAGCACAACTAATTCAGAATCAACATTGGCTCCACTAAAAGTGTTTCTCAAAAACTTTCGCGCCAAAAATCTTCCGATGGGCGAAAGGTAACCTGCCACTAGACCTAGCGCCGCTATCAATGACATCACAATCGCTGCTCTTATCTGCGGAACTGGGTCCCAAAGTAACCACGGCATTAAGGCTGGAGAATCTGGGGCGAACATTAGAGTCATGGCTGGAGTAATTACTTGGGTGCCGAAAAAGAAGATAGTTGCATAAACTAGGGGATTATAAATTAGAAACACTTTGCGCGGTTGGTGCACCGCAAGAGGGAGGAGGCAAACAACGCTAGGTAAAAAGGATATCAAGGCAATGGATAGCGCTCCGTTCCCCCCCAACCCAAGGATGCCTATGACTCCGAAAATTAAAAGCACAATTGTCGCCATGTTCATTCGCACACCGCCTTTCGCACATACTGACCAGCACTTAAACCAACATCCTCCACGGTGCTGCTATGAGAACTTATCTTTTGCAAATGCATGCATTCGCCTCCGCCATGCTCGTCTGAACACGACTTGCTGCGACCACGCAAATGATACAAACTTAAGCAAAAAACGGAGTACGCTGAAGGTCTGAAATGCACCAACTAGCACTCTAGTTGTCGTCCCCCCCTTTCGAAGAATTACCTCCCATCCTTCAGAAACGACTGCGGGATTCTCCTTGATTAGCGCCCTCAATTGAAAAACAAGCAGCCTATACTCCCTGCCCACAATATAGCGCAACCAAGCAAACGCATTGTTTCGGTACGACCCCAATACATGTTTCTCTCTCATCAGGGTGCCTTTCTCCACCGTAGCCCATCGGAACTTAGCAGTAGCCATACCTGCTGTTCGTTCTCTAATCTTGGCAAGAGGCTCCCTCAGATACAGCACGCTGCCATATTTTCCCAATTCCCACCAAAGATCGGCGTCACAGTTCAGTCCAAACTTGTCGTCAAAGCCACCCACATGTTTGAATATATCGGACCGCATCATCACAGTGGCGGCCATGACGGGGCTACTCCAACTACCAGCAATAACTTTCATGAAGCTAGGTCCGCTTGTTACATGAGCGAACTTCCTTACGTCCTGCGATGTGACTTCTCCATCATCGGCAATAGTCACTAAACCCGTATGGACATAGCTAGCGCATGGGTTCTTCATCAATGCGGTTAAGCTCTTAGACACTATTGTCGGGCAATAAAGATCATGATCATGGTATATTGCTAAGTACTTGGCCAACGGTAAATTAAGCGCATAGTTCATGTTACCGTAGAGCCCGCGGTTCTTTTCGTGTCGCACATACCTGATCCTCGCATCGTTAAAGGAGCTAACAACTTCCGCTGTGCTGTCGGTTGAAGCATCATCAAGAACATACAAAGTGAAGTTGCGCTCAGTCTGTGTAAGTATAGACTTCAAAGACGCCTGCAGGTGCTCTGCACGGTTAAATGTTGGTACACATATAGTCAAAATGCTGCTATCATTCATACTATCTATCTCCTTGCTGTGAACTGTAAAATAATCGATTTGCAGGCATCGGGCATTAATACAGAGTAAGTCGCATTGACCGTAAGCGTCAAATACTGCACACCTCGCGCCTGGTCCTCTCTCGTGAGATACTCTGTTCATCAGAGTTTGTGAGGGAGGATTTATTGTGACCAAGGATGCCTTAAGAAAAGTTACGTGGGAGCACCGGATGACCGCATACAAGTCTAGCGGCCAAAGCGCTAGGAGGTGGTGTGCAGAGAATGGGGTGAACGTTACCCAGTTGTATTACTGGCTCAAGAAGGAGAGCACCCCCGCGGAGCAGGCCTGGTTGCCCGTCGAGATCAAGGAGCCGGCCACAGAAAGCGCAATAAAAATCAGGGTCGGCGAGGTTATGGTAGAGGTTAAATCAGGGTTCGACCCGGACTTGCTGCTGAAAGTGGTTAAGGTCCTAGGAGCGCTATGTTAGTCGAAGCTCTTTCTGACCGGGTTTACCTGGCAGCAGGTAGCACGGATATGCGAAAGTCAATTGACACCTTGGCGGTTCTAGTCAAGGAGGGATTTAAGCTTGACCCCTTTTCCTCGAGTCTCTTTGTTTTCTGTAGTAGGGATCGTACCCGTCTAAAGATACTGTTATGGGACCATAATGGTTGGTGGCTGTACCTTAGAAGGCTTGAAAAAGGGAAGTTCGACTGGCCAGAGGGAAGTAACAAGGTCACCTCTATTACTCGACGAGAATTGCGTTGGCTACTCGATGGCCTGCCAATAAAGCAACGTCACGCCCATCCCGAAGTCACAGCAAGGTTACTGTTGTGACCTTAAATATTTGCCAAAGAGCCTTGAGAATGCAGGGTTTTTCGGTCGTCCCGGCGAATAAATAAGTATGAGAAATGAACAACAAATCATCACAGAACTTGCGGACAGATGTGCTTTGCTGGAACAGCAAAACGCTGAACTAGTTGCCAAACTCACCTGGTTTGAAGAGCAA
>Ga0136709_1000333_pt1 | contig 9412 bp, 8 predicted proteins | sample FlocCalmetaG_FD_101395 | JGI IMG/M metagenome (GOLD analysis project Ga0136709, IMG submission 101395) | Freshwater bacterial and archeal communities from Indian Creek, Illinois, USA - Floc-Cal metaG | ecosystem: Environmental > Aquatic > Freshwater > Unclassified | place: USA: Indian Creek...
CTAAATTTGCTACTCCTGAGGATTTGAGTCCTATTACAGCCCTTTTTCTAGTGCTTTGGCGATCACAAGGCGTTGTATCTGATTTGTTCCTTCATAAATTTGCGTGATTTTTGCATCACGCATTAAACGCTCCACCGGATATTCACGGCTATAACCATAACCTCCAAGAATTTGCACTGCTTCTGTGGCCGCAGCCATGGCAGTATCGGTGGCAAACATCTTAGCCATGGAGGCTTGTTTGCCATTTGGCAGCCCATTTTCTTTGCGGAATGCAGCCTGATACACGAGCAACCTTGCGGCTGCAATTTGCGTAGCCATCTCTGCCAGTTTAAAAGCAATTGCCTGGAAGTTAAAAATCGGCTGATTAAACTGCTCTCTAGACTGCGCATACTTGAGGGCCTCGTCAAACGCTGCCTGTGCAATACCAAGGCCTTGCGCACCGATCCCAATCCGTCCGCCATCGAGGAGACTCATGGCAATCTTAAAGCCTTCCCCTTCCTTGCCCAAGCGTTGACTTGCCGGAATACGGCAGTCTTCAAAAATCAGTTCGGTGGTGACATCTGCATTTAAGCCCATCTTCTTTTCAATGGCACCTACTCTGAAGCCGGGCGTATCTTTCTCTACTAAGAATGCGGTGATCCCCTTGGCACCAAGGGCGCGATCGACAGTGGCAAACACGGTATAGACCTGGGCATGCCCGCCGTTGGAGATGAAAATTTTTGTACCATTTAGAACGTAATCATCGCCATCCTTTTTCGCCAAGGTACGCAGTGCTGAAGCATCTGAACCGGCATCCGGTTCTGTCAAGGCAAAGGCACCCACATATTCACCGGCAGCCAGCTTTGGCACATATTTTTGTTTCTGTTCTGCGGTACCGAAATTAAGAATAGGGAACGTCCCTACCGAGGTATGCACCGCCAGGATGACCCCTGTCGATGCGCAGGCCCGCGATACCTCTTCCACGCAGAGAATATAGGTGAGAAAATCGGCGCCGGCCCCGCCATACTCTGCGGGAATGGGGATGCCCATAAAACCCTGGGCGCCCAGTTTCCTGATAATTTCAGTGGGAAATACCGCTTTTACATCATTTTCTGCAGCGTAAGGTGCAATTTCTTTTTGGCAAAATTCACGGAACAGCTTTTGCATCATTTGGTGCTGACCGCTTAGTTTGAATTCCATCTTTCTCCTCCTATTCCCCGTGTCAGCGTTTAACGCGTTTAACGCCTGCGGTCGATGCACAGTTACTGTGGCAATACTATGGACGTCTGCTAATAGGTATAGAAGCCTCGACCGGACTTGCGACCCAACCAACCGGCGGAAACATACTTGCGTAGCAGCGGGCAGGGACGATATTTAGAATCTTTAAAGCCATCGTAGAGCACTTCCATGATGGCAAGGCAAGTGTCCAGACCAATCAGGTCAGCCAGAGCCAAGGGACCCATGGGGTGGTTCATACCCAGCTTCATCACGGTATCGATCCCTTCCACTGTGCCTACGCCTTCCATCAGGCAATAGACTGCTTCGTTAATCATGGGCAACAAAATCCGATTGGAAACAAACCCGGGGAAGTCTTTGACTTCAACAGGAACTTTATCTAATTTCTTTGACAGGCTATCAATCACCTGATAGGTTTCGTCTGAGGTGGCAATGCCACGAATAACTTCCACGAGCTTCATCACAGGCACCGGATTCATAAAGTGCATGCCAATCACTTTTTCCGGGCGCTTGGTGGCAGCGGCAATTTGCGTAATCGGCAATGATGAAGTATTACTGGCAAGAATTGCCTGTGGCTGGCAAATTTCATCAAGCGCGGCAAACGTGTCTCGCTTAATTTTTGCATCTTCCACAATGGCTTCAATGACCAAGTCTACATCTTTGCCGGCTGCCAGAGACAGTGTTGTGGTAAACCTTCCCAAGATAGCCTTTTTCTCATTTTCTGTCATGCGCTCTTTTTCCACACTGCGGGAAAGATTTTTCTCAATAAGTTTCATGCCGCGTGTGACAAACTCATCATTTATGTCCCGCAGTACAACCTCAAGGCCGGCTTGGGCACACACTTGGGCGATTCCACCGCCCATTTGACCGGCACCTAACACCATAACCTTTTTAATCTCCATCTGCTTCCTCCATTCTGCCTCATCTTAACTCATATCTGCAAAATGTTTTGCTTGCAATAAACCCAAAGAGGCAATTCTGCTTTAATCCTTATTGCTCTAGCTGAATAATGGTGGCCTCACCTTGTGCCGCACCGCTGCAGATTGTAGCCATGCCATAGCGACCGCCGCGTCGCTTCAGTTCTGTTAACAGAGTCATGAGCACACGTCCACCGCTGGCACCAATGGGGTGACCAAAGGCGATGGCTCCACCGTTTACATTGACAATCTCCGGATTCCAGCCACCCAGCTTAATTGATGTGAGTGCAACGGCGGCAAAAGCTTCGTTCACTTCGATTAAATCTAACTGCTCTGCGTGTAAACCCGCTTTAGCCAAAGCTTTCTTTCCGGCTAAGGCGGGGACGGTGGCGATATAGGGGGCGGCAGCTGATACGGCACCCTGAGAAACAATACTGGCCAAAGGCTTAAGCCCCAAAGCTTCTGCTTTTTTCCGGGACATCAGCACCAGCGCAGAAGCACCATCAGAGATTGGCGGCGCGTTGCCGGCAGTGACGCAAGCTCCCTGTTTAAATGCCGGCGGCAACTTTTGTAAGGCTTCCAAGCTGGCATTTTTGCGTGGCAACTCATCGGTAGCAAATACGATTAAATCGCCTTTCTGCTGAGGAATGCTGACGGGAAATATTTCTTCCTGCAGCTTGCCATCTGCAATCGCCTTCACCGCCAGCTGGTGACTGCGCAGCGCCCACTCATCCTGAGCTCTTCGCTCGATGCCAAATTCAGCTGCCACATCTCCACCATGAACACCCATATGCACATCGTGAATGGCACACCATAGACCATCTTGCAGCATAGCATCTACCAACCGGCCATTACCCATGCGATAACCGCTCCGTGCCTTCTCTAATAAATAGGGTGCGCACGACATGTTCTCCATGCCACCTGCTACAAAGATCTCACCGTCTCCGGCACGGATTAAAGAATCAGCCAGATTCACGGCTCGTAAACTAGAGGCACAGACTTTGCTAATGGTGTCAGACGGTACTTCCACTGGCAGACCGGCTTTGAGCGTGGCCTGTCGGGAAGGGATCTGACCGGCCCCCGCCTGTATCACCATGCCCATCAACACATAGTCAATGGCAGCGGGGTGGATCTTGGCCCGGGCCACAGCTTCCCTAATGGCCAGCCCGCCAAGCTCTACCGCCGGCACATCTTTAAGTGAGCCCAAAAAACCACCAAAAGGCGTTCTTGCAAAACTAATGATGACTGTTTCGCTCATGTTCTCACCTCTTCTGCTTTCTTCTTTTTTAGTACGGTAGGCCGGAAGCACCATTGTGCGACTACTTCCACATCTCGGCCAGTTTAAGATACTTGGCCGGGAAAGCAGGCTTATAATTAAGCATGTTCGGAATAGGATACCGCACCCCGGCCTGATGGGTAGCAGCCAAACCGGCAAGTACATCCTGAATCTTGCCATAAGGGATGGCAAAGGCCAGCTCCTCATCCTGGGCCTGACCGAAAACCCGTTCGCCGTTACCTGGCAAGACTACCTGATACTGGCCGGTGACAACGGTGTTGACAATACTTTCGGAACATTCGGCACGCCCGGAGAAAGAGGAGGTAATACAGCCACCCTGTTTATAAAGAGCACCTTGAACTAAGCGCATCACCTGAGCCGGTGTGCCGTAAACCAGGACGATGTCCGGCTGAAAATCAATCCGTTCTAGAGGTCCCACCACCAGATAAGCATACTTGTGCAGTTCAAACCGGCGAACAGCTGCTTCAGACTTAGCCCCCGCCTCCAGTGTCTCTGTATACATACCCTGGGCCAGGTTGCCTTCGGAGTAGTAAGGCAGAGCCTCCCCCCAGCCCATCACCACCGAGCCGATAGGGCAGGCTTGGTCTGCACCATTTAAGGCAACCGTCCAGCCATATTTCCGGGCAAAACCCAGAGCTTGACAAATAGCCACCGGTTGACCCAGATCTTTGGAGGGTATTTTTACCTTGACGGGCAGTTGTTCTTCCCTGCCCAACAACTTCAAGCCTAGAGGGAAGGTCTGTAGCCGGAGGTATTTCTCAAGTTGTTGGGCGTATTCTTTGGTCATGGGTATTCCTCCTATCTTTGGGCTGGCACTTTCTGCTACCCACCACTACACCGGCATAACTCCCCGCTTACGTCTGCTAAACTCCATGTCCTTGTTCTGGTAAAGACTGAAGCGGGCAATGAGTTCCTCCCGTAAATCATTGGCCTGGACGATGCCATCGATAATCATTTCTGATGCCAGGCGGTAGATGTCGATATCCTCCCGGTATTCCTGGCGCTTTGCTTCAACAAAGGCGGTGCGCTCCTCGGGAGCCAGCTCAGCAATTTTGTTGGAGTAAACCGCATTGACTGCCGCTTCGGGACCCATCACAGCAATCTGGGCCGTGGGTAACGCGAGACAACAGTCAGGCTCAAAGGCCGGCCCGCACATGGCATATAATCCCGCCCCGTAAGCCTTGCGTACGATAACTGAAATCTTAGGTACTGTGGCCTCGGAGATGGCTGATACCATCTTGGCCCCGTGGCGGATAATCCCTGCGCGTTCCACTTTGGTCCCAATCATAAAACCAGGTACATCTTGAAGGAAAAGCAGGGGAAGATTAAAAGCATCACACAGATTGACAAACCGAGCAGTTTTGTCGGCAGAGTCCACGAACAGCACCCCACCCTTAACCTTGGACTGGTTGGCCACAATGCCCACCACCCGTCCGTCCAAGCGGGCAAGTCCGGTGATGAGTTCCTGGGCAAAGAGTTTTTTGATCTCAAAGAAGCTGTCGCTATCTATCAGTCCATTGATAAATTCGTACATATCGAAAGGCGTGTTTTGGTTAACAGGCACAATCTCTCTCAAGTCTCTTCCCGGTGCCGGAGGTTTTCCTTCCGTTGTGGCCGGCCTGCTTTGCCAGTTAGCCGGGAAATAACTCAGATAACTTTTAGCCAGACTAATGGCTTCCTTTTCATCGGCTACCAACACATCGCCGCAGCCGCTGACCGAGCAATGCATTCTGGCTCCACCCATTTCTTCTAGAGTAACCTTTTCCCCAATAACCATTTCCGCCATCCGGGGGGAACCCAAGTACATGCTGGCATTACCGTCCACCATAATGACAATATCGCAAAAGGCCGGAATATAAGCACCACCGGCGGCTGAAGGGCCGAAAAGCAGACAAAGCTGGGGAACCAGCCCCGAAAGTTTGACTTGGTTGAAGAAAATCCTTCCCGCACCCCGCCGTCCAGGAAACATCTCAACCTGGTCGGTGATGCGCGCCCCTGCTGAGTCCACCAGGTATAACATAGGTGTCTGCAGTTTGATGGCAGTTTCCTGAATCCGAATTATTTTTTCCACCGTCCTGGCCCCCCAGGAACCGGCTTTAACAGTGGAGTCGTTGGCCATCAGACAAACTGTGCGGCCCTGAATTGTTCCGGTACCGGTCACCACTCCGTCAGCAGGCAAATCCTCCTGCAGACAGTTGGCAAAAAGTCCGTCTTCCTTAAAGGAACCAGCATCCAACAACAGCGCTAACCTTTCCCGCACAAAAAGCTTGCCTGTTTTCTTAGCCTCCTCATGATACTTAGGAGTCCCACCTTTTTTAACCCGGGCAATCTCTTCTTCAAGCACTTCCCCGAGTGTAACTTCTCTATCGGCAATTTTCTCTGCCATCGTCCTTTCTGTCCCTCCTTTGATGTATTGTGCCTGATCAGCTGACGGCTGACCCGGCTACTCCCCCAAGTAGATCGGTTTTCGCTTCTCTTTAAAGGCTGCCAATCCTTCCAAACGGTCTTTGGTGGGGATTAAAACCTCATATGCACTAGATTCCAGGACCAAGCCGTTGTCCAAATCCATTTCCAGACCATGGTTGATGGCAAGTTTAGCCTGCCGGACTGCTAAAGGAGCGTTGGCTGCCATTTCCGCTGCCAATTTATAAGCCTCAGCCAGCAGGTTTTCTCCGGTAGTCACCTTATTGACCATGCCGATGGTCAATGCCTCGCCGGCCGATACTTTCCGGCCGGTAAAAATCAATTCCTTGGCTTTGCCTACCCCTATCAACCTAGGTAACCGCTGGGTGCCCCCGGCACCAGGGATAATCCCCAGGGACACCTCAGTTAAACCCAGTACGGCATGATCGGCTGCCAGGCGCAGGTCACAGGCTAGGGCCAGTTCGGTGCCTCCGCCTATGGCGATGCCATTTATAGCACAAATCACAGGTATCGGCAATTTAGCAAGGGAACTAAAAGTCTCCCTAATAGTAAAGATGAATCGGCGGACTTGATCCTGGGTCATCCCTACCCGCTCTTTGAGGTCGGCCCCGGTGCAAAAAGCCTTGCTGCCGCTGCCGGTGATGATAACCACCCGAAGGGAGCGGTCGGCCCTGATTTCATCGATAATACCGCGCAATGCCAATAAGGTCTGGAAGCTTAAGGAATTAAGGCTCTCCGGCCGGTTCAGGGTGATGGTTGCTATTCCTTCTTTTACGTTATAAAGAACCAGTTCTTCCAAAACCTTCACCTCCAATTATGATGGGTTATGATAGCAAAATATTTCAGTACCCCTACTCCAGAACTATGAGCACATCGCCTTCGTTGACGAAATCGCCGATCCCTACCTTGACTTCCTTAATCTTACCTGATTCCATAGCATTGACGTTGACTTCCATTTTCATGGATTCTAGGCAAACCACGTCTTGCCCGGAAGTTATTTGCTCTCCGGGGGAAACCATCAATCGCAAAACCACACCAGCCATATTAGCCGTCACTACTTTCATGAAAATCAGCTCCTTTGATGTATTGTACTACTTTTTAAGGCTTGCCTTCCGAGAATCTACTATGTTTTCAGAAATAAATCCGGTGGTTATAGCGCCTTCCCTGAACCGGGGATGGAGCAAGATTTCTTTCAACACAGGGATATTGGTCTTGATACCGTTAAATTTACATTTATCCAAGGCCGCCACCATAGCCTCGATGGCCTGCTGACGGTTTTCCCCCCAGGTGATGACTTTGGCCACCATGGGGTCGTAATAGGGGCTGACGGTATAACCTGCACTGACACCACAGTCGATACGCAGCTTGGGTCCTGACGGCAATTCCAAATCGCCTATCGTTCCTGGTGCCGGAAAAAAGGTGACAGGATCCTCTGCACAAATTCGACATTCAACCGAATGCCCCTTGGGTGGAAGGGTGTTAATGCTCAAAGGCTCTCCAGCAGCAATCTTGATTTGTGCAATCACCAGATCGACCCCAGTAATCATCTCTGTAACAGGGTGTTCGACCTGGAGACGGGTATTCATCTCCAGGAAGTAGAAATTACGGTGTTTATCCACCAGAAACTCCACTGTACCGGCATTAGTATAGTAAATGGCCTGGGCCGCCCGGATGGCCACTTCACCCATGCGACGACGCATTTCTTCGTCCAGTAGCGGGGAGGGAGCTTCCTCGATAATCTTTTGATGGCGGCGTTGGATGGAACACTCCCGTTCATTGAGGTGGATGGTTTTGCCGTAGTGATCCGCCAAGATTTGCAGTTCGATATGACGAGGTCCTTCTAGAAATTTTTCCAGGTAGACGCTACCGTTGCCAAAGTAGGCAGCTGCCCTTGACCGACACGTCTGGAAAGCATTTTCCAGTTCTTCCGGGTTATTGACTACCTGCATGCCGATGCCCCCGCCACCGGCAGCGGCCTTTACCATTACCGGGTAGCCAATAATTTCTGCTGCTATTCGAGCCTCCGGCAGATCGGCTAAAGGCTCAGACCCTGGCACTACCGGCACTCCGGCTTTTTCCATCAACGCTCTGGCCATGGTCTTTTCCCCCATCTTGACCATGGCTTCAGGAGACGGCCCGATGAAAGTTAACCCTGCTTGAATGCAAGCCCTGACGAATTCGGGATTCTCCGAAAGGAGACCATAGCCAGGATGAATGGCATCCGCTCTGGATTCCTTGGCTACCGCCAGAATTTTATGCATATTAAGATAGCTTTGCGCTACAGGAGGGGGTCCGATTAGGTAGGATTCTTCAGCTTGCAGAACATGAGGAGCTTGCACATCAGCTTCAGAATAAACAGTGACAGCAGGGATACCCAGCTCCTGACAAGCCCGCAGAATGCGCACCGCAATTTCACCACGGTTGGCAATAAGAATTTTATTGAACATGTAGCTGACACTCCTTTTCTGGCCGGGCAATGAGCGTTGACTTTATATAACCTAGGGCTATTTTCGTCTCCCAATATCCAGCCGGCTTGTTAAAGCGCGCGATGTATATTTACATCTTTCAATGCGCTGTTTTGCATCTAAACACTTAGTTCAGGTAGGTTTTTATATAGTTCCAGTGCCTGGGGATTTACTAATGCATCTTTATTGGGAACATCTTCCCCATGAATAGTGCGTTTAACTGCAATTTCTATCTTTTTGCCATTGATTGTGTAAGGAATGTCGTCAATCTTGATTATTTTTTCAGGCACATGGCGGGGTGTGGCGTTTTTGCGAACATTTGCTTTGATTTGTTTTTTCAGTTCCTCGGTGAGCTCCACCCCCTCCTTTAGCCTGACAAAGAGTATCAACCGGACATCATTGTCCCAGTCCTGCCCCACCACTAGGCTATCTAGGACTTCGGGAATTGCGTCCACATGACGGTAGATTTCAGCGGTACCAATACGTACGCCTCCAGGGTTTAACGTGGCATCGGAACGTCCGTAAATGATTAAGCCGCCTGTATCTGTTACTTCCACATAATCGCCATGGTGCCAGATCCCCGGAAACATTTCAAAGTAGGTCCCTAAATACTTTTTGTCATCCTCATCGTTCCAGAAATAGATGGGCATGGACGGAAACGGAGACGTGCAAACCAACTCGCCTTTCTCGCCCACCACCGGTTTGCCATCCATATTGAATGCTGCCACTTTCATGCCCAACCCCCGGCACTGTAATTCCCCAGAGTATACAGGGCCAATGGGATTACCAAGAGCAAAGCAGGAAACAATGTCTGCTCCACCGGAAATTGAGGACAGGCAAAGGTCTTCTTTGATGTCGCGGTAAACATAATGGAAACTGTCTACTGACAACGGTGAGCCGGTGGATAGAATTGTTTTGAGCCCAGAGAGGTCATAACTCTCTTTTGGTTTAACGCCTGCTTGCTCCAGTGCCGCTAAATATTTAGCGCTGGTACCAAATACGGTGATCTTTTCGTCCTGAGCCAATTTAAACAAAACACCTGGTTGCGGGTAAAACGGGTTGCCATCAAAGAGAATTAACGTCGCACCCACAGC
>Ga0136709_1000342_pt1 | contig 9319 bp, 4 predicted proteins | sample FlocCalmetaG_FD_101395 | JGI IMG/M metagenome (GOLD analysis project Ga0136709, IMG submission 101395) | Freshwater bacterial and archeal communities from Indian Creek, Illinois, USA - Floc-Cal metaG | ecosystem: Environmental > Aquatic > Freshwater > Unclassified | place: USA: Indian Creek...
GGGATGCTCAAAGAGATATGAATGATTATTGCATAACAAACAATAGTGTAAGCCTAGGAGATTTAATTAGAAGACTGAGAACTTTACATGATAAATTAACAGACACCAAACTTCCTGTAATAGACAAGATTGATTTCTTATTTGTTGATGAATTTCAAGATACAGATGATGTGCAGATTGAACTAATGAAGAAATTTAGAGAGATTTTTAAATTCAAGTTTTTTGTTGTTGGCGATATTAAACAGTGCATTTATCGCTTTAGAGGTGCGGAAGTAAGGGCATTCGATACTTTGACCAAAGAACAAGCACCAATGTATTTTATTTCCCTCAATAAAAACTATCGTACAGATATTCATTTAATGGATAAACTTAACACAATTTTCTCTATATGGGATAACAAAGGCGACCTCGAATATTCTGGTGACGAAATTTTGATAGGAACAAAGAACTACTGCTCTTCCCCAGAAATTTACAAACTGCTATTTGGAAATGTGCAAATATTTGAAAAGAAACTAGTAAACTCAATCAGCAAGCTTAGAGAAAAACTAGAGAGTGAAAAAGATAAAATTGCTATTTTAGTGAGATATAATTGGCAAATTACAGAAATACGAGAATTGTGTGAAAGGAATCAAATCAATATTGAAACTGAAATTGGAGGAGAGCTGTTTAGAATAGATCCAACTATAGATCTGTTTAAGCTGATATTGGCTTTGAAATTCAATCAATCATCTAAATACCTTTACAACCTTTATACTACTTCATATATCTCTGATAATATGCCAAAGACTTTCTTGTGGAGCAAGAAAGATACAGAGCTAACTGAATACTTTTATAGTAATATTCCTGCGAAATTAAATAAGTGGAATGAATATATTGGAAGAATGCGTACCGAGCCGGTATTAAAGATCATTCGTGATATTGTTGACGATGTTAAGCCCTGGGAGATATTTGCAAAAAAGATTAGTGCTTTTGGTAAAGATATCGAAAGAGATGAATCTTATTACATTCGAAATCTCGATCAACTGTTTGAAAAATTGATTTTGGCATCCAATACGGATTATTTGACTATAAACAAGCTGTCTGACTACTTGGAAATAATGATACTTACAAGACGAGAGGAAGAAGCACGAGAATCATATGATATTGAGAATTCAAAGGCCCAGATTATCTGCACTACCATTCATAAATCAAAAGGCTTAGAGTTTGATACCGTAATCTTGCCGTATTGCGACTTTGATATATCAAGTGCCAGAGCTAAAGGTGAGGTAGATCTGATTTATTCAGGGAATGAAGTCGGTTATAGGGTTTTGGGCAATAATTTCAAGTCTGCTTTTGAAAATGATCTTTATAAGAAGTTTCAAAAGAATGAGCTCATAGATCGGAGACGTGAAGAAACGAGAATATTATATGTTGCTTTAACGAGAGCTATTAAGCGTATTGTATATTTCTCGGAGAATTCAGGCTCGCGCAAACATGCTAATTGTTGGAATAATATGATAATGGAGGGAGCAAAGTGAGAATCTTTACATATCCAAATCCATTCGAGATAAACAAGAACGAGGAGCTTTGGAGTATTGTCACTAAGTTCCCACACTATTGTGCTTCTGATACACTGGTGCAAGGGCTCGAATTTGAATACGGAAGAAAGAGCTTTGGCATTTTGAGAACTGTAAATTCTCTTATTGAGCGAGTATTGGGTAGTTATACAAACAACCCTCAAAATGATATCCAGATGTTTCTAGCTGTATCAAATATTATAAGATCCTTAAAAGATGCCGACACAAAAGCTGCTTTTCGGTTTAATATAGCAGATGTTGTGGAATCAATGAAATTTCTGTCTATACTTGGTTGTGACAGTAGCATGTTTGATCACAGAGAATTATCCGATGAACAAGTAATGCTACTTGATATTTATGAGAAGGTTCTGCAAAGTGGCTGCATAGAATTGTTAGAGAGTTTGAAGCAATTAAATAAATCAGATTATATCATCGCGGCACGTTCAACAATAAATGATGAAATTGCTTATCTTTGTAATCGTACACCGAAGTACATGCAACTAGGTATTACTTTGCCTATTGTTACACCAAAAGATGGTTACGAAGCAATCCATATAATCATAGAATATTTAAATAAGAAAATAAAGCAAGCACCAAATGATGTGTTTTCTCCTTTACCACATTCAGATGACTTAGACAGAGCTAATTATATTCTATCGTTGATAACAAATAATGACGACTCTATATTTGACAGGATTATTATTCATGGTGTTCATAGGATCACACCCGAAATGTATTTCCTTTTTAAGTTATTAGAGAACATCGGAATTGAAGTTATATTCCTGATAAACTATGCTGAAAATCTCCCGAATGTTTATAAGACTTGGAAAGAGGTTTACTCATGGTGTGATACAAAATTTGAGTATCAAACAGAACTGAACATTTCTTCTGGAAAAAAGTTGGGAGTAGCTATTGCTGGTATTATTGAAGGTAAAAAACTAGCCATTCATCCGACAGAAGAAGTGACTGTGTTTAGAAACTTAACTTCTTTTACCGACCGAGAGGTTAGACAGGTATTCAAAAAATCAGGCGAAAATCTTAATAAAATGCGTACACAGTATTACGCTGTTCGTGGTGAATCAAGTAATGAGATTTTAAAAATGTATTTTCCTGAACAGTTTAATCAAAAACCTTTTTTGTCATATCCCATAGGTCAGTTTATATTAGGTATCTATCAAATGTGGGATTTTGAAAAAAATACATTGATACTTAATGATAAAAGTCTTAGTGAGTGTGCCGTTTCTAATCTTTATAAAGGGTATGGTCTTCCAAATGTGTTTGAAATTATCAGCAAAACAAAACTGTATTTTAGCAATATTGAAACTATAACAGATTATTACAAGCGCAGTAGAGAGTTGGAAAGAGCACTGCAAATTATTTCCAGCAATAATAGATATTCTCCACTAAAGAAACTATCTTTTTTCAGCATTACGCTGACTGAGTTATCTGAATTTAGAGCTTTCTTAGAGTTTTTAGAGGATGTTGCAAATAAGCTTTTTAAAGACGTAAATCCAACAGTTGACTTTGGCAAACACTTTAAAACGCTTATGGAAATTATTTCCATTCCGTCGTTAAGCAGTATCACTCTTTCAAAAACGGAACAAGAGTTGATTAGTGAGATTACAAGCAAGTTAAATGCCTATGGTGAAAAAGAAGTTATTGGAAATATTGAAGACGTTAAGGAGGCAATTTCATTTTTCTTATCTGAAAGAAAGACCGGTGATACTTCAAATTGGATTGTTAGAGATTTTTCTCAAATAGATGGTGGTGTATTATTGAGCAGAAAATCAAAGGCAACTAATTATCACTTTGCCTGCTTATCAAACGTACAAATGCTAAAGCAACCGGATGATATACTACCATGGCCGTTAACTTTAGATATGTTTAATGGATATAAAGAAGCACAATCAGCAGTACCTATTGTGAACAGAGGATTACTTGAAATGCGCAATTTTTTGAAATATACATTATTTTATGGAGCTTTCTTTACAAAGTGCGAAGTGAAGCTCAGTTACATTCAGGAAGAAAATGGCGAAGAACAAATGCCATATTATCTACTCAATGTACTGGGACTTAAACAACATATTTACTATGAAGATGAAACGACTTCATTTTTAACTGATGAAGAAGCTGACTTCAGTCGCAGGAGCTTTAGCAGCGGGAAGTTGGAGCAAGAAGCAAAAGAAATGTTTTCTATATGTCCATATAAGTTTTTACAAAATGAGGTTTTAAAAGCACCTATTGAGTATTATAGCGATTACCATATTAAATATTATGTATCAAACTTCATGTATGCGTTTATAAAGGGAAGGCATAATATCCAACGTGAATCATTAGAGCAAGTTATCACAGCAGAGTTTAAAGCTGTTCGCAAACTTTTTCCGTTTTGGGATAAGGTTGTGGTTCTTGATATTGAAAGAAATACTCGTAAACAATTAGAAGATTTACTATCGCGGCAGGAATCAGGTCGTCACCAAAATATCTTTTTTGAGCTTACCTATGAAAGGCGAAAAGAAAACTATTTGATTGCACAATGGGTTGATGCTAGAACTCGTGAAAAACAAATGAACTTTGACAAAGACGGATTGTCTGAATCAATTTCGAATTATATGGGGTCTAATCAACTCTATCCACGTCGAGATGAACTACCACATAAAAAGGTGTGTGAAAACTGCAATTTTAGTGGAGTATGCCTTCGTGATTATTATGAAGCCTTTGCACAAATAGAGAGGGATAAGTAATATGAACGCTTTGACAGAATTTTTAACCTTAGCAATAACCGAAACGCGACCACAGACGGGTGAGTTTAATGTTATTGTAATGGAAACGAGAAGTCAAAATATTGTGCCTATACTCCTTGTTAGAGAACAAATAGTATCAAGTGAGGGAGTTGTTTTTTGGGATATTGGTTTTGTTACTTCGGTAAGCGGTAATATGCAAAGGCAATATCTTGGTAATGACAACAGTTTGTTTCTGATAAGTGGAAGTGCAAAGCTAGGTGCTAACAAAATAAATACTTTTAAGGCTATTTGTGATGCAAAATCGACCTCGCCACAGACTTTTTTTGACAACGAAAAGCAACGCTTTTGCATATTAAAGATAAGCAAAGTCGAGGATTTGTCAATTTTCTTAGACAAAAAAAGCGAAATTGAAAATATAAAGCACTATCTTTCTGTATATGTTTGCGGTATGCCAGCGTACCAAAATCCGATTTCTCTATTGAACAAGGATTACAGGTGGATCAACTTCTGGAATTGGATATATAAGAATGATGCTTTTGACGAGAAAAAGAAAAAGTATATGAAGTTACTTAATCGCAGGGATAAAGAGCTATATTTAATTCTCTACCGACATCATTTCAAAAACAGCAATCACCATTGGATTGTAGGAATGCACTGGTTATAAAAGGGGTGTAACAATGCAAATTAAAAATCTTCTGAACGATCACTATTATGGATTAGCAGATGAAAAAGAAAAACTAACATTTTTTACCGAGGTTGTTTCTTTTATGTATGAGATAACCATGCAAAAAGCTGATGTTGTATCACAGCTCACCGCTGAAAGAGATAATCTGCAAAGCAAGGTTAATCTAGCAATGGAATTGATAGAAGAAGCAAAAAATGATACTTTAAAGGTTAAAAAAGCCACTATATGCGAAACAAAGAAGAAACTGCAAATTACAAGAGATAGAATTGTCGCTATTGCTTCCACATCAACAGTTCTCGGAATGCAAATAAATCAAACAGATGATAAATCGGTAATGATTGATACTATTAATAATATAATTGCAAGCATAGGGATTGTCACAGGAGAACTCTCGGATTTAGGGCTTTGGGACAGTGATGAAGATAAGCCTGTTATAAAACCAGTCGTTATTGAAAACGGTATTAAAAAGAAACCGAAAAAAATAAAAGGCAGTGGAAATGAAGATAAGTGAATAAATATATAAGCGAGGTGAAATTTATGGCGCATTACGGTATTGACCTTGGCACATCAAACTGCCTTGTTGCAAAAGTAATTCGAAATTTAGATGATAGCTTTGATGTAAAGTGCTTGCGTGATGATGACGGAAGCGAGAGTTTCCCGTCTGTTGTATATTTTGAAAATGAAAAGCGATATAGAGTTGGCAATACTGCTCTTAAAAGCTTGCATGAAAAGCCAGACAGCACCGTTGAACTGGTAAAGGTTAGGCTAGGAAAAATAGACAGAATTGAAATACAAGCAGGAAAAACTATATTTGATAAATCGCCACAAGAAATTTCATCATATATTTTAAGCCACTTGAATGTGATACACCACAACCAGGTAAAAAATGCGGTTATTACTGTTCCGGCGTTTTTCGACCAAAGTCAAAAAGATGCAACAATGCAAGCTGGTAAGATAGCTGACATGACTCCTAAATTTTTGATAGAAGAACCTACTGCCGCCATAATGTATCATATATTCTCTGAGTATAAAAACAAAGGTTTAGATTTTTTCGATGGTAAACAGGTCAAAAAGATTTTAGTTTTTGATTTTGGGGGTGGAACGCTAGACCTATCTTTAATCGGTGTTACTCTTAATGGAAGAGAAGTAAAACCAAAAGTAATTGCAATAGGAGGAGATACTGAACTTGGTGGGAGTGTAATAGACTTTATTTTTGCAAAAGTTATCTTAAAGATATTGAAGCGAAACTATGCCGATGACTGTTTTATAAATGATGCTTATAAAGCATATGACGGATATTATGACAGTTATATGAATCATAATGAAATGAGGTTTGCCGATAATATAGCGCCTGATATAAAAAACTTTATATTCAGGTTAAAAAGAAACTTGGAACAAATAAAGATGATATTGTCAACATCAGAGAAGGCAACTATTGTGTTTGAAGGGCAGTATAAGCCTGTCGATATAACTCGTGAGCAGTTTGAACATTATGTGCTTATGAGTGATGAACTGAATATTAGGGATAGAATTGAAACCGCTTTGAATCAGATAAGTAAAAAGCGCGAGCATATTAGTGAGGTGCTTCTAATAGGCGGTAGTTCTCAGATACCGTATATCAAAGATATAATTTTGGAAACTTTTAAGGATATGGGCATTACAAAAGATCGTATAATGCTATCAAATGATTTTGAACAAGCTGTCGCTAAAGGAGCAGCCATTCAAGCAGCAATTTCTGATGGGATACCTATCCCGCCGTTTATACTTAATAAATGTGAGAGCATTGTGGCAAGAGATATTGAACTAGAACATGCGGGACACTGTCAATTGTTTGTTGCAATGGGTACAGAATATCCTTTTAGGAAACGGAAAGAGTTTGATCTGAAAATTGGACATGCTCTTTCGGAAACGGTGTCTTTGCGTTTAAATGAGATTATCACAAAAAGCGGACAGGTCGAAGAAAAACGTCAAATATGCAATTTTGAGTTTTATTTGCCGATATATTATACAAATGATAATATTACAGTTTATATGAATATTGATGAAGCAGGTCTTTATCAGATTGAGGCTATACACAATAATACTGGCGAAACAGTAGAATTAGAGCCACACAAGAGATTCTCATTATCAAATAATGAGATTAAGTTGGCTTCATTAACAGCAAAAACAATGGTTGATGTGAGTTAGGGTGCAAAAGGTAGTCCGGTTTGTAGGACAGAACATATGGTAAAGTTTACATATACGCAACTAAGTTGTGGCAAAGTAAGGTGGGAGATAATATGCATAAAGTAGGTATGTATGTACGGTGTCCAGTTGATAACGAGACAAAGGTACTTCATGAATCAAGAACTTACTTTTTGGGACAAGTTTCAGAGATGAACGAAGAAACAAAAGTGTTTACGGTGACTTTCCATGACCCTATGAATCTGCGCTCATTTTTCACTACCATTCCCGAAAAGAAAGTTTACCATGAAAAATATCTAGCCCGTGCGGCAGCTCATGAAAATAGCATAGTTATGTTTAAAGGATATAGAGTCAAGGTGCTTTGTGTTTCTAAGAATGACGATAAAGAAAAGCACTATGCCTATTTTGTAGAATACTTCAAAGATGGTAAAGCGACAGTAGGTGAAGTTTCAGAAGCACAGATAAAAATTCCATTTACTAGAGCAAATTATAATCCGGCAAATCAAATGATGAGATATGAACTTCATAATCCAAGTTGGTATATCAGCAGACGAATTGTAAGCAAGTCTCTGAATCTTATTACCAATGCACCTTTTGGTTTTAAAAACCTTTTAGGAACAAGAGTTCATCTATTTACTCATCAAGTAGATACAATCGTCAGGGCTTTGTCAGAGAACCCTTGCCGGCTTATGCTTGCTGACGAAGTGGGTTTAGGCAAAACGATCGAAGCATTAGCTATTATAAAGGCTATGGTTGACAAAAGACCAAATTTAAGCTCTTTAATAATTGTGCCTGAAACTCTTATTTATCAATGGCAAACAGAAATATCCTTTAAATTTTGGCAAGATGCTGATATATGGGCTGTCGATAAAATTTCAGATGCGAAAATGGTGCTGGTTTCACTAAACGAATTATCAAGAGACTATGAGAAAATAGCAAAGTTCTGCAAATGGGATATGTGTGTGGTTGATGAAACTCACAAGCTCCTTAGTAATGATGCGCTTTTTTCTGCTGTTTTGAAATTATGTAAGGCAACTGATAATTTGTTACTTTTAAGTGCTACTCCTATTTTGCACAGAGAGCAAGAATATGGGAAATTATTAACATTGCTTAATCCAGTAAGATTTGAAAACATGTCGTTAAGTATTTTTAACGATCTTTTGAGCAAGCAAAAAAGCATACAGGATATTATTTATAACTTAATGAGAGATTTGCCGGACTATATCCAATACGGTTTACATGATGATTTTATTGACAGCTTGCAACAGATAAACGATGAAATAAATGATGATAAACTTATGGAACTTATATCAAATATTGATTCCAGTGCGGACGATATGGGATTATCACAAGTTAAGCTGGCATTATCATATATAGCTGAATTCTATCAAATTGAACGTGGAATAATTCGCCACCGCAGAGCTGAGATAACTTCTGCAAACATTAAAAGGCAGCTTGTAGATATTCGTTATGAAATGATAGGAAGCGATATAGGTTTTTATGAAGAAAACTGTTATAACGCTGTTATTGACTTAGCTTGTGATTTATGCAATAACGAGGTTGATAATGTAATTGATTTAGTGAAAAAAATAGTTAGTGCGGTGACAAGTACACCTTATGCCTTGCTTGATGTTATTGCTCAGAATAAACCTTGCCTTAAAGACTTTGATACAGAAAAGGTTATTTCCTTTGCGAAAAAGTGGCAACAGGCTTATGACTATGAAATCGCTCGCATATCAGAAGTAAGCGATGATATCGATAACTTTTACAGCAAATTCTCAAAGATAGTAGATTATATTGATCAAGAGGATATTAATTCAGATAAAAAATTCTTGGTTTTTACAGGGTTTACTGCCACAGCAAAAAAACTTGAACAGTGCTTTAAGCAGTTTTTTGGGAATGATTCAACATGTACTTTCCACAATGGTAAATCTCCCGAAGAAATGCAAGATGCGGCCACATTGTTCCAAAGCGATGAAAGTTGCCGTTTTATGGTGTGTGATGAATCTGGTGGTGAAGGTCGTAACTTTCAAGTTGCCGATTATATCATTCATTGTGATCTACCTTGGTCTCCGGCAATACTTGAACAGCGTATAGGTCGTTTGGATAGAATAGGTCGTATAAGCGGTAAAGATGTAATTTCTGTAGTTATA
>Ga0136709_1000392_pt1 | contig 8797 bp, 8 predicted proteins | sample FlocCalmetaG_FD_101395 | JGI IMG/M metagenome (GOLD analysis project Ga0136709, IMG submission 101395) | Freshwater bacterial and archeal communities from Indian Creek, Illinois, USA - Floc-Cal metaG | ecosystem: Environmental > Aquatic > Freshwater > Unclassified | place: USA: Indian Creek...
AAGTGTTAGAAGCTGCACAGAAAGAAGCATCAGCTAAAGGTGTAGATGTATTTAATTTAATTGCCACACGTGTAAATGGTGTACCTAGATATATTGAAAAACTAGGTGCAGATTTTCAAGAAAAAATTAATAAAGCTAGAGATGACAGAAATAAAAGTTTCTTTTTAAGTGTTATTGATAAAGCCAAATACAATAAACTAGCTAAAGAAGTTGTCGATAATAGTATTCTTTCTATTGATTCTACTCCTAATTTGGATGCTGAAGAAAAAGCAAGACGAATTGATCGTATAAAAGATAAGTTGATATTAGATCGTGAGTCATTCAATGGATATAATGATCGTTTGTTTTATAAGATTTTCTATCAATCTATTGATTCAGATAAACATGCATCTAAAGAATACAAAGCTATGTCTCCTGCAGCATTAGATCTTTGGAAATTTATTGTAGAAGGATTGAATGCAAAGGCCCAAGATATGGGATATATCGGTAGAGCAGACTCATCATTTTTTGCTTTAATGGATGCCCTGCTTGTAGATAAGTTTTCAGATGTAAAGAATGTAGGTGGTAATCTTAAAGACTTCTTCAAGGATACATACACTGTTAGAGTATCAGAAGAACAAGCATATGGTAAGGGAGCTAGAATAAATCGTGAAACAGGAAAAGAGGATACAGAAATTCCTAAATACTTTACAAGAACAGATAGAAAAGCAGAACAATTGTCTACAGATTTAACTAAGGTAGTTCCATTATGGATTAAAGCAATTAATGAATATGAGCTTAGATCTGAGATGGATGATGTATTCTTAACTATCATAGCTGTAGAAAAGAACAAACCTACTTTACTAACAGATAAGAATGATGATCTTCTCAATGATATGGGCGAACCTGTAGTTGGTTCTGAGAATAAAAACATTGATCAACTTGAAGATATGTATAACGATTACATACTTGGTAGAAGTCAAAACGAAAACTCATTTTCAAATAAACAAATTAATTTAGCATTTGATAAAACGGGTGGTACTGAAGAAGATAAAGAACGTAGAAAATTAGGTGGTAAAAAGATTGTATCTGGGGTAAGTTCTTGGACACAGATGTTAGGAACAGGACTTAAAGCTACAGTGGGTGTTCCTAACTGGTTTGGTAATCAGTTCCAAGCATATATTAACTCTGGTAACTTCTATAGATTTAAAGAATTTAAAAAGAACAATATTCGTTCAATTATTCCTGGTGCAATTAAAGGCATAGAGTTAGGACTGTTAGATATTTTTATGCCTCTTAATGAAGATGTTGCTACAGAAGAAAGAAGAAAGATAGCTTGGAAACAATCTCCTATAAAGTGGTTAAAGACTTTTACATTCCAAGATGTAATGATGATTACAAGTTCATTACCTGAGAAACGTTTACAAATTGCTCAAGCATTGACATTCATTCAGAATACAATGGTTTTAGATGGTAAGCTTGTAAATATTCGTCAACATTTAATTGTACAAGATAGAGCTGTTAAATACAACATGTCTGAATCAGAGCGTGCTGCATTAGAGAAATCATTTGAAGCTCGCGTGAAAGAGTTACAAGATACTAAGTCTTTGTTAAAGACTGCTGATGATTCAGGTGAGTATGTAACTATTCCTGGAGTTAGTGATCAGGAAATTGCTGAGTATCGTATTACAATTAGAGATAACTTTAGAGATATGAGTGGTCAGATGAGTCAAGAAGACAAAGCTGGTTATACTCGTGATACAATGGCTAATGCATTTATGATGTTCAAAGGCTGGATTCCAAAACAACTTTCTATTCGTGGAAAGGATATTAAATACAACGTTAAGCAAAATCGTTGGGAGTATGGTAGAACACGCTTGTTTGGTAAACTTATATTGAAGTACGGACTCTCATCAGTTAAAAAATCTATAGCCATTATGAATGGTACAGATGAAGGATTGAGGTATATGCAAGAAATGTTAGATGCAAAACGTGATGCGTATTTTGAAAGAACAGGTGAAGAACTACAGATTACAAATGAAGAGTTCTACGATCTAATGCGTAAGGCTGTTCGTGATCAGTTTAGAGAAATACAAGTTGTGCTTCTTACATTAGCGATATACTTTGGAAGTAAACACTTTGGAGATGATGATGATGAGGAGGATCCATTAGTTAAGAATAGATGGAAGTACTTATCTAAAATCTTATACAAAACAGCAGAAGAGGTTAACTTCTATTACAATCCTTTATCGGTACAAGGCTTCACTAATGGTAACTTGATTCCTGGTATGACTTTAGCAGTTAAAGCTGGATCAATTATAAAAGCTGGCGTAAATGAAATGACAGGAGTAATTACTGGTGATGAAGAGTTACAAGACAAAACATATTTTGGTAAAGCTGTGTTTGATATTGTTCCTGGTCCATCACAATTTCAAAGAGAGTTTCTTCCTAACTGTTGCCCAGAAGCTGCTAAAGAGTGGGGCATTAGAGTTCAGGCTGAAACACAAAGACGCTAATAGCTATATTATGTGGGATAGTTTTCTATAGCTATCCCACTATTCAATACAATTCCGTATTTTTATAATTAAAATTTAATTGCATATCATGGATATATTATGCACGGCTGATTTGTGCCCAGTTATATTAAACTCTACCTGCGTATTCTACGAAGGTAACACTTTATTATACACTGGTATTACTACCAATGATTCTGTACAAACTGCTCTACAAAAAATAGATGCTAAGTTTGGAGATGCTATGGTGGGATATACATTTACTAATGGTGTATTCCAATCTGTTGCTGGTGCTCCTGTAGGATTGGGTGGAAACCTTACAGCTAATATTTCTATTGGTGGTAACTTTACATTAACATTTGTTGGTAATGTAAAAGCTGCTAAACTTGTTACAACTGGAGGTACAGCTTCTCAGTTTGTAAAGGGTGATGGTACATTAGATGGCACAGCTTATCAAGCTGCAGGTAATTATATTACAGCATTGACAGGTGATGTTATTGCTGCTGGTCCTGGATCAGTGAATGCTTCTCTAGCTGTAGTTAACTCAAACCCAGGCACTTACGGATCTAGTACACGTATTCCTATAGTAACTGTAGATACAAAAGGTAGAGTTACAGCATTAACAACAACAGCTGTTAGTGTACCGTCTGGTATTCTTAGCTTTGTAGGTGATGTATATGGATCAGGAGTTACTGGTTCTCCTACAACATTAACATTAAATAATGTTAACTCAAACGTTTACACAAACAATACTTTTTTAAAGTTTAAAGTTAATGCTAAAGGATTAGTTACAGGTGCTACACCTGTTACAAATCTAGATGTAGAAGCTGTGCTAGGATATGTTCCTGTTCCTGAAACAAGAACAATTAGTATTAATGGTATTGTTCGTGATTTACAAGCTAATGCTGTGTTTGTACTTCCTGGAGGAGGAAGTGTAACTAGTGTATCTGTAACTCCTGGAACAGGTATTTCTGCTAGTGTAATTAATCCTACAACAACCCCTAACATTACTATTACTAACACAGCACCTGATCAAGTTGTATCTATAGCTTCTGGTACAGGTATTAATGTTACTGGAACCTATCCAAACTTTACAGTAGCATCTACTGGTGGAAATGCAATTACGCAATTAACAGGTGAAGCTACTGCTACAGGACCTGGCATTGCTACAGTTACATTATCTACTCCTGCTGTTACTAGTAAATTATTAACTGGTGTTAATATTACAGGGGGTACTGTAGTTGATACAGATACAATCCTACAAGGTTTTGGTAAATTACAAAATCAAATTAATAGTTTGATTGGTGGTTCTATTTACCAAGGTGTTTGGGATGCTGCTACTAACACACCAACATTAGTAAGTGGAGTTGGTACTGATGGTTATTACTATATAACTAATGTTGCTGGTAATACAAACTTAAATGGTATAACTAACTGGAACGTTGGTGACTGGGCTATATTTCATGGAGGTGTTTGGCAAAAAGTAGATAACACAGATGCTGTTGTATCTGTTAATAATTACACAGGAGCTGTATCATTAGTATCTTCTGATATTCCTGAAGGATTAACTAATTTATACTTCACTAACACAAGAGCTAGACAAGCAATATCCTTAACTACTACAGGAACTTCTGGTGCATCTACATACAATGATGCTACAGGTGTATTAAATATTCCTCAATATCAAGGAGCCTTAACTAACGCTGTTACAGGAACTGGTACAGTTACATACATACCGCTTTTTACAGGAACTAGTGCAATAGGAAATAGTGTTGTAAATCAATCAGCACCACCTGCTATTGGTTCTACATTTCAAGGAGGTAAAGTTGCTTATATTCTTCAGCCTGGAGATCCAGGATATGATCCTAATTTTATTAAAGGTTTCATAGCATCAACAACAAACCAATGTTGTTTTCCTTTAGGACCTTATAACCTATCAGGGGCAAACGGAACTGCAATAGGTACAGGTGCATCAAACACTGCTCTTATTATAGCTAATGGTGGTTCCTCTACAAGTTATGCTGCTGCGTTTGCTGCAAGTATTACTGATGGTGGATATACAGATTGGTTTTTACCAAGTAAGGATGAATTAAATAAATTATACTTAAATCGAACTGCTATTGGTGGATTTACTGGGACTATTTATTGGAGTTCTACCGAAGTTTCGGGCAACCAATTTCTTGGTATCACTCAGTATTTTACCGATGGTAATCAGGTCAATGATTTTAAAAACTCTTCCCTATTTGTTCGTGCAATTAGAAATTTTTCAATAAGTGCTACTCCTAAAATTTCTATAACAGGAGATTTGTCAGTTAGTGGAATATTAACTTTAGGTTCTACAATTTCAAATGGAACTTATACATATTCATTACCGAGTGCTACAGGTACGTTAGCTTTAACAAGTGACATTCCTTCTTTGGCTGGTTATGTTCCAACATCAAGAACTTTAACTATTAATGGTACTTCATACGATTTAACTGCTGATAGAAGCTGGACTATAGCTACTGGAGGTGTTACTAGTTTCAATACTAGAACAGGAGCAATTACATTAACTTCTGGAGACGTAACTACAGCTTTAGGTTTTACTCCATATAATGCAACAAACCCAAGTGGTTTTATTACATCATCTGGAAGTATTTCTGGTAATGCAGCTACTGCAACTACCGCAAGTAATTCAACACAATGGGGAGGTTATAACTTACCTACCAGAACTAACTGGCAATCTAGAAGTGCTGGAGATATAGTAGTAGGACAATTATCATGGAAGAATTATGGTAATAACCATACTATATTTGATGCATCACAAAGTACATCTCCTGATGGTGGTGCTGTAAATAATGCAAACTCACAAAATGCTTGGACAGGCACATATCCAACATTAATGGGTTGGAATGGAGCAAACACTTTTGGTGTTAGAGTTGACTCTGCTAGAGTTGCAGATTCATCAGGAAACTCATCAACAACAAGTCAAACAAACTTTAGTTCATTAACTACAAATGGTGGTAATGGTTATAACGTATCTTTTAGACCTTTTACAGGAGCCACATTTAACGTAGGATACTCTGGAGGTAATCTAGGAATAAATGGACCATTTGTTAATGCAACCTTCAATGGAACAGCTGATCCTTCTCCAGTACCTCTTTTCTGGAACTGTTCTACACTAAGTGTATTCATTGGATATAGTGAGCAAATGCGATTAGTTAGTGGTGGTACATTATATATTGGTGGTGGTATTGTTCAATTCTATGGTTCTTGGTCTGATAGAACATTAAAAGAAAACTTAGCAGTAATTGCTAATCCTTTAGAAAAGATTTCTAAACTAACAGGATATACATTTGATTGGACAAAAGATTCTCCATACAGAAACAATCCTGCAATTGGAGAACGAATCAAAGATGCTGGTTTAATTGCACAAGATGTACAAGAAGTATTACCAGAAGTTGTTACAGAAAAAGATAAGAAGAAACACGTAAACTACAACGGTGTTACAGCTTTACATACAGAAGGTATAAAAGAATTAATCAAAGAGAATCAAGAATTAAAAAATAGATTATCTTTGTTAGAAGAAAAACTTGCACTAATTGAAAGTAAACTATTATGATAACATATATATACGATATTATATCAAAACCTACGGTACAAGAAATAAACAATTTTCCTAATGTAATTGTAGCATCTGTGTGGGAATATACAGCCACAAGAGATGAAGATGGTGCAACAACATCAATAGCAAATACTACATTCTTTTTGCCTCCTGCTGAAGGTGATCCAAACTTTGTTCCTTATGATGAGGTGACAGATGAATTAGTGTTCACTTGGATTAGTGCTAAGGATAATATTCCAGCATTACAATTATATTTAGCTAGTCTATTACCTGAACCAACCACTACAACAACAACCACTACTATACTTACTACTAGTAACACTACAACTATAAATGAATAATTTTACATGATTTACTTGCATATGTAATTGACATTGCATATATTTACCACAAACTCAAATAGCCTTAATATATTTTTCCTATTATCTATAGGAGGGGTATATTATTTTTTTTTCACCATGGCAACTCACTCGCAAGATTACCTCAAAGAACTTACTAATATGGACTCACGACTTACAGAAATGGAAGGCAAGATAGATACTATCGATAAAAAACTAACACAAGTCGTTGATGCTATCCTAGGAAACCCCCTAACTAAAATAGGTGGTTTTGTTCACGACATTGAAATTATAAAAGATAGAATTGACAAATTAGAAAAGCAACAACTTGTTTACGAAGATTTAAAAAAGAAGGCAATCTGGACTCTAGGATTAATAATAGTAATAGGTACGATTGTTCAATATGTTTTAGATATATATTCAGATATTAAGAATTAATATGCAATTTGGAATCAATCATTATTGGAAACCTACTCCTCGTAAGGTAAGGTTAATTGCTGATTCATTATTGGCTGCTGTAACATTCTCAGCATCTATAATGAGTTTGAATGGTAATGTTACTGTGGGTACAGCACTTTTTATTATAGGATTTATTGCTAAGGTTGTTTCTAATTTTTTTACACAAGGAAATAAAGTTCCTAGAAAACGTAAACCAATAGTTAAGAAATGAAAAACAATGTTGTCTTCGGTATAATTGTTATACTCTTAGCTATTATATTTTTACAAAGATCGTGTACTTCAACATCTACAGGAGATAAATCTAAGATAGATACTGTAACTGTAGTAGATACATTTTATTTAACTAAAGATAGTTTAATCTTTTCTAAGCCTAAGCTTATTAAAGTGTTAGTTCCTAAATACTTACCAGCAGAATATAAACCAGATACAAGTTATAGTGGTTTGTTCAAACAGTTTGATGAGTTAGTCACTAACCATACAGTTAAAAACATCTATCAAGATTCATTATACATAGATTCATTAGGATATGTAATGTTAACTGACACAGTTCAGTTCAACAAATTACAAAATAGATCTAGCTATTATAATTTTAAGATTCCTCACATCAAAGAAACTGTAACAATCACAGAACAATCTCCTGCTGTTAGACAAGTTTATGTAGGAGGTGCATTGAGTACATCTAAAATGTTCGATGCATATAATCTACAGTTTGGTGTTCTTTATAAAACAAAAAAAGATCAATTGTTTGGCCCTGTAATTAGTTTTAATACATCAGGTCAAGCAATGTACGGAATACAATCATATTGGAAAATTAAACTAAAAAAATAATGAGCTTTATTAACTTTATTAAATCATTCTTTCAGAAAGAAAAACCAAAATCTGTTGTAATCAAACCTACAATTAGCGAAGAACAACAAGAGAAATTAGAAAAAAAGGCAAAGCATGAAGCTTTGGCTCAAGCATTATCTGGCAAAGCTGAACTTGTTAAAAAGAAAATTGTTAAAAAAAAGAAGTAATGTCAGAAGTACCTTCTATAGAAATTCCTGAATCAGGATTTAATCTAGATAAGTTAGTAGGACATGTACCAGATGAAGTGATTGCACAGATTCCTGATACAGCAGCACGTTTTAATATTACAAACACTTTACGTCTTGCACACTTCTTATCACAGTGTGGTCATGAGAGTGCAGGCTTTAAAGCTGTACGTGAGAACTTAAACTATTCAGCTAAAGGATTGATGGATGTATTTAAAAAATACTTTCCAAATGCAGTGATTGCTAAAGCTTATCAAAGAAATCCTGAAAAGATTGCTAACCGTGTATATGCTAGTCGTATGGGTAATGGTGATGAACTTTCAGGAGATGGTTTTAAATATAGAGGTAGAGGATACATACAGTTAACAGGTAAGAATAACTATCAACTATTTGATAAGACTGTACCAGAAGATGTTACAACTAACCCTGATTTTGTAGCAACCAAATATCCTTTGTCATCAGCAGCATTCTTCTTTAACAACAATAAGCTTTGGGCTATTTGTGATAAGGGTGCTGATGTAGCTACAGTAACTGCAGTGACTAAAAGAGTTAACGGTGGAACCATTGGTTTACCAGATCGTATAAAACATTTCAACGAATATTATAACCTTCTTAAATAATGGCAAAAGCAAAAGGATCTTCTGAATCAAAGAAGATAGTCTTTGGCGTAAGACGCAAAGGCAAACATCAAAAAACATTTGGCCCTAAGGCTACTCCTAGTAAAAAGAAATACAGGGGCCAGGGTAGATAAACAACCAACTAATGAAAACAGTTAAGATAACTTTGTGGATTGTGTCTACAATAGTTGCAGCCTCTTTAATGGTTCAACTACTTTATATATACAAACATTTTACATCATAAGTAATGCAT
>Ga0136709_1000397_pt1 | contig 8731 bp, 8 predicted proteins | sample FlocCalmetaG_FD_101395 | JGI IMG/M metagenome (GOLD analysis project Ga0136709, IMG submission 101395) | Freshwater bacterial and archeal communities from Indian Creek, Illinois, USA - Floc-Cal metaG | ecosystem: Environmental > Aquatic > Freshwater > Unclassified | place: USA: Indian Creek...
AAATCATTTGGAGAAATATCTTGGTTGGAATTTCAACAAAATTATTATCAGACAATAAAACAGGAAATTTTGTCGAGCGGGAAAGAATATATATTGAAAGTTGATGAAAATGAATATATTGAATATTTAACAGAAAAGTATAAAATTGAACCAATCAATATAATATATGATTCAGAAACGGTTTCCGAACCAGTTGTAGATAAAGAACATCGTAGAGACATGTTTGGCCGAGATTATATGAGCGATATATATATATTTGCCGTTTCATATCAATTTACAGGTCACTCAGGACTATTTAGAGTTCAACCGAATCCTTATATATGGTCATCATATGAAATTGATGTAAATTCAAGGAGCAATATTGTATCATTTCGATTTAAAATTTATAACCAAGACCCAAATGAATTTAGACAAACAAAATCCCAATGTTATTCAAATGCTTTTGCTAATATATATAACCTAAATGAGAATGTAAAAGGATTTATTTCGTCTTTTGAACAAACAATTCGGTCAATGTTTTTGCAGGAGAAAAACAAATATAAAAGTGAGAATAATTTTTTTGCTGCAATAAATGTAAAGACAAACACGAACACTCAATCAATTTTCACAGCTCCAACATTGAAAAAGAAAATTATATCTCATCCAGAGGTTAAGAAAGGAAAAGAATTTAGTTCTGTTCCGACCATGAGTCAAGAAATGTACAATGATGTATTAAAGGTTATATATGATTCTGGTAAAAGCATGGAAAAGAAACCAGCTTTGTATATAGGCAAGGATGAAGAAGGAATTAGAGACCAGTTTCTATTTATCCTTGAAACAAGATATGAAGGGACAACTGCAACTGGAGAAACATTTAACAGAAGTGGTAAAGCTGATATTATTCTTAAATTTGCAGAAGATGGGTCTAATTTGTTTATTGCGGAATGTAAATTTTGGCATGGACAAGGTGAATATTTAAAGGCAATTTCGCAGCTTTTTGACAGATACCTCACATGGCGTGATTCTAAAGTTGCAGTAATACTGTTCGTTGAAAATTCTTATTTTTCACTAGTTTTAGAGGCAATAAAAACTGAAACTCCAAATCATCCATATTTTGTATCTGCTAAAGGAGAAAGAGGAGAGTCTTCATTCACCTATATCTTTCATCTACCTCAGGATAACGAGAAAAAAGTTCAGGTTGAAATAATGGCTTTTCACTTTGATAAGAAATAATTACTGATGGCAATAAATAGCCCTCTAAGCGGTCTGCAAGACCCAGCGAGGAGTCTGTGTTGAACTAAATCCCCCACCGGGCTATGCACTTAATGCCATTTTTTGATGGGCTTGCCGTGAAGTGATGGGTTATCGTCTATTGATGTCCATTCAATCTGCTCCGGCAGCTTCCCGAAGTGGGAGAAAAACAGCCTAATGCGCCGGATATAATTTTGAAGCGTGCTCTTACTCTGTCCGCGCAAAGCAACCTGTTGTTCCAGTTCACTGACAACTTTTTAAAATTCCGAAGCAAGCTCCAAGGCCTGCGCTACAATGGTAAAACCCGATTTCTTCCTCATAATATGACATTTTAAGGTGAATAAATTCCTAATTATATGGAGAATCGGGTAAATTTGAAACAACTATCCCGCGCAGGCGGGATTTAGTTCAACAGCGTGTATGTGGCAATAGCGGGTGAAGTGGTAAATCGAAGGTCAGTGCTTCTAAAAAACTTTGTGATAAGCGGACACGAACGCGCTTCTAATCCGCTACTTTGCATACACGCAAACCGTTCCAGATGAAAGCAGAAAGTGGGAATTTCCCGGAAATTTTTAACCGAAAATACCGATATTTATCGTTTCATACGTATTTGTGTTTTAAAAATCATACTCGTTTCATAACATACTATAATGGCTATCGTAATCGCAAGTCAGCTCCAGAATGTTTCGGTTTGGGCAAGAGCCATTCAAAAGGTTGATAAGTCAATATCGGTGTTGGCCTTCGAGGAGGTTTCCGACCCTGCTTCAGTTGAATTTGTGCTTGCCTGGAATCAACCCGAAGGGATTCTTGGAAGGCTTCCCAACCTGAAAACCGTCTCGTCAATGGGGGCGGGGATAGATCACCTGATAAAGGATAAGTCAATCGGCCCACAGGTTAATATTGTGCGGATTATTGACCCTTTGCTGTCGCAGGATATGTTTGAATTCGTGCTGGCAACCATCCTGACCCACTTGAGAATACTTCCATTCTACAGGGAGAATCAACTTCAAACTATATGGGAGAAAAAACTCTACAGGCGCATCTCAGATATAAGGGTGGGGATAATGGGTACCGGAATCATTGGGGCACATGTTGCACGCAAGTTAATGGATGCCGGTTTTTCGGCAACGGGATGGGGGCGATCGGCCGAAAAAACTCCCGATGGGATAAAAAAATATTGCGGAAATGAGCAATTGGGAGAATTTCTGAATTCCTGCAATGTTTTGGTTGCCCTATTGCCTCTTACCGGCGAAACCCGTGGCATCCTGAATTATGAAACCCTAAAGCTACTGCCAAAGGGAGCCCTGGTAATCAATATCGGCAGGGGTGGCCTTATCGTTGATGAGCATTTGATTCAACTTCTCGATGAAGGGCATTTGGACAGAGCCTGCCTGGATGTTTTTCACCAGGAGCCGCTTCCCACAGACCATCCGTTTTGGAGTCATCCGGATGTATTCATCACTCCGCATATTGCCAGCCTCACCCATCCCGATTCGGTGGCTCAGCAGATTGTGGAAAATTATTACCGGACTATCAACAACCAACCTCTGATTAATCTGGCAAACCGCTCATTAGAGTACTGAGACTGTAATAACTGTACAAATGATTTTCATTCTGCAATTATTTTGAACACCTCAATGCTGAAACTCAACGGTATTTTCCCTCCGGTAACCACTCCTTTCGACAAATCGGAAGAATTTAAGCCCGATGCCCTTCTTTACAATTTGCATCAACTTTCGAGATACCCTCTTTCAGGCTTTCTTGTTTTGGGTTCTAATGGAGAGTCGGCAATGTTGTCGCAAAAAGAAAAGTTTGCCGTGATGCACACGGCCCGTGAGGCCGTAGCGCCCGAAAAATTGCTGCTTGCCGGCACGGGATGCGAATCCACACGCGAAACCATAACCCTCACAAAAGAAGCAGCACGGGCAGGGGCAGACGCTGCTGTGGTGCTCAATCCGTCGTTCTACAAAGCACAGATGGATCAGGAAACGCTGAAGGCGCATTTTTTTGCAGTTGCAGATGCATCTACCATACCCGTTATCATATACAACATGCCGCAAAACACAGGCATTGACATGTCGGCCGAGGTCATAATTGCGATGTCCGGGCATGCTAACATCATCGGGTTGAAAGATTCGGGAGGCGATTTGGAGAAGATGCGGAATATCATTGCCCATTGCAATCCGGATTTTCAGGTGCTTGCCGGCTCGGCAGGCTTTTTGCTGCCAGCATTGCAACTCGGGGCAATTGGCGGGGTTTTGGCTCTGGCCAACATTGCTCCGGCAGTATGCCTGAAAATCGTTGAGCTGTTTCTTGAAAACAAACAGGATGAAGCCACGGCACTTCAGCGAAAGATCGTGGAACTGAATGCAGCGGTAACCCGCCAATGGGGTGTGCCGGCGCTCAAGGCAGCACTTGATCACCTCGGATTGTATGGAGGAATAACCCGAAAACCCCTTCTCAAAGTATCAGAAGAAAACCGGGAAAGGGTTTTGAACCTGTTAGAAGCATTACAAAACACTCCAATTTAATTTATTGAGCAAGCCTATGCTTTCCTCTCCCATTTGGGCGAAGATGGTCGAATGGCCTATCTCACAACCCAAATATGGATTGATTCTGTTTATCCGCTGATATACGGCTTCATGCTGGCGCTTATCATCCTTATTGTGATTTCTATTGAAATTATTTTTTTAAGTTTGCTTGCCCCTATGTTGCCAATCAAAAGAACACTCGTTAATGGGCAGCAATCAGAAGAAAAGAAGAAAAGTAATTTATTTGCATCATAAAAAACACCCAAAAAAATGAATTCCTTTAAAATCAACCTTTTGAGCTTTCTGCTGTTGTTCGGATTTATGTTTGCCGCTTTTGCCCGATCGGATGAAGATTTGCAGCAAAGGGCAGCTAAGATTCATCAAAGAATTCTCACCATTGACACCCATGTTGACACCCCTCTGCACATGCTTGACCGTGATTTTGATGTAAGCCAACGACACGACCCAAGAGAACGAGGTGTCAAGCTGGATTTTCCCCGGATGCGCGAGGGCGGACTTGATGCGGCATTTTTCGCAGTGTTTCTCTGGCAGGGCCCCCTAACCGAAGAAGGCTACCAGGCTGCCCAAAGGCGAGCATTCGAGAAATTTTCCATAATACGCAGCGCAATTCATGCAAATCAAACACAGGCCGGTCTTGCGCTAACATCGGCCGATGCCAGGAGGCTCAAAAGGCAGGGAAGGCTGGCAATTTATATCGGAGTAGAAAATGCTTACCCTATTGCTTATGATATTAGCATGGTGCAAACCTTTTACGATCTTGGCGCCCGCTATATTGGCCTTACCCACACTTTGAACAACCAGGTTGCAGATGCCTCAACAGACGAAGCAGGTCCGAAACATAACGGACTTTCGGATTTTGGCAAGAAGGTGGTACGGGAAATGAACCGTTTGGGAATGATTATAGATGTAAGCCACATGTCAGACGAAGCGTTTTATGATGTTCTGGCGGTGAGCCAGGCTCCGGTAATTGCCTCGCATTCCAATGCAAGGGCTTTGGCCAATCATCCGCGAAATATTGACGATGACATGATCAGGGCTCTGGCAGCAAACGGCGGCGTGCTGCAGCTGTCAATCCTCAGCGACTTTGTAAAGGAAATGCCCTCTAACCCTCAACGCGATTCGGCTATGGCCGCCCTCAGGGTGCGCTTCAACAACTTTCAGGGCCTCACCGATGTGCAACTGGCCGAAGCAAGGCGCGAACGGTTTGCCATAAACATTCGGTACCCCAGACCTCTTGCAATGGTATCGGATCTTGTTGATCATATTGACCATGTGGTTAACCTTGTGGGGATTGACTATGTGGGTATAGGGACAGATTTTGACGGAGGCGGCGCCCTGAAGGACTGCTTTGATGCCTCAGAGTTGGGAAATATCACCCTGGAAATGCTTCGGAGAGGATATAGCGAAAGGGAAATAGAAAAGATATGGTCGGGGAATTTTTTGCGGGTGTTTCGTGAAAATGAAAGGTTAGCGAGACGCCTTGGCAGGCAAGGCAAACATTAAGTCAGGCAATCTCTCACAGGGGTTCAATGCCCAGACCCGGACCCGCTGCCAACCGCATTATGCCATTCTCTACAAAAAAACCTCCACGGGCTACATCCCGAGCCAGATCAAAACTGCCGTCGAGATCGAGGTAACGGGTGTTCCTGCAACTGAATGCTGTGTGCAGGGCGGCTGCTATGCTTATGACGCTCTCGTCGTTGCAGCCCCACATCAGTTCAATACCAAACCCTTGAGCTATTGTGGCAATTTTTCTGGCCTCGGCAATGCCTCCGTTCTTCATCAGCTTTAGGTTAAAAATACCGCAGGCTTTTTTGGAAACCAGGTGTGTTGCGTCAGCGCAACTGATAAGACTTTCGTCTGCAGCAATGACCTTGCGCACTTCCTCAGGCAAACAAGCTATTGGGTCAAGATCCTTTGCCATTAAAGGTTGCTCTACCAACTCAAGGTTGAGAGGTCGTGCCTTTTCAAAAAAATCAAGAAATTCATTTCCGGTATAACCCTGGTTTGCATCTACCCGGATATGTATGGAATTTTTAAACCGCTCGCGCAATTTGAAAAGTTTTTCCAAATCTTCCGCCACATCCTTGCCCAGCTTTACCTTGAGATACCGGAAACCCATTGCAAAATACTCATCTGCTTCCCTTAGCGTTTCTTCCGCTGACTTGATACCAATGGTAATGGAAGTGGGCATACTGGAAATTTTTTGCCCAAACAAGCCTGCAAGCGGCACTTCCAATTGTTTTGCATACGCATCGTGCAAAGCTATGTCGAGTGCAGCCCTGCTCCCGGGTTTATCGAAAAAGTCCTCTTCCAATTTGTCCAAAAGCGTTCCAAACGGCCTTATGTCCTGACCAAGCAGGCAAGCCTCCGCCTCATTTCGCAAATTCATATAACAATCCTGCACATCTTCGCCCACAACCAACCTGCTTGGATTTGCAGCCCCATATCCAACAGTGCCATTATCGAGTTCCAGCCTTACAAAAACATTTTCAACTTTTTCAATAGTTTGGTAGGCTATGGAATAAGGTCTGGTAGTGCCCAGATCTGCAATTTCAATGTGAATTTCTTTAATTTTCATGTTTTTCCAAATTTTTAGTAATAAGATTCACCAACCTCCCTACCCCTTGCCCGATCGGCAAGACCACCGGAATGTTTACCTCATTTTCAAGGTTTGTTGCAAATAGTAATGCTTCGTCTGGCGACATTCCTTCTGTATTGACAGTTAGGGCAATAACGGGCACACCGTAACATTCGATAAGTTTTATTTCATCTCCGGCAGAAGGAATCTTCGCCGGGTAATACTCAAGTCCTGTGAAATATGTCCGGTTTGGAACAATTTGTAATATCACGGCATTTGAGGCAGCCGACAGAATAAATTCAGCTCCGCACGGCCCGCTGGGGTTGCGAAGTCCCGATTGACCTTCTATTAGTATTACACGAGGTTGTTTTTCGTTGAAACACTTCAGCAAGGCACCTTCCAATTCGCCTGAAATAAAATCGTTGAGGGTGGCATCAAAAATGAATCCGTAGCCGGCTCCTTGCATCCAACCTGTTTGCCCCGTATAAATCATTTCGGTATTGATGCCTGCTTCGCGAAGTCCAAGGGTCAAAAATCTCGCCGTAGTGCGCTTTCCCACCGAGCAATCAGTTCCAAGAACGGCAATTTTATAGCTGGAAACACGCTCTATCGATCCATCCCAAAATCTTAATGAATGGAATGGTTTAGGCTTTCTGATATCAAGAATTTCAACCCCATTCCTGCCGGCCAGTTCATTAAGTTCAGGATCATCGGAAAGAAGCTGGTGCAACCCATTTACAACATGCAGGCCAAGCCTAATGCATTCAATTATCTGTGGCCTTATAGATGGCGGCAAGGTTCCTCCTTTGGTGGCAACACCTAATATACAATGGCTGGCTAAACCCGGCATATGGCTGAAGAAATCGCTCAGAGTTGAGTAAACAGGCACAGGCCTGCCATGAGGTACTATTTCGTTTGCCAGTTTGCCACCGTTATTTTCATCCACAATACCAACAATGTCAAATCGTTCAGTACCACGAACCAGGCCATGGGCAGTTTTGGCATAACTGGTATCAAACAGGCCGCCTGTTAGGATAATGGCTTTATTCATTGCTGTTTCATTTATTTTGAACTGATTATTACCAAAGACTCATGGCTGAAAAGTGCAAAAGAACAAAATAATCCGATTGAGGGTTGCGGATTGAAATTTTTAACATCTCATTTTGACAATTCCGTTCTATGCACAATTTGCCCCAAAGTAGCATACCTCAAAATTAAGACTCTGGCTGAAACTCAGTACCGCAAAATTGAATTTTTGATTTCAGATGAGCTATCCCTCATAACCGCTACAAGTGATATGACCTGAGGCCAACCGAAACAAAGTTCAATTCTAATTCGCTGTCTATCAGCCGATGCATATCCATTAAAACTAAAATAACTCTTTTCAATTGCAGTGGAAGACACCGGTAAATCCCGGCATCCGATGCCTTCTGAATTAATAAAAAGTGTAAGTTGTGCAAAAACAGCAAAGCAAGAGGGGCTTTCGCCCCCCTCACTTGAAAACTCCACAAACACCTATTTTAATTTATCATCAATGACTTTGCTAATCATCCCATCTTTCCTCAATGGTATCAATGGCATTCCAGATTGCATCATCAAGGCGATCGGCCAAAGTCCTGTTTCCATCGTTATCCAGCAGGTGTATTTCGATTGTTCCATTGCCATTGCCATCCTTGGCACCGCTGATATCCACTCCGCCCCGCAAAGGGTCAAATATGGCTGCAAGGTCTATAGATACAACTACACTCACTCCGCCTGCTACTGTAAGGTCAACCGGAGGCTCAAATTCTAATTCAACTTCAAATTCATCCATGGTGGAGAAGTACTCAAAAGGAACACCATTGATTGTACCTTGTACAAGAATTGACCTGCCAAACAAAGGTGAAGTACGATTTTCGCTGCGCTCAAACTCAAATTCCAGTTCATCAAAGGAGGCTTGCGGTAATTGCACCCCTGTTACCAGATTGGTAAGTTGGGTGTTGCCATTGCTTACCAGATCTACCTCAAACGGACCTTCAAGCTCTAGTTCAGAATAAGACTCCCCATCGGGAAACTGGTCGTTTGGTGAATCATAGAATTCAAATTCAATCTCGTCAATATTCACTTTGAAGCTATTGACAACCACCCCTGTTACAGGCGTAGTTTTCATCCGGGTACCGGAATTAACTGCCTGAAAACTTACCTTTGCATTCCCTTCCTCCTCTTTGGCGCATGAGCCTAAAAGGCCTGTCAGCAGAATACCTACAAATGTCATCAGCAAAATTTTCGATTTCATGAAGTGTGATTTTAAAAAATTTATAAAAAAACTAAATTAGCAATTGTGCTTTTCTGTAATAAAGACGGCAAAATGGGTGGGCAGGTTGGAAAG
>Ga0136709_1000407_pt1 | contig 8640 bp, 9 predicted proteins | sample FlocCalmetaG_FD_101395 | JGI IMG/M metagenome (GOLD analysis project Ga0136709, IMG submission 101395) | Freshwater bacterial and archeal communities from Indian Creek, Illinois, USA - Floc-Cal metaG | ecosystem: Environmental > Aquatic > Freshwater > Unclassified | place: USA: Indian Creek...
CATAGTTGAGCCAATGTCGATGCCTATTACTTTCAGCGGCTGTTTCCTTGAAGACAAAAAATATAACCTCCTATCATGGTTCTCTCCATGGGTTAATTATGAACATGCGTTCGGGGGGGACGAAGCCGGGGATACTTCCTAAATATTGGGTCATGCCTAAACTATCGACAGTACTGAAATTCATTGATGCACCTCCGCTTAATTGCACCTCATTAACCATGGACGCACCGGTAAAAGAAGTGCCCCCTTCCATATGAAGCCTTGAATTCGGAGCATATAGTCCTCCTCTTATACTTGTTCCGCCTTTCATAGTTACGTTTCCCATAGCAAACATTAAAAGATGATTTGGGGAGCGGTCAGGATTTATATGAGTTCCCCCTTCTACATCAACATTCCCTTGCACAAATAAAAATAACCTTCCATTGCCTTGGGTTCTGATACTTGAACCACCACGTATGTCAAGTCTGCCATCTACTCGTATACGAAGATCTCTGTTTGTTAAATCAAATATCAGCCGACTTGACCCTTCCATACTTATTTCGGAGTATCTGCCATCTTCATTGATTGTTCTTACCTGATCACTTCTTAGATCAAGACTTCCTCTTGTTGCTAAACCCTCGGGGAGAACAATGTCCGGTATTGGCAACAAAACAGAACTGATTGTAGTTCCATCTAAAATTTGACTTCCGCCTTTCAGAACTATTGTTGAATGGGTACTGCCCGGTCCCAGAATTATACCTCCTTCAATTCGCGCACTGCCTTCCAGTTCAACACTACCCGGAGAACTTGCATTCGTCCCGGTACCTCCGGTTATCCGTGTTCCACCGCTCATATAAATGTTGCTATCCGCAAACAACGCTCTCTCAAAAAACACCGGCGGGGCTTGCATCAACGCCCATTCAATCGTTACTCTACCCCGTATTGTCCTTCTTACATTACCTACAGTTGCGCGACAATCAAACGTGTAAATGCGTTTATTACCTGTACCTGTGATCGAAGGAATTTCTGGTGGAGGCAATATTGTATCAGCCCGGGCGATATCATTGCCAAGATTTTGCATTATTAGAGGCGTGGCAATCCATCCTTGGTTAAATGCCGTGAAAAAATCTCCGGCATTTGCAGGTGGTGGTGGTTCTACTCTGCTGTGAAGCCATTCCATCCTAAGTCTCATATGCTCAATCTGATGCCGTATACCAGCCTCGGCTACATAATATGCCGCCTGATATCTTCTTTCCGCATGACTCATCTCAAAGTTGCTTGCGGCAATTGAAGCGATAGTGGTCGCCAAAATTAACAGCACCGCCATTGATATTATGACTATCATAAATGCAGAGCCTTTGTTGTTTTTAAAATAAACCATATTGTTTCTATCCGTTTCTAGTATCTACCTTCTCAACAATACCTGTGTTGAGAGTGAGAAATGATCGTCTTGCTGTACCGTACCGGCAGATATTGTCAAAGATATCATTTTACCGGTTCTTGTTACCTCAAATCCCGTTATTCCTTCGGCAAGCGGGTTAAAAGTAGCCGTTGCAGGATAATCATAATTCACCCTAAGCGTTGTACCGGCCAGTCTGAAAAGCTCCTTCCCAATGAGTATTTCATCCGGCGCATTCGCTATGGTCGTCACGACCACATCAGCATCACTTGCATTAAGTAGTCTTTTTGAAATATCTGACATGGAATGGCGCACATTCTGCTGTAAATCCACTCTGTTCACATTGCGGTCAAACGCTTTAAAGCCGGTAAAATAAAACATATACCCAAGCGAAACCACGACTGAGATAAGCGCAATCGCGATTATCATCTCAATGAGCGTTATTCCCTTGTTTTGTTTTAAAAGTCCAGTCTTGCTCATGCCGCCTCTTTCTAATTCGACAGTTCAAGTATGCTTTCCTTCACAGCCTTAGGCACTGTATCGGCCAAAAATTCGAACACAGACACCCTTGCCCGAAGCATTGAAAAGCTGCGGTTGGTAAAGCCGATAAACCTTCGGACGGACGTAGCTCCTGAAACAATAATTCTTGAGAAGTTCGAATGAGTGTCATAAACATGCGCTTCAAGCGCTCTTCCAGTTGAGAGGGTAACAGCGAGGGTTATGTTATGGGTTCCGGTATATCGGGCGGCGTTGAATAAAATCAGCGCAGAACCTGTAGTCAGTGTTCCTGAAAGCGGGGTGCTTCCCGGCACTGTCACAGTATAGCCGGTTGTCGTAAGATTCAAGGTTATAGTTTCATTTCTCGTCATAGTATTTATCGAGCGTACTTCCCCTCCCGTCGGAGTCGTAATATAAAGATTTCTGCCGGGAGTATCCTGAACCACCAAATTAAAAAAGAGGGTATTGACGGGATGATACGGCACCGCTGTTACCTCGGCAAATAATTCATTAAAAGGTTCTCTTACTCTGTTGCCTGCGTCGACAGCGGCTCTGAAATCAAGGCTCTGTAACTGTTCAAGCCTCTTTTGCGCAACAAATGTCGCATCAAGAACCTCGCCTGCCTCAACGGTACCGCGCTCTGAAAAGACAAATGCCGACATAAACGGGCCTGCAATAAGCGCAAGTATTGCCAAAGCTATAACTATTTCCAAAAATGTTGCTCCGTTGTCAAGCCATTTTCTTTTCATCGCGTTCTCACCTCTATCCTAACTCTGCCTGTTCCGACAGCTACAATTATCGCCCTACCCCGACCTCTTGCGTCAAATATCACTACCTCGCCAGTCTGGCCTGGTCTTCCGGCAGAAGTATAGGTAAGTCTTCTCCATCCTCCGCTAATAGGTTGAAAATTACTGGTAATGCTTGTAATTTGAGTATCAAAATTAACGGTCTTTAATGGTGTCTCCATTGGATTTTCCGGTCTGATATTATAGACTCTGTTAACCGTATGGATCTCAAAAATGTGATACTTTCCGCTCGTTACAGCCAACTGCTGTACTCTGCGTATATCCTGCGCAATTTCAAACGCCCGCGCGTTCAACACCGCTTCGCCTAATGGCGTTGTAAGTCTTGGTGAAACAACTGCAGCCAATATTCCAAGTAATGCAATAGCGACTATCAATTCAACCAGAGTAAGTCCGCGCTCACATTTCATAGAGCCCAGAAAACTAAAATATACCAGTTTATAATTTCATTACCGTAAAGAATGGCAAGAAGTGAACCTATGGCAAGAAATGGGCCGAATGGTATATGATCTCCTCTTTTGAGCAATTTTAAAGCCATCAGCAGCAAAGAAACCAAAGCTGCAGACAATACGGCGAGCATAAGCGCAAGAGCGGTAGCTTGCCAGCCTATGAAAAGCCCTACCATCGCCATAAGCTTTATATCACCTCCGCCCATACCTTCTTTTTTCAGCAATAAAAGTGAAGCAAGGGCTACTATCCCTAAAAAACCTCCGCCGACTGCCAATCCATACACTCCTTCCAAAAAGGGGATGTTGTATCCTGAAAGATTAGCTAAAAGTGCGACTGCAAAGCCTGCCAAAACCAAGCCGTTTGGAATTATATGAAACTCATAGTCTATAAAAGAAGCCGCTATGAGTATGCTTGTCAAAGTCCAAAAAATAGGCGTATGCCATGTTAAACCATATCTGAAATAGATACTTACGAAAAGTATTCCTGTTAAAAGCTCCACAATGAAATATCTTGCGGATACAGGTGCGCCGCAGTGACGGCATTTACCCTTGAGCACGAGATAACTTAAAAGCGGGATTAAATCAAGTGATCCAAGCCTTGTCCCGCATGAAGGGCATTTTGAGCCGGGTAAGACGATCGATTGATTGCGCGGTATTCTATAAATACACACATTAAGAAAGCTGCCTATGCATATACCAAGTATGAAAACAAAAGCTTCAAGCAAAATAGCCTCCGAAAAAAGGTTATACCCGAGAAGTATAAACTTCCCGGGATGTGGGGAACAATAGTGAGAGTATCATCTTCGATAAGAATATTATACCTTATGGTGATACTGGTAATTCTGGTAATGCAGGCTCGATAGTCACCGCGCCGGTTGAGGGGTTGTAGTAGAATTCTCTTAGAGTATCTACATCAATTACTAACGTTCTAGATCTTGCAAGCGGCATAACATTACCCTGAATATCTAAAAATGCGCTCAGAGGTACACCCAAAGCTGTGTAGTTGTCCACTGATAGTCCAGGATCGAACGCTCCCAAATATCCTCCTGCAGGATTCCTTCCCGGCCATCTCCCATGTTGTGCATGAAACATGTGTACAGCACCCTGCACGGTTCTTAGCGTAGCCCTGTCGTGAGCTATCCTCGCCCGCTCAGTACTTTCGCCAACCCTCGGAATCACTACAGCCGAAAGTATACCCAGTATAGCGATTACCACTATGAGTTCAACCAGTGAGAACCCCTTCTTGTTTTTCTTGAAAAATTTCATCATTTCTTTCACCTCCTCTCGTAAATCAAGGTATGGGGCCACACCGCTATTCTCTAGGATAAATCCTTGCGGTATGCCCCATCTATCCCACCATGCCCATCATGTCGAACATCGGAAGTGCTATCGATAGAACGACAAATGCCACCACCCCGCCCAATATCAATATCAGTGCCGGTTCCATAAGTGTAGTCAGCTTAAGCAAGTACCCCTCTGTTTCATCTTCGTAAAAGCGTGCGATATTGGCTAGCACTTCGTCTAAAGTTCCTGCTTCCTCACCGACTCTAACCATATGTACAACCATGGCAGGAAAAAGTTTCAATTGACCAAGAGGTCCCCACAACCCTCCGCCCAACCTTATTTTATCCTGCACATTTGTAAGACCTCTTTCAGCTACGGCATTGCCCATCACTTTCTTGGTCATCTCAAGCGCTTCGATGAGCGGTGCGCCGCTGCTTAAAAGAGTTGATATGGTGCGGGTAAACCTTGACGACATTATCAGAACGGTCAGATTTCCAACCGCAGGCAGCATAAGGATGAATTTATGCCAAATGTATCTGCCTTCGCCTTTTGAAACAATGTACCGGAACAGAATGCTTGCGAGTATCAGAATTATTAGAAGTATCAGTCCGTATGCGGCTGCGAATGAACTTAAGCCCATAAGAATACGTGTGGTTAAAGGAAGCTCAAGCCCCATGCCTTCAAACATATCGGTAAATGTCGGTACAACGTTTGTCAGAAGAAAATAGACGACTGCCAGCGTGACAGTGAGCACAATTATGGGGTATATCATCGCCGTTTGGATCTTCTGCTTCATCTTATGCTCCTTTTCATAGTGCAAAGACATCGTATCAAGCACTTTGTCAAGAGTTCCTCCCATCTCACCTGCTGCAACCATATTGACGAGTAGATGAGGAAAGTGCTTGCGTTGCTTCATCGAATCCGATAATGTTCTGCCTGTACGGACATTTTCTGCAATCTCAATTATATCTCTTTTTAACTTCAGATTTTTATTTTGTTCCCCTAAAACTTCCATTATCTGTATAAGAGGAAGTCCGGCAGTCAAAAGTGTGGAAAATTGCCGACAGAAAAGCGCAATATCCTTAACGGTGACTTTGCCAAAAAACCCAAGTTCGGCAACGTCAGTTCCCTTTTCAAGTCTTTCAACCGTTATGGGAAAGTATCCCCTTTGGCGAAGCATCCTTACCACTTGCGCTTTATCAGGGACATCATAAGTACCTGTTGCTACATCGCCGTCTATATTCTTAGCCGTATACTTAAAGTCAGGCACGAAAATTCACCCTTTTCCCATCATCTAATACCGATTTCCTTGCGTACATACTCAGTATCAACCGAGTACATAAGACAATCATCCCGTGATATTCTGTTATCGCGATAAAGAGCAAGCAAAGCCGCATCCATCGATATCATACCCTGTGCCGCACCTGTCTGCATATTATTTTGTATCTGGAAGGTCTTGCCTTCGCGTATGAGATTGCGTATCGCCGGAGTTGAGATCATCACCTCAACCGCCGCAATCCTTCCCGCTCTGTCTTTGCGCGGAATAAGCTGCTGCGACACAACTCCCTGAAGCACTGTTGATAGCTGTGTTCGGATCTGCTGTTGCTGGTGAGGAGGAAACACGTCTATAATCCTGTCTATAGTCTTTGCTGCGCCTATTGTGTGCAGTGTCGATAACACCAAGTGCCCGGTTTCAGCAGCCGTCAAAGCTATGGATATGGTTTCAAGATCGCGCATCTCCCCTATCAGGATAACATCCGGGTCCTGACGCAGCGCCGCTCTTAGAGCTTGCGCAAAGCTTCCGGTATCTTTTCCGATCTCGCGCTGATTGACAATACTTTTCCCGTGAGCATGAAGGTACTCAATCGGTTCCTCTAAAGTTACAATGTGTTCGTCGCGCTCACGGTTTATCTTATCGATCATACAGGCCAAAGTCGTCGATTTACCGCTGCCTGTAGGACCTGTCACAAGCACAAGTCCTCTGCTTCTGTCTGATAGCTCAGAAACTATATATGGTAATCCCAAAGTCTCAAACGATGGGATTGTCTGATTTAGAAGCCTCAAAGCTAAGCTGTAATTACCCTTTTGTATAAACACATTTATTCGGAAACGGTTACCGAAGCTGTCCGATATCGCAAGATCCACTTCGCCGTTTTTGCGGATAGTCTCCAATTGCTCGGAGCTTAAGATCTCTCTGGCTAACGCCTGAGTATCTTCACCGGATAAGATCTTACTCGTCATATTGACAAAGCTTCCGTTCTTTCTCATAACGGGAGGTATGCCTTCCGATATGTGAATATCGGAACATCTTTCATTACCGGCTATCTCAAGCAGTTCAAATAAACCCATGTATATATCTCCTCAGCCATCTTTTGAATATGACACGCGGATTGCTTCATCAATAGTCGTAAGACCTGAATCCAAAAGCTTAACGCATTCATCCATCAAAGTACTCATGCCTGATTCTTTTGAGTATTCCCTGATCTTGTCAATTGGGCTTTTATGGCTTATCATATCTTTGTGGTTCTTATCTATAACAAGTACCTCAAATACGGGCAAGCGTCCCTTATATCCGCTGTAATCGCAAAGGCTGCAACCACTGCCTTTGTAAAAAACTCTATTTTGATCGAAAGGTATTCCCAGCATTTCACATTCAAACAGCAGAGGGTTATAGGTAGTCTTGCAATTCGTGCAAATTTTTCTCAAAAGCCTTTGTGATATCACTCCGGCGATAGCTGCAGCGAGAAGATAGTTATCTACTCCCATATCGGCAAGTCTGGCGATAGTTGCGACAGCATCGTTTGTATGCAAAGTACTGAGCACTAAATGCCCGGTAATAGCTGCACGTACCGCTATTTCCGCCGTCTCTCTGTCACGGATCTCACCAACCATCACTATATCGGGATCCTGCCTTAAAAGCGCTCTTAAGCCTATGGCGAAAGTAAGACCCGCCTTAACATTCACCTGAGTCTGATTTATGCCGGGAAGCAAGTACTCCACAGGATCCTCAATAGTTATGATATTATGACGCATTACATTTAAATCATTAAGCATCGAATACAAAGTCGTAGTCTTTCCGCTTCCCGTAGGACCTACCACCAGTATTAACCCGTGCGGATTTTTGAGAAGCTCGCTGAACTTAATAAGATTTTCACCGGAAAAGCCGAGCTTTTCCTTATTGATGAGAAAGCTGCTGCGATCAAGTATTCTTAGTACTATCTTCTCTCCATGCCAGGTGGGCATAACCGAGATTCTCAAATCAATTTGCTTGCCAAAAATGTTTATCTCAATTCTGCCGTCCTGTGGTAATCTTTTCTCAGCTATGTTCATACCTCCGATAATTTTAACCCTTGCAACGAGCGCGGCATGCAAATCCTTCGGAATATTGAGCTCAGTCTTAAGCAGTCCATCTACCCTGATACGAAATCTTACATCTTTCTCGCCCGGTTCAATGTGTATGTCACTTGCCTGCATTTGCACAGCCTGTTCAATAACAGAATCAATGAGCCTTACTATAGGAGCATTGCTCACCTCATCTAGCGGACTTTCTGTCGCCGAAGCCGCGATAGTCGACAATCCGGCATCTCTTACCGAATACTCTTTTACTGCTTTTTCGGCATAATCAGTGCCATAAAGCTGCCTTATGGAATTTCTGATTGGTTCTCTTAAAGAGAGCGCAGGGATTATTTCGTGGTTTGAAGCTCTTTTTAAATCCTCCAAAGCTACAAAGTCAAGCGGATCCTCCATAGCAACTTCAAGTTTTCCGTTTTCAAGCGAAATCGGCACAAGGGTATATCTTTGGGCTATGGGAAAAGGTACTGATGAAGCGAGCTTTGGGTCAATTTTTCTTTTAGTTAGATCGATAAATTTGATACCTATCTGAAGCTGAAGAAAACTCATCATGTCAGTTTCAGTCAAAAGACCTTGGGATGCTAATACTTCACCAAGCTTTTTGCCGGTGTTTTTCTGCAGTACCAAAGCATCCATAAGCTGTTGCTGCGTTATAAGCTTGTGTTCAACAAGCATCTCACCGAGTTTCTTCCTTTGCAGTCTCATATTACCTCGTTCATATTACAAGTACGGCATAAAATGTAAAAATTCGTATAGACGTCATTATAGTATTAAACAAGGCAATATTCAACATATTTCTTTCAAAATCAAGAAATTTTTAGGACTTTTGACCTAATTCCAGAGATCCACGAGAGTCTTTATACATAGATTAATCAGG
>Ga0136709_1000408_pt1 | contig 8626 bp, 6 predicted proteins | sample FlocCalmetaG_FD_101395 | JGI IMG/M metagenome (GOLD analysis project Ga0136709, IMG submission 101395) | Freshwater bacterial and archeal communities from Indian Creek, Illinois, USA - Floc-Cal metaG | ecosystem: Environmental > Aquatic > Freshwater > Unclassified | place: USA: Indian Creek...
AGAAGTATTGCGGAACGTATGGCGCAAGGCATGGGTGGAAAAGGTTCAGTCATAATGTTTGTCGGAAGCCTTGGTTCTACAACGCATATGGCGTGGGCACAAGCAATTGTGGATACTTTCAAAGAAAAGTATCCTGAGATTACGATAGCTAATGTGGATGGTACATTTATTGAAACCGGAAACAATGCTGCGTTGTCTTACGAGAGAGCAGTAGAAGCATTACGAAAGTTTCCGGACGCAACTGGAGTGTTCTGTCCGTCTTCAACTGATACACCCTCTATTGCGAGGGCAATAGAAGAAGCAGGACTAACGGAACAGATCACATTTGCAGCAGTTGGCTTGCCTAACGCGACGCGTACTTTCGTAAAGAGCGGCGCGATAGACGTGCTGTGCGGAGTGGATCCTGCGGACGCCGGCCTAGCAATGGCAAAAGTAGCGGCAGCAGTCAGAAATGGCATAGAGTTAAAAACCGGTGATGATCTTGGTGTCTTTGGCTTTAACAGCATACATGTTGATGGCAGAAACATATTCGGCACGGAGTGGAGACTCATTACCGCTGAAACCATAGATAACTACAATTACTAATGATTATCTGACAGTTGTTAGGACATTGTTAACCGGACGGATTAATCCGTCCGGTTAAAGTGCCATACGATATCCACGAGTAAAATAATATCTTATCTGTTATTCTTACAGAACATTATTTGAGGTGACGATATGAAAACACCAATAATTGAATTAAAAGGAATTTCCAAATACTTTTCGGGAATAAGAGTACTTAACAATATTGATCTTACTGTTTATCCGGGCGAAGTTCTTTGTCTTGTTGGCGAAAACGGCAGTGGAAAGTCAACAATGATCAAAATTGTTTCCGGTGTCTTTACTTATGAAGAAGGCTTATTGAAAATTAACGGGAAAGCATATCCAAAAATTTCACCGGAACAATCCATTAACGCAGGGATACAGGTTATTTATCAAGATTTTTCGGTCTTTCATGAACTGACTGTTTCTGAGAATATAACAATGAGCCTTCAGGTACAGAAACGTAAAGTGATGGTGGATTGGAAAGCGAATGAAAAGTTAGCAAAAAAGGTTCTTGAAAAAATAGGCATTAGCATTGATTTACATAGTCAAGTAGGCCAACTTCCTGTGGCACAAAAACAAATAGTAGCAATTTGCAGAGCAATTGCTCAGGACGCAAAACTAATTATAATGGACGAACCAACTACTGCGTTAACTAAAAAGGAGATCGACAGGTTAGTTGCAATTATCAAAGGGCTCAAAGCTCAGGGAATATCAATAATATTCGTGAGCCATAAACTTGAGGAGGTTTTTGCTGTTTGTGACAGGATAGCTGTTCTGCGCAGCGGAGAAATGGTTGTTAACGAGCCGATAGAAACATTTTCCAAAGATAAACTTGTTTATTTTATGACTGGGAAGGAAATTGAAGAGAAGCCCTTTAGATTTGATTGTGATTCGGAAGAAGTGTTAGTTGAGGCTAGGAATATTTCAAGGTTCGGTTCATTTGAAGATGTTTCATTCAAGGTGCGAGCTGGTGAGATACTTGCTGTTACAGGTCAGTTAGGTTCGGGGAGGACTGAATTAGCTCTAGCGCTGTTCGGCGTAGAACCGATTGAGAATGGGCAAATCCTTGTAAATAAAAGGGAAGCTCGCATAAAATCAATAAAAGATGCGCTGAAAAATGGTATAGCATATTTGCCTGAGGATCGTTTAACGGAAGGATTGTTGTTAACCCGTTCAATTAGCGACAATATCTCATCAACAGTAGTAGATAAGTTGAAAATTAAGTCTGGAATAATACCATCGAAGAGATTGGCGGATTTGGCAGGTTATTGGATGACTAAACTCGGGATAACGAACAAACCCCATGATACGTTAGCCAGTCAATTTTCAGGTGGAAACCAACAACGCATTGTGCTAGCCAAATGGCTGGCTGTTCAACCAAAAATATTTATACTCAATTGCCCAACTATGGGGGTTGACGTGAAATCTAAAAGTGAAATTCACACAATTATGCAAGAACTTGCAAGACAAGGATTGGCAATTATTATGATGTCGGATGATGTGGGGGAAATACTCGCGACAGCAAACCGAGTGTTGGTTATGAATGCAGGGAGAGTTGTTTTTGAAAGCGATACCCAAGGATTAACGCAAAACGATCTTACTGAGAAAATTCTTGTAGGATAGAAGGCTGTAACAAATTAACCAAAGTCTGGAGATAAGAATATGTCTAAAATTAATTTAAGAAAAATTCTTACAATGAACGAAATTCTGTCTTTGGCGCTTGTAATAGTGCTCAGCATTGGATTTGGCATTGCAAACCCTGTGTTTTTCAGTGTAAATAATATATTTAGCCTTCTTAGGATGTGCGTACTTCCCGGAATTTTTGCATGTGCTGTAATGTTAGTTTTGATAAGCGGCGGTGTCGATTTGAGTTTTACATGGATAGGAATGTTCGGGGCGTATACGACATCAAAAGTTTTATCAGCATTACAGTTGAACACGGGTTTTATTATGCCTCTGCCGATTGTTTTTCTCATGAGTATGCTTATTGGTGCTGTGCTCGGAAGCTTTAATGCACTACTGGTATCAAAATTCAAAATACCCATATTTGTTGCTACCATTAGTTCGGCAAATATTTTTATGGGGCTTATGTTCCAATTTGTTGGAAGTGTCTATATATTCCCAGATAAAATGCCGCGCGAAATGATAAATTTTTCAAATATATTGCTTTTACCACAGCTTACTCCTGATGGAACAGTGGTGGGATTGCACGTTTCAGTTATGTTACTGGTTATAGTATTTCTAGTCACACATTTTATATTGAAGTACACTACATTAGGACGCGGAATCTATGCTATCGGCGGCGATGAGTCATCAACCGAACGTGTGGGGTTTAATTTGGCAAAAATACGCGTTTTTGTTTTTATGTTGGCTGGAGTGATTGCCGGTATTGCCGGAGTGGTAGGTGTGTCCAATATTCAAGTAGCTAATCCGTTTGATTTTCAAGGGCGAGAACTAGGCATTATCGCAGCTGTTGTTGTAGGTGGTACGAAGATTACCGGTGGAAGCGGAAGTGTATTGGGTGTAGCCTTAGGTGTGTTGTTAACGAATCTAATCACTCAAAATCTTGTACTTATTGGTGTGCCACCTGAATACACAAGGTTTGTCTTTGGGGCTCTTATTATTTTTGCTATTATTGTTCAATCGTTACAGCAAAAATATAAATTAAAACTGATTAGAACAAGTACAGCAAGCAGGGAAACTTTTAACAAAAAAGAAGAGGTGACAAATGTTGTTTAAAAAAATAGATAGTCAAACCAAGCAACTTACTGCGATTTGCCTCGTCCTATTCGTCATAATGACCTTTCTTCGACCGGTTATGTTTTTAAGGCCGATTAACATAAATACTATGCTTGAGCAACTTGCGGAACCAGGCCTTTTTGCGCTGGCAATGTCAATAACCATGATTGCGGGAGGAATAAACCTTTCCATTGTCAATATCGCCAACCTTGTAGGGATTGTTAATGGTATTATCATTAGGACAGCTATAACTCCAGAAACAACTAACGAGCAAACAACCATAATACTTTTGATATGCGTACTCGTTGCAATAGGTATAGGGCTTGTATGTGGTTTAATAAACGGATTCTTAATAGCAAAAATGGGAATTTTGCCAATACTCGCTACACTCGGAACACAGAGTCTATTTATGGGGATTTCTATGATCATTACTCAAGGACGTGCAGAAGGGAATTTTCCACAAATTCTTTTGGATTTAGGCAATAAGAATGTACTTGCATTTGAAGGTTTTTTAGGGGTTCCTTTGGTCACTGTTTTCTTTTTCTCCCTATTTGCTTTGCTATGTATTGTCGTTCACAAAACTCCATATGGCCTAAAGCTTCAATTCTATGGATCGAATAGCCGGGCATCATTCTTTTCTGGGATTGACAATAAAAAAGTCGTATACGCCACTCACCTGCTTTCTGCGTTTATTGCAGCTTTAGCTGGCTTGATTATTATGGCACGTACAAATTCGGCTAAAGCTACTTATGGACAGATCTACGTATTCGAGACAATACTGATTTGTGTTCTGGCAGGTATTACACCTTTAGGAGGAAGAGGAAAAATATACAACATCATTATTGCTCTGTTGGCATTACAGATTGTTAGCACAGGCTTTAATATGATGCGTATCAGTCCTTTGATACGGGATTCCCTGTTTGGATTTCTTTTGGTTTTTTCGATTTTGGTGGATCATATATTGAGAAAACGTCGTATGGACAAATTGAATCAGAGCGCAATAGCAAGTTCAAAGACTAAGCAAGCTAATATACAGACATAACATGTTGACGGAGGACTAATGAATGAAAATTAAAGCGATACCTTTGAAGTTCAGCAGTGTAATTGAGGATGAATATCAAAAACAGCTTCAGATAATCACACAAATGTTTTCAAACGAAGTGGAATTTCTTCAATCTATCCAAGTAGGAGACGTAATACCTGATGAGGCTCTGGTTGTGGTGTTTCCAGTCCTTGTAGGCGAAGCATATAGTAAGTTAAGTTTCCTTCAGACGATAAAACTTCCGATTATCATAATTACGTCACATTACGGGACTATGGCTATGTGGGATTGGGAGATTCTAACTGTGTTTAAAGAACTTGGTATGAACGTTTTTGCTCCGTATAATCCGGAATTGGCAAGAATAGTTTTCCGTTCTATTGCGCTAAAACAAGAAATGAAGACTGCAAAATTTCTCGTATTCCAGGATACGCCAGGCGATGGTATGCAGGCTGACATTTTCAAGCGTTTTTATTGGTGGGAGCAAAGATGTACCCAAAGTATCAAAGATAAGTTTGGTATAGAAATCATCATTAAAAGCTATAAGGAAGTTGGCGAAAAAGCGAAAAGGATATCTGACAGCGCAGCCTTGGAGGCAGCTAAACAGCATAAAGTTAATGCGTGTTCATTAAGCTCTGAGCGCAAGTTACTTTCTGCATATAAGCTTTTTATGGCGATTAACGAAGTAATACAAAGCATAGCCGATGTAAAGGGAGTAGGAGCTAATTGTTTGAATGAATCGTTTCTAACCGACACCACACCTTGTCTTGCGTGGAATTTGTTGTATAAGAATTATGGTATTGTTTGGTCATGTGAAGGAGATACGATGTCTCTTTTAACGCAATATACGATTGAAAAAGTAATCAAAGCACCGGTTATTACAACGAATATATATCCTTTTCTGATGGGTATGGCCGCTCTCGCTCATGAAAAAATTACTGAATTTCCAAATGTGCCTGATCCTGACGACTATGCGCTTCTTGTGCATTGTGGGTACTTCGGGTTTGTACCAGAACCTATGGCACAAAAATGGGAAATAAAAGACAAGGTGCTGGGAATTGTCGATGAAAATGCGCACATTATTGATGCTGAAATCGGAACCGGTAGAATAACTCTTGCAAAAATACATAGCAGTTTTGAAAAATTCTTTGTTTGCGATGCGGAACTTGAAAAGTATGTGCAATATCCTGGCAGTGATTGCAGAAACGGAGGATTGATTCGTGTAAGCGATGGGCATAAGCTTATGGATAAGTTATACTCGCATCATATCAGTGTTGTGAAAGGTAACAAAAAAGATGAGCTGAGAACAATATGCAGATTATTCGATTTAGATTTTGATGATATCAAATAATTTAGAAATAAAAAGAGAGGAGAACTCAACATTATGGAAAGAAAGGTTATAGGAATAGGCATGTTAGGTGCAGGCTGGATGGGGAGAACTCATATAAATGCCTATCATACCGCAAGGTATACGTTCTGGACTAAAAGCAATTGGGAGCCCCGACTGATAGCAATAGGCGGTATTGACGAGAATGAGGGGAAGGAAGCTGCTCAAAGATTTGCATATGAATATGGCGTAGCTGGTTATAAGCAAATAATCGATGATCCAAAAGTAGATGTGTTTGACAATGTCACACCGGATCCGATGCATGTACAACCAACGATTGACGCGGCAATGAGCGGAAAGCATGTAATTTGCGAAAAACCTTTGGCGGTTTGCAGCGAAGATGCTAAGCGTATGGTAGAAGCAGTCAATAAAGCGGGAGTTAAGAATCTTTGCTGTTTCAGCTATAGATTTTTACCTGCCGTACGGCTTATATACGAATTAATTCAAAGCGGAACTCTTGGGAAAATATATCATTTTTCGGGGAAATACTATCAGGATCAAGGCAGTGCGACTGACACGCCGGTTGAGGACATATGGTACATAAATTGGTCGGGGATTGCACAAGGAATAACCTCGCATCTTATAGACATGGCAAGATTTTTGATAGGAGAAGTAGTTTCGGTAAACGGGATGGTAGTAACCTATAATAAGGTGAGAGAATCAAAGCAGGGGCCAAAGAATATAACGGCGGATGAAGGCTTTTTTGGCTTATTGGAATTCAATAATGGCGCGACCGGAGTCTTGCAGAGTCTTGGTGTTGCAAACGGAAAACGCAGTGAGCTGTCTTTTGAGATTTATGGTTCAAAAGGTAGTGTATTATGGGATGTGCAGGAACCAAATTACTTGCATGTCTATTTATCAGATGCAGTAAATCCAAAGGTTATAGGATTTACCCGTGTTTGTGTAACGGAACCCAATCATCCGTTTATGGATGTATGGTGGCCTAAAGGTCATACTTTGGGTTGGGAGCATGGCCACATTAATATGATAGCACATTTTCTGGATTGTGTAGCTAATGACAAAACAATAAATCCTCTGGGTGCTACTTTCGAAGATGGATATAAAGTTTCGGTTATCATTGAAAAAATGAATGAATCAGCGGTACAAGGTAAAAAACTTGAGCTTGTATATTAATATAAACGCTTTGAAATTGGACAAAGAAAAGAAAGGAAGTGTTCTTGATGGGTAGAAGTACAGGTATGCAAAACATGACAATTGAAAGCAGAAAAAAAGAGATTAATATAAAACTGCAAAGGGTTTTTGATCTACTTGATAATGAAGGGCTTAATGGATTGGCATTAACGAAGCACTCCAATTTCAGTTGGATGACAGCAGGAGGGAAAAGCATCGTTACCATATGCGTGGATGCCGGTGTGACAACTCTTTTGATTTCAAAAAAAGGCTGTTATGCGATAATGAACAACATAGAGGTTGCTAGAATGCGAGAAGAGGAATTGCTTGAAGAACTTGGCTTCGAGATATTAACGATGCAGTGGTATGAGAATAAAACAGCAGAAATTATTGCAGGTATTGTTGGCGATCTTTCTAAGGTTGGTTCGGATATGCTTATATCTGGAACGATTCAAATAGGACACAAATTTGATTCATTAAGATTTTCTCTTACAGATAATGAGATTGTCAGGTATAAATATCTCGGTGATACACTATCTGCCGCGCTTGAAAAATATATCGTAACAGTCGAACCAGGTATGACTGAAAATGAGATCGCAGGTGGGTTGAGCCAAGCGTTATGGGGATACGATATTGATCCTGTACTGTTCTTAGTAGCGGCAGATAAGCGTGCGTACGTACACAGGCATGCTATTCCGACTGAAAAGAAACTTGAAAAGCATTTATGCATATCGGTTAACGGACGATACAGAGGACTTATAACAACTGTCACAAGAATGGCTCATTTCGGGAAAGAAGATGCGAAGCTGAAAGAACAGTATGACGATACATGTGAAATTGAGTGTAGGACTATTGCCTCTATAAAGATAGGAATAGATGACATCGCTGCATTTTATATGAATAAGGATTCATATGAGTCATTAGGGTACGGCAACATGTGGGAGAGACATGGTCAAGGTGGCTCGCAGGGATATAACAACAGAGATTATATGATAACCCCGTCTTCTCATCGGGTAACTGTTCCAAACCAGTGTTATTGTTTTAATCCCGTTATCGACGGAACGAAGACGGAAGATGCTTTCATAGCGACTGAAGATGGACCGCTGTTTATTACGAGACCGATAACCTTTCCTAAGCTTTATAAAGACATAAATGGTGTTAAGGTTGAGAGACCGGATATTGTTTTTATAGATTGAGTGCGATTTTTGAATGCGAGGTAAAAGGGCGTAAGCCGGAGTGATTGATAGTGAATTATGCTGGGTTTGAAAAATCACACGTTTGAAAAAGTCTCAATTGACCTCTTTGTGATTTGATGTTACTATGTTGATAGTAAAGCAAGAAACAAGATATCAGCGGATTATATTCATCAGGTCTGATTTCATCTGAATGCAGATGGAGGTGGAAAGAAGGATTTGAGAATACATTTTAGTCTATGTATCTTATTCGTGAATAAATTATATATTTAGGAGGGATTTGACATGTACGGCTATACCGGCAAAATTCTTCGCATTAATCTAAGCGGCAAAACTATCAAAACAGAGGAACTGGATTTAAAAACCGCACAGAAATTTATCGGAGGCAGAGGCTTGGGGACAAAGATGCTGATTGATGAGATCGATCCCAATGTCGATCCATTAGGGCCAGATAATAAGCTTATTTTTGTAACAGGTCCTCTTACCGGAACTAATACGCCAACCGGAGGCAGATACATGGTGGTAACCAAATCACCTTTATCGGGGACAGTC
>Ga0136709_1000427_pt1 | contig 8394 bp, 13 predicted proteins | sample FlocCalmetaG_FD_101395 | JGI IMG/M metagenome (GOLD analysis project Ga0136709, IMG submission 101395) | Freshwater bacterial and archeal communities from Indian Creek, Illinois, USA - Floc-Cal metaG | ecosystem: Environmental > Aquatic > Freshwater > Unclassified | place: USA: Indian Creek...
CTGATCCAAGAGGGCATGACGGTGTTCTCGGCCATCCACGGCCGCCTGCACGACGCAATGGCGCGCGTGCTGGACATCCTGCACCGCCTCAACGGCATGCACCTCGACGACGACGACACCGAGCGTGAAGTCGGCGAGGAGCTGGCCACGCGCGCCGACTTCCAAGGCCCGATGGACGTGGTGCCGGTGTCCGACCCGGCGATCTTCAGCGAGGCGCAGCGTTTCGCGCAGGTGCAGGCCGTGTCGGCCCGCGCCGCCGCGATGCCGCAACTGTACAACCAGCGCAAGGTCGAGGAGCGGCTGCTCGAGACGCTCCGCGTGCCGAACTACAAGGAGCTGCTGACGCCGCCGCTTGAGCCGAAGCAGCAGAACGCCGTCAACGAGAACGTCACGGCCACCATGGGCAAGCCCGTCGTGGCGTTCCCGGAGCAGGACCACATCGCGCACCTCAAGACGCACCTCGCGTACATGACCAGCCCGGCGCTGGGCGGCAGCCAGCTCATCGCGCCGCAGTACCTGCCGGTGATCATGCAGCACCTCAAGGAGCACGTCGCGCTGTGGTACGCATCGACGGTGCTGGAGCTGGCCGAGGAGACGAGCGGCACCGACATCAGCGAGGAGATGAAGCTGCTGAAGGACCACGAGAGCCGGCGCGCGTTCGATCGCATGCTTGCCGAGGCGTCGCAGAGCGTCGTCGTCGAGGCCGGCAACATCTTCGCGTCGCTGCCTCCCGTCATCGCGCAGGCGATGGAGACGATGCAGAAGTATGCACCGCAGCCGCCGCAAGATCCGCGCACGGCCATCGAGGGGCAGAAGTTGCAGGCGCAGACGCAGCGCGATCAGGCGCAGATGCAGGCTGACGCGCAGAAGATGCAGGGGCAGATGCAGATCGAGGGTCAGCGCATGCAACTCGATGGGCAGAAGATGCAGGCGCAGATGCAACTCGAGGGCCAGAAAATGCAGGCACAGGCCGTGCAGGATCAGGTCGAGCAGCAGTTGCAGGCGCAGAAGCTCCAGATCGAGCAGCAGTTGGAGACGATGCGTCAGGATCGTGAGGACGCCCGCAAGGCAGCCGAACTCAACGCGCGCATGACGATGAACCAGCAGGATAACCAGACGGCGATGCAGCTTGCACAGGCTGAGATCATGTCAGGTGAGCGCATCGCGGTGTCAACCGGCACCGGGATCAACCCCAACCCGTAAGGAGAGAGACGTGGTTAATTCGTTTGGGCAGAAGGCTGTTGGGTTGGCGTTCAACCCCTCCGGCGACGATGCCGTAGGACAGTGCAAGCAGATGTTCGCGGATGCCATCGACCAGATGGCGGCTCTTCGTGACACTACGACCAGCTCAGAAGTGCGGCGGATGACATCCATCGCAATCACCGAGGCGCAAACCGCGCAAATGTGGGCAGTCAAAGCCCTGACATGGAAGGACTGAACAATGGCAACGAACAACGCGAAGAGCGCAACGCCGAAGGGCAAGGTGCCGGCAGACGCCATCCCCCTGCACAAGAAGCTGGCCATGGGTCAGAACCCGGACACCGGCGCCGGCTCGGGCAAAAAGACACCCGCGTGAAGATCGAGGTGCTGCTTCAGCGTCTGGAGGAGGAGCAGGCGACGCTTGCTGTTGAGACACTGACGCAGCCCTCGGGACGCGAGGCGTATGACTTCGGACGCGCTGTCGGCCTGTACGCAGGCATCGAGCGCGCCAAGATCGTGCTTCTGAATATGGTCAGGGAGCATGAGAAACGAGGCTTTGACCTGTAATAGACACGGATGGAGTACCCATGTCTGACATCATCAACCAAGTAGCGTTCGCCTACACCGGGCTTGACGAGGCGTTTCCGCCTGTCGACCCCAACTTCGTGCCGTTCGGCAGCCGCGTGCTGGTGCAGATACGTTCTGCCAAGCGCAAGACGGCCGGCGGCATCATCCTGACACAGGACGCTCGGGACACCGAGCAGTGGAACACGCAGGTGGCCAAGGTCATCTCCGTGGGCAGCCTCGCGTTCAAGAACCGCAACACACAGGAAGCGTGGCCCGAAGGTTCGTGGGCCGCGCCGGGTGACTTCGTTCGCACGCCAAAGTACGGCGGCGACAAGTGGACAGTTAAGCACGGTCCAAACAACGAAGATGAAGTGCTGTTCGTGCTTTTCAACGATCTCGACTTGCTCGGCGCCGTGCCGGGTGATCCGCTGACGGTGAAGGCGTTTGTTTAACGATCTAGCGACACCCGTCGCTATAAGGCTGAAAGGAGCCGGTCATGAGTGACACACCAGATACCGAAGACGAGTTCGAGATCATCGAGGGCACGCCGCCCGTCGAGGCACCGGTCGAGGCTGTAGACGACAGCGAGGACGACGATGACGGCGATGATGAACGCCTCGCCGCCAGTCAGGACGACACCGACGACGAAGTCGAGAGCCAGAGCCGCAAGCGCCGCGTCAAGCGCCGCGAGATCCAGAAGCGCGCCAAGGAGAGCGCGCAACGCGAACTGGAGATGCTGCGCCACCAGAACGGCGAACTAGCTCGCCGCGTAGCCGCCATCGAGGGCAACACGCTGGCCAGCAACGTCAGCGCCATCGACCAGCGGTTCAATCAGGTGCAGCAGGAAGTGCGGCAGGCCGAGGGCATCATCGCCCGCGCCGTTGAGGCCGGCAACGGTGACGACGTGGCCACGGCCATGCGCCTGCGCGACGAGGCGCAGCGCGAGGCGGCAATGCTCTGGCAGCAGAAGCAGCAGGTCGAGCAGGCTCGCCAGCAGCACGCCAACCCGGGCGCAGATCCGCGCACGGTGAACTACGCCAAGGAGTGGCTGTCCGCCAATCCGTGGTACGACCCGTCGGGCCGCGACGAGGATAGCGCCGTCACCAAGGCGATCGACAACAGTCTCACGGCGGCCGGGTACGACCCGACGACGCGCGGCTATTGGGAAGAGCTGACGCGCCGCGTGGCGTCCCGTGTGGGCGGTTCTGCGGACGATGCGCCGGCTGCCGGCACACCGCGCCGCAAGGCCCCACCACAGGGTCAGACGCGCGAACATGCGCCAACTTCCACCCGTAAAGAAATCTACGTGACACCCGAACGTAAGCAGGCTATGATCGAAGCGGGCATCTGGGACGACGTTTCACGTCGCAACCAAATGCTCAAGGCGTATCAGGCCTACGACAAAAACGGTTCGGCAAACTAAAGGAGTATGCCAACATGAATGATGATCGTATGGACGACCGCCTCAAGAAGGAACAGGGTGTCGCTCGACGCGCCCGCGCAATGGATGACCGGCAGGTCACCGAAAACCGCGCGGTAACCGACGATGAGCGTCTCGAGATGTTCCGCATGCAAATGCACAACGACGCACTGCCTGATTTGCCACCAATCCCCGGCTATCATGTGTGCTGGCTAACGACCACCAACCCGCGCGATCCCATCCAGCGGCGTACACAACTCGGATACGAGCCAGTGCGCCCCGAAGATGCTCCCGGGCTGGAGTTCGCGACGCAAAAGACCGGCGAATGGGTCGGTTTCATTGCGGTCAACGAGATGCTCGCGTTTAAGCTGCCCGAGAGCCTGTATCAGGCTTTCATGAAGGAAGCTCACTACGACGCTCCGTTGCGCGAAGAAAACAAGCTCGCCGAAACCGCTGAGATTATGCGGGAACAGGCCGAGCGGTCGGGCAGTCGGCTCTCCGTGGGTGATGGTCTCGAGGACATGCGTTTCAACGCGCCGCAGTTGGGTGATTTCAGCTAAGGCGTTTCGCAACTCTCATCAAGGACTTAGGATATGCCAAGTATCGCATCGCCGAACGGCCTAGTCCCAGTGAACCATCCGTCGGGCGTCATCCGCCCGTTCGCGATGACCATTGTGACCGGCTACACGTCGAACATCTTCCAGAACCAGCCCGTCAAGATCGGCACCACGTCGACCTATGAGGGCACCATCGTAGTCGCCACCGCCGGCGACGCTGAAGGTTTCATCGGCACCTTTCAGGGCGTCGAGTTCACCGACAGCGACGGCCGTCGCCGCGTCTCGAACAAGTGGACGGCCTCGGCCGCAGCCACTGACATCGTGGCGTACGTGACGCTCGACAACACGATCACCTACCAGATCCAGAGCAACAACGCTCTGGTGGTGGCTGACATCGGCAAGCAGTACGATTACTCGGCACCCGCCGGTAACACGACTACGGGCCTCTCGAGCCAGTCGCTGGACGTTGCATCTGTCATCACTGGCAGCGGCACCGCACAGCTCCGCCTGATCGGCATCGTCGCCGGTCCCGACAACAATTGGGGTGACACCTATGTCAACGCTCTCGTGCAGATCGTTGAACATCAGAACGTCGCCGTCAAGAACGCTTACTAGGAGGGCTTGAACCATGGCTATGCCAATGCGGAGTACTGACTTCCGCTCCATCGTTGAGCCTATTCTTAATGAAGAGTTCAACGGCATCTATGACCAGCGTGCAGACGAATGGTCGCAAGTCTTCAAAGAGTTCAAGGGCATCCCCCGGAACTACCATGAAGAGCCAGTCCTGTACGGCTTCGGCGCCGCACCGGAACTGCCGGACGGCATGCCCGTCACATACCAGTCGGGCGGCGTGCTGTTCATCCAGCGTTACGTCTACAAGGTCTACGGTCTCGCATTCGCGCTGACCAAGGTCCTCGTCGAAGATGGTGACCACATTCGCATCGGTCAGACCTACGCGCGTCACCTCGCGCAGTCGCTGATCGAAACCAAGGAAACCCTTGGCGCGAACGTCCTCAACCGCTCGTTCACCGCCGCCTATCCGGGTGGTGACGGCGTTGAGCTGGTGGCCACGAACCACCCGATCGCCAACGGCACCTTCTCGAACAAGCTCTCGACGGCCGCAAACCTGTCGCAGACCTCGCTTGAGCAGTTGCTGGTGCAGATCCGCAACGCCGTCGACAACAACGGCAAGCGCATCCGCTTGACGCCGAAGAAGTTGGTCGTTGGACCGAGCAACGTGTTTCAGGCCGAGGTTCTCCTCAAGTCTGTCCTGCGTGCCGGCACCGCGAACAATGATATTAATCCAGTCAAATCAATGGGTTTGCTGGATGGCGGTCAGGCCAACCTCTCGCGTATCACCTCGACCACCGCTTGGTGGGTACAGACTGATGCGCCCGAGGGTCTCAAGCTCGCGATGCGTCGCGGCCTCGAGAAGAGCATGGAAGGCGACTTCGAGACCGACAGCATGCGCTATAAGGCAACCGAACGCTACGCATTTGGTTGGACGGACCCGCGCGGCGTCTACGGCACACCCGGTATCTAATAAGTGTTTGAAATATAACATTTTTTAGGTTCTTGCAAAAGCCCCCTTCCGGTACTAGGTAACAAGCCTAGTCCGGAAGGGGATTTTTTGTGCGCAAACAACACGACACTTGCACTTACGAGAACTGCGGAAGGCCCCACAAAGCGCGGGGGTATTGCCAGACGCATTACACGCAGCTCAAGCGCAACATATTGCCCGTCGGCCCAATCAAAACCCGAGTAAGTGTCAAGCCCGATGAGTGCGTTGAAGACGGTTGCCACGATCCGGTGAAGGCCAAGGGTCTGTGTAAGATGCACTATCAGCGCACGTTGCGGCACGGGCACACGCGCTATACGGATCGGAAGAAGGCGCCCCGCGATTGCATGATCGGCAGTTGCGACAGCCACGTGTACGCCAGAGACCTGTGCCACGCGCATTACCTCAAGCAGCGAAAGTGGCAGTCATTTGGTGTGGACGCCGGTCGGTACCAAGAGATGTTGGCTGAACAGAATGGCGTGTGCGCCATTTGCTCGCAACCGGAAAAGCACTCTGATAGCCAATCTGGGAAGCTGAAAGACTTGGCCGTCGATCACGACCACAAGACGGGCGTTGTCCGCGCGCTTCTGTGCTCGGCCTGCAACACCGCGCTGGGCCTGTTCAACGACGACACGGCGCTTCTCGACGCCGCAAAAGCGTACCTTCAGCAGCATCTAGCCACCGCACCGCAGACGTGATAAAGCTGCCGTCGCTATAGCAGCACCTCTTCGCGAAGGAACACACAAATGTCTCAGACTACATGGAGTGGGCCACTTGCCTCCGGCGATCGCCCGGCAGGTTACTCGGGTGGCCCCAACCTCGGCTTCGTCGTCCTCAGTCAGACGATGCTGATCAGCCGCGACGCCACGCTCGTGCAGAGCGCCACGGTCAACCTGCCGTACAACTCGCAGATCATCAACATCCTTTGCGATGTGCTGACGCAGTACGACAGCGCGACTTCGGCCACGGTGTCTGTCGGCACCACCGCCGGCGGCACGACCTACGCAAGCGGCGTCAACGCCAAGACCGGCGTACGCGTGACCCCGACCTTCACTGCGGCGCAGCTCGCAGCGATGGCCAGCACGGGTTCGACCGGCCCGGTTGTGGCGACCGTCACCTCTGTCGGGCAGCCTGCTGTCGGTCAGGTGCGGGTCACCGTTACCTACGTCCAGACGGCTTCGTCGACGGACTGATGACTGCCCGCGCAAGCGGTGGTATACGAAGGGGGCCGGCTTAGCGGTCGGCCCCTAATTCTCAAGGACCTCATCCATGCGGCCTATTCAGAAGACACTGTCGTTTCAGGCGGCGAGCGCCACTGGGGTGACCACTGCGCAGACGCCAGTCAACGGCGTCAACCTGACCATCAACGGCACCTTTGCCTCCGGCGGTGTCGCGACATTCTACGGCGCGACCATCGTCGCCCTCACCAGCACGTCGAACCTGTCGACCGTGGTGTTCACCGTGAACGGCACCGACGCCTCGGGCGTCACGATTTACGAGAACGTGACCGGGCCGAACAACACGACCGTGAACACGACCAAGCTATTCCAGACTGTCACCTCCGTGGCTGTCGCCACCGTCACTGTCTTCACGACCGAGACGGTTTCCGTGGGCAACCCCAACAGCTCGTCCTATGGGACCGGAGCGTGGTGGCCCCTCGACATCTATGTGCCCAATCAGGTGACCAACATCTCCTGCAATGAGTTGGCCGGTGCCGTGACGTACTCGGTCGAGTACACGAACGAGGATCCGTTCGACACCACGATCACGCAGCTTGCCGTGGCACACCCCGTGGCCGCGTTGACCGGCGCCACAACCAGCCAGACGCATTTCACCACGACCCTCATGAGGGCCGTGCGAGTGGTCACCAGCGGCAGCGGCACTCTCCGCGTCACCGTTGTCCAGCAGTCCACCGCGTAAAGGCACCCACCGTGGCGAACTTTGAGGCGAAGCGAGCGAGAGACCGTCAGCAGATCGACGACGCCCTCGGCGTGTCGCAGCGCCTCAAGCCCCCCGGCCCGGTGCCCAACCAGCAGCAGCCGGCTGTGCGCGGTCAGGCTGGCCCCATGGCGCAGCAGATGCCCGCAGGTGCGCCGAACCCCGGCGCACCCTTCGGCGCGCCTCCCATGGGCGCCCAGCAGCCCATGGGAGGCCGCTTCGCAGGTATGCAGGCTGGCGTGCAGGGCCAAGCTGGCCCGGTCAGCCTCGGCGTGCAGGGTCAACTCGGACCCGGTGGCGGTTTTCAGGGTGTCAGCGGCGGCGCGGGCATGCCCGTAGCCGGTGGCAACGTCGGCGTGAACGCCGCCCTCGACAATGAGATGAAGCTGCGGATGCTTCAGGCACGCTATCAGCGTGGCCCGGTGTCCGTGTCCGGCGGCTATGAACCCGGCGCGGGTTTCGGTGGCGAGATGCGCTACGAGGACGGCCCGGTGTCCGTGTCCGGCGGCTACGACCCGGCGCGCGGCGCCAACGTCAGCCTCGGCGTCCGCCGGCAGTTCAAGGAGGGTGGCCTCGCCACCGCCGGCGCGTGGACGCGCAAGGAGGGCCAGAACCCCGAGGGTGGCCTCAACGCGAAGGGCCGCGCGTCGCTGAAGGCGCAGGGGCAGGACATCAAGCCACCCGTCAGCGCCAAGCAGGCCAAGAAGTCACCGAAAGCCGCCGCACGGCGCAGCTCATTTTGCGCCCGTATGGGCGGCATGGAGGGGCCGATGAAGGACGAGAAGGGCCGCCCGACGCGCAAGGCGCTGGCTCTCCGCAAGTGGGACTGCTGACATGAGTGACTTTGCCGTCAAGCCCATTTGGGACAAGAAGCGCCCGAAAGACCTCGGCGAGCCGGAGAGCCTCTCCGTCAAGCGAAAAGCTGCAGCGAAACGTCGGGCGAAGGCTGCAGGTCGCCCATATCCAAATCTCGTCGACAACTTGGCTGCGGCCCGCAAGAAAGGTAAGTGACATGGACGGTTTCAAAAACACGACGCGCATGACGAACATGGACGGCGGCTCCTGCTACGCCAAGGGCGGCAGCGTCAAGGGCGCCGCCAAGGTCGGTAAAGTGATGGGCGAGTTCAAGGCAGGCAAGCTGCACAGCGGCAGCA
>Ga0136709_1000439_pt1 | contig 8291 bp, 6 predicted proteins | sample FlocCalmetaG_FD_101395 | JGI IMG/M metagenome (GOLD analysis project Ga0136709, IMG submission 101395) | Freshwater bacterial and archeal communities from Indian Creek, Illinois, USA - Floc-Cal metaG | ecosystem: Environmental > Aquatic > Freshwater > Unclassified | place: USA: Indian Creek...
CTTGATATAAATATTCCAACCATAAGAAGATGGATAAATAAATTTAAGGACAAAGCAATGCACCTTTATGAAGCTGTTGAGCAATTGATGATAAATTCAAAACCTGGATACAGAGCAGCATCATGTCCTGTCAGGTGCATATATTCGGCAGCAAGGTTTCTTTTTGAAAAAGTTTCACAACTGGCACAGTCTGAATTCATGCTTATCAATAACGGTGTAACCGGCTGGATTAACTTAAAATTAAAGCCATTTCTTGGTAGAGTTGAAAATGTGGCAGCATATACTTAAGTTACCATCATAGAACATCTCATAATAACTACTAAATGCGGGATGCAATATTTTTCCTGCTCTTTTTTTGCTTTTCCGGCGCATTTCCGCCAATTTACCAGATAAATCCGTAAATTTCACCGGATTTGATGAAATTCCGGTAATGTGTCGGGTGTTCAAACTCAGTTGTAGCCCATATTGCATTCAATTTCCCGACATTTTTTCGGGTACATTTCAAAAATTCAACACAAACATGAATAGGCTTCCCATATCCTTCTGATATACGATTTAGAAAATCAAACACATGGAAGGAGCAGCATTATGAATGGAAAAATCAGAGAAGAAATTGCTCAGTTCAGGTACAGCCTGATTGGACCAATTGTCAGCCGGACCAACCTTAGCCATGGGGAAAAGTATGATTTACTCAGAAAAATCTCTGATGGCGAATACGAAATACCGTATTCCAAACGCAGAAAGGTTTGTCTTAGGACATTGGAGAGATATCTTGAGTTCTATGAAAAAGGTAAACTAAAAGCCTTAGAGCCAGGTTTCCGGCAAAGGTCGCAAAAAATCCCGGTACAATATATGGATGAAGCCGCAACCCTACGCAGGGAGAATCGACAAAGGAGCATTGAATCAATCATCAGCATGCTTGAACAGTCCGGACGTATACCCGAAGGAGTTCTTAAGCGCAGTACGGTTTACGATCATTTTGTAAAACTCGGTATTGCAAGAAAACAAACTATCATAAAAGAAGCATACCGTAAATACGGTGCGTCATACAGAGGTGAAATTCTGCAGGGAGACGTTCATCACACAATGTACTTGCCGGATCCTGTAAGAGAGGGGTATAACAGGCAAGTATATCTGTTCGCATGGCTTGATGACTTCACTCGCCTTTTATACGGTGAGTTTTATTGGGCTGAAAGGCTGCCCGCACTTGAAAATACTTTGAAAAAGTGGCTAATCAAGTTTGGTTGTGTGGAAAATATTTACTGCGATAATGGGGCCGCTTATTCTTCCCACCATCTAAAAAACATCTGTGGTCGACTTGGTATAAACCTGTTACACACAAGACCGTATAAACCTCAAGGGCGAGGTTATGTTAAGACTTTCGTTATGTAAAGAAATGTGATTTCCAATGTGGGAATACACTGTTTGGGTATAATATTTCTTTACATAATAGTCTGGAAGTGTTATTCATAAATCAAAACTACAAGGAGGGTTTGATTTATGGTAACTGACTTTAAAACATTGGTATCTTTATGCGAAGATGAGCTCAACAGTCGGGAGTATGCCGCCATACACCTCGGCAGAATCAAAGCGGAATGGGAAAATCTAGCCAATTGGATGAAATTGAACAACTACATGGTTTTTTCTGAATCTATTGGGTTCCAGTATTGTGATGAGACTCTGGGAACCCATATATTAGCTGAAAAACTACCACACAACGAGCGGATACGTCTACGTGCAGTCCGAATGCTGACATCTTATCAGAAAGACGGCGATTTCGAATTCCGTACCCCACAGGTTGAAAGGATTTTCCATGGTAGTACAGGTATAGAGATAAGCCTGTACCTATCTTATCTTCGCAATGTGCAGCATCTTTCGGAGAGCACAATCAGGAATAAGGAGCAGTATCTATATGAATTCTTTTGCTATATAGAAAAGCATTCTCTAACGCTGGATAATATTGGTATTAAGGTCATGGAGGATTTTTTTGCCTCAAGGGATTATTCGCTTGCCTCCAGGCACAACTGCAGTTCAACGCTGCGTATCTATTTTCGATATGCGCATGATAATGGCATTACCGCCAAAGACAATTCAATCTATGTCTTGCGTGATAATTACAATAAGCGCTGTAAGATTCCAACGACATACGATGAAGATGAAATCCGTAGGATTATCGCATCAGTGGAACGCTCATCTGGCACAGGAAAACGAGATTACTTAATTCTATTGCTTGCTGCTGAATATGGATGGCGCTCCAGTGATATCGTGGGCTTCCTGTTCAGTCAGATAGATTGGGACAAAAATGTCATCCGTTTCAGCCAGCATAAAACTGACATTCCTGTAGAGTATCCGTTACTTTCAACAGTTGGCAACGCTATTATCGATTATCTAAAGCACGGGCGTCCTGCAACTGATTCAGAAGAGATCATCGTGTCAGCAGAATCAGCAAAAAAGGGACGGCCGCTTTCAACCCCAACGGTACATTCAATTGTGGCGAAATACATGCACAAGGCAAACATCAAGAACTGGAAAATCAAGAAACATGGCCCACATTCTCTAAGACACAGCTTGGCAACAAACATGTTGAAAAATAACGTCTCTATGCCTATCATCAGTACCGTACTTGGGCACCAGAATACCGAGAGCACCAAGGTATATCTGAAAGTTGATGTGGAAAAGCTGCGGCAATGCCCGCTTCCCATGCCAAGGATATATTCAAAGCACTACAGGGCATGGAGGTGTGAGGCATGAGCAGATCAGAATTCAAATCTGTTTTTTCAGAAGAGATAGATCAATATTTGGACTATATTGTGGCATCTGGATATAAAGAAAAAAGTTATTGCAACCATTTACGGCAGTTTGACCGATTTTGCATAGAACATGAAATATGTCAACCGGTTTTCACCAGTCAGCATGCAACAGTATGGATACAACGGAAAGAAAATGAAGCAAGCACCACGCACTATTCCCGGATAAATGGGATTAAACAATTCCTAATATATCTCAGCCACAAGGGATATCGTGTCTTTGTGACAAGAGATATCAGGCACAGACAGACGGATTTTCAGCCGTACATATATACTGAAGATGAAATAACAGGATATTTTCATGCGGTTGATGCATATGAATCCTCGCGCAATCGTAAGAATGCCATCCAATTTCCGATACTCTTCCGGCTTCTGTACTGCTGCGGAACGAGGATTAATGAAACGCTTGGCATCAGGAAACAAGATGTGGACATTGAGGACGGCATTATTAGGCTTTTTGAAACAAAGAACAACTGCGAGCGCCATATTGTCTTGAGCGACGAGCTCGGAGAATTAATGCAGAAGTATGCAGAAAAATGCTTTTATCTTTTGGATGACGAGCAGTATATATTCACCACATCCAACGGAGGACGATTGAGCGGTGATGTTGTTTACGAATGTCATAGACTTTTTCTTCAGAAGGCCGGGATCCCATACCTTGGAGGAGGCAGAGGGCCAAGGTTACACGACTGGCGCCATACCTTTTCTGTGCATTCCTTCAAGCAAATGATTGACTCCGGGCTGGACATGTACGTGGCACTTCCCATCCTGTCTACGTATCTTGGGCATAAGACGATCTACGCCACGGAACAGTACGTCAGACTGACAATGAGCTTGTATCCGTATATTGAGAAGCGTTTTAAGAATAAGATGGACAAGGTGTTCAGTGAGGTAAGCCATGAAAACGACTGACTTTGCAATGTATCTGAACAAGTACTTCACCAATTATCTTCCCAGTGAGAGCGGCAGCACGCCAATGACCATTGATTCATACAGATACGCATTTATACTCTACTTGACATATATGCAGGAAGAACTCCATATCTCTGCAGACAAGGTGCGGATATCTGACCTGACTCATAGGAATGTTCTTCTGTTCCTTGGATGGCTTCAAGGGAAGCGAAAAAACGGAGTAGCTACAAGAAACCAGCGGCAGTCTGCAATCAACAGCTTTATACGGTTTCTTATGTACGAATTTCCGGAGCACCTGGATGAATATCAGCGAATCCTCGGTATTCCGATAAAAAAAGCGCCTCAGAAAGAAATATCCTATATGAAAACGGACGGGGTAAAGCTGCTCATGGAGCAGGTGGATCATGAATCATCTAACAGTCTGCGCGATTATGTTATTTTGTCCCTTCTTTATACAACTGGCCTGCGTGTAAGCGAACTCATAAACATCCGGGTAAAAGACCTGTCACTTCACGTACCGCACACACTCTTGGTCCATGGAAAAGGGCAGAAAAGCCGCTATGTCCCCCTCATGGGGAATATCATTCCATCTATACAAAAATACCTGACTCAAAAGGGATATGACCGGCAGGAAAAACTGGATGAATGGCTGTTTAAAAACCATATGAATACTCAATTCACCAGACAGGGTATCAACTATCTCGTCAGTAAATATGCGAAACGTGCCTGGGAAATCAATCCGGAGATAATCCCAAAGGAATTCAGTCCCCACAAGATGAGGCATACAGTCGCTATGGGGCTAGTGGATTCAGGGGTGGATTTGATTTACATACGGGATTTACTTGGCTTACCCGGAATTCCGGGTAAGCCAAGTTACCCTCACTATTTAGTTACCCGGAAACTTGATTGCATATCCTTCATCTAAGCTTAATTGTAAGAAATACTTTCCGGATAATTATTTCAGGGTATTCATCAGCAGTATAATTAAAATGGCGGATTATTTATCCGACTACTTAATTATCCGAGGTGAAAAGCATGGGTAACGTCAAAATCGAAGTTTTAGTAGAACAAGTTTTAACTGCTATGGTATCCGACGATATGTCAAAACACACTATAAAGTTGTATAAAGTAAGAGGATACAACAGAATCTTTGACTATTTCCGTGAACGAAACATTCCATTTTATTCTGAAGAAGTCATTAGGGATTTTATTTCCGAACGGCGAAACCTATATGAAGAAGGATTTATCAGCGAAGAAAGATGGTCTGCATCACGAAGATGTGGTGAGCTGCTTATACATTATCAAAAAAGCGGAAACATTGAAATGCAGCCATTGCCTGATTGGAATTATGTTCATGGCGCACTCCGCACAAAACCATCAGATGGGCAGTTTGAAGACCCCAATAACATATTTGCGTTGGTATGGAACATTAAAAATGAATTAGCCAAGTTCGGATTAACAGAGAGTTATCTTGGGGCGTGTACCAGCAACGGATTTGATCCAATTCTTCGCGAACATATTGCCGCAGGTATAACAGAGTATTCCACCGGGCTTGTGGACAGATTGATTGCTGGTTCATATGAGAAATACAAAAACGGTTCTAAAAAGCATGCTCCGATTTATAGGGCAATTCGTAAAATCAAGGCTTACATTGAGGAATATCTAAAAAACGGGAAAATAGAATGGCGCGTGCTTTCCCGGATAGGCAAAAGAGAATTAACCCTATTTTTCAACTCTGTCCAAGATGGTTACCAAAAGGAATTACAGCGTAGTGGGAACTTAATGCCTGATACAATGAAAAACCTATTACTTTATTCGTACCGTTTTATGCTAACCCTTGAGGATAATGGTTATTACGATTTCAACAGAGTTTCATTGAAGGCTACTAGTGACATCCTTTTACAAATGGCATTTCCGCTAACAAGCGGGGTAAAGCAACTTCTATATACCAGTAAGGTCTTCTTAGGATTTCTATATGAAAATAAATACACGGATGCTGATTTGAAAGCTGCCGTTCCTAAGCTTGTAGCGCCATGGCGAAAGCTTCACGAAGGATTTACAGATGTCGAAATCATCGAACTGTTAAATTCAATTGATCTGGAAACACCAACCGGCAAAAGAGACTATGCTATTTTGGTGCTTGCAACACAAACTGGTCTTCGTGCAGTTGATATAGCCAACCTCAAAAAATCAGATATAGACTGGCGGAATAAAGAAATTCGAATCGTCCAGCATAAAACCGGAAATGTACTGGGCCTTCCCCTTGAACCTGAAAGCGGGAATGCAATAGCTGACTATCTTTTAAACGTACGTCCTGAATGCAATTCAAAAGCTGTTTTTATAAGTACCAGACATCCGTACCGTCCCCTCGAGGCTGCCAGTCTCCATACTTTAGTCAGAAGCAAGATACAAAAAACAAGTTTTGCAGGCACAACGAAACCCTGGCTGGGAATGCACAGTTTCAGACGTTCATTGGGAAAGAGAATGCTTGAAACTGGCATTTCAGTTGATGAACTCAGCCAGATACTTGGGCACGCAGATATAAATTCGTCTAAACCATATCTTGGAACAGACGAAATTCACTTAATGGAGTGCTCCATCAGCATGTCAGGTATTGAAAAGGCAGGTGGAAGTTTATGACATATAGCCATGTAAGTCTTTTTGCAGAACGTATCGAAAACTTCATTGAACAAAAGCGCTCTTTAGGATTTGATTATACTTCAGGCGGGGAAATTATGAAGTCATTCGATAGGTTCTGTCATAAAAACTACCCTGATGAAATGCAATTATCACGTATGTTATGCTTTTCCTGGGCAGTACGACGTGGAAAAGAAGGCAACCGGACATTTTTAAATCGAATATCGCCAGTCAGGGAATTCGCGAAGTTTTTAATCAGCATAGGCGAGGAGGCCTTCATCCTCCCTGAATGCTTTCCTTCGAAAGGGCAGCGCCCAACACCGCATATTTTATCAGAAGGTGACCTTAATAAGTTATGGGCGGCTTCTGATAATATAACACCCATCCATAATAACCCCATAAAACGGATGGTTATCCCGACGATAGTACGATTAATGTATTGTTGCGGCCTGCGTCCATGCGAGGCAAGGAGGCTCCGTCCGGAGGATGTTGAAACCAAGCATAGGAGATTTAGAGTTCTTGAGTCAAAAGGCCATAAAGACAGAATTGTATATATGGCAGCCGACGTTGCTGAGATGCTAAGCACTTATGATAATAAAATTTCGGCATTACTGCCAGAACGAAAGTGGTTTTTCCCTCGGGAATCCGGAGAAATGTGCCAGCAGGACTGGCTCCGAAGGAATTTTAGGAATCTGTGTGATTTGGCTGGCATCTGCCCAACAGGGGGTTCTGTCAATTCATACTGCCTCAGGCATTCATTTGCAACACACCGGATATACAAATGGCTTGCTGAAGGGAAAAATGCAAATGCCATGATCCCTTATTTGAGTGCGTACATGGGGCATTCCCAGATATCAGATACCTGTTACTACATACACCTTATTCCAGAGCTACTTACGGAAATGTCGGGACAGAAATACGGGAATTCCGCTGATTTATTGCCGGAGGTGGAAGTAGATGAATGATTTTTTCAAAACCATAAAGAGTTTTCTCACCGAATACTTGCCGAATCAGCGCTGTTACAGCACCGAAACAATACGTTCATACAAGCAATGCCTGAATTTATTAATGAAGTATTTGCGTGACGTAAGAAATTTTAAAGTCTCTGAAATTGATTTTACAATATTTAACCGTGAATTGATACTTGCTTTTTTAGATTGGCTGGAATCTGAACGAAAGGTTAGCACCTCCACAAGAAATCAGCGACTAATGGCTTTACGGTCTTTTTTCAAATATGCTGGAATTGTTGATTGCTCACAAATATCAACTGGATTTGAAATTTCTGCTGTTTATATGAAGAAGTGCCAAAACAAGATTGTACCCTTCCTATCGGGAAATGCCATTAAAGTATTGCTTGAGCAACCGGATATTAATAGGCGCAACGGACATCGCGATCAGTTTTTTATGATATTTATGTACGATACTGCCGCTCGCTGCTCGGAAGTAGTCAATCTCAAAATTTGCGATCTCAAAGTTAATGTTAAACATTCTGTGGCGCATCTTACTGGTAAGGGAAATAAAAAAAGAATTGTGCCATTGCTTGATAAAACCGTAGAGCATTATCGTAAATATTTACAGAAATTCCACCCAAACGAAAAAAGCGACAGTGACCAGTTCCTTTTTTACAGCATAATACATGGTGTCCACCATCCTCTTACGATAAGTGCAATCGAAAAATTTGTTGGTAAATACGGAAAGGCAGCGCATTTGAAATGCGCAGAAGTTCCTGAAAAAATCCACCCGCATATGATCCGCCATTCGAGATCAATGCACCTTTATCGTAACGGAATGCCAATGATGCTTTTGTCGGAATATCTCGGTCATTCAAGTCCTGAGTCTACGAAAGTATATGCATTTGCAGATACCGAAATGAAACGTCAGGCAATCCAAAGAGCTGATGTATTACGACAGGGAGTTGAGCCTCCACCTGCAATC
>Ga0136709_1000464_pt1 | contig 8036 bp, 9 predicted proteins | sample FlocCalmetaG_FD_101395 | JGI IMG/M metagenome (GOLD analysis project Ga0136709, IMG submission 101395) | Freshwater bacterial and archeal communities from Indian Creek, Illinois, USA - Floc-Cal metaG | ecosystem: Environmental > Aquatic > Freshwater > Unclassified | place: USA: Indian Creek...
CCTGTATGGTTTGCAGGTTCAATCTCGTTTGCACCTATGTTTGGGCAGAAGGATTCGCTGCGCCTCTACCCCGACAGTGTAACCGTGCGGGGTCCCGGGCATATTGTTGATACCCTCACTGCTATTCGAACGAAAAATGTGCAATTGCAACAAATATCCCAAAGCGTTATCAGGGAAGTAGCTCTTGAAAACCCCGCCTTTACCAAGGGATTGTCTTTAGGTACCACACAGGTTAGCTTGGAAATTCCGATAGTTGAACTCAAAGAAGCAACCTTTGTGCTACCCATTTCCATACGAAGAACCGACACGGCACAACGCCCTGATGCAAATATTCTTATTTTTCCTGCCCAGGCCTCCGTGCGGGTATTTGCCCCCGTGGAGCATTTACAGGAATTGTCAGATGAGGATTTTGAGGTTTTTGTGCATTGCCCGATTGAAACGCCAGTAAGTGGAAATCGATTGCAAGTATTTGTAAAAAACCGCTCGGCATTTGTACGCATTGGAAATATGAACCCGCAGTTTGTTGAATTTGTAATCTCTGAATGAGAAACAAAACCACACTCAAGATAGGCCTTACCGGCAATATTGGAAGCGGAAAGACCACCGTTGCCCGTCTTTTCGAAGTTCTGGGGGTGCCTGTTTTCTATGCCGATACTGTGGCAAAATCTTTTTTAGTTGATCCCCTTGTCAAACAAGAGATTGTGCTGGGATTGGGTTCGCAAGTGGTAGGTGCAAATGGTGCTATAGACCGTAAAATATTGGCCTACATAGTTTTCAACGACCCGGCCAAACTTGCCCTGCTCAATAGCATAATTCATCCCAGAGTGAGGGTTGTTTTCCACAATTGGATAGATGGTATGGCAAGTTCTGACTATGCAATTATGGAAGCAGCGATTATTTTCGAGTCGGGTTTTGCTGCAAACTTTGATAAAACCATTGTGGTATCTGCCCCTTTGCAGCAGAGAATTCAACGGGTGATGTTGCGCGACAGTGCAAGCCACGACGAGGTGATGGCGCGTGTTCGATACCAGATGTCCGAAGAAAAACTTACTGAACTTGCCGATTTTGTGATTGTAAATGACAATCACAGCTTAGTACTTCCAAAAGTGCTTGAAATAGATAAAATTTTGCGAAGATTAGCCCGTTTTAGCTAAGTGTTCAATGGTATAAAACAATAATCCCCTGCAGGAAACCTCATGAATCCGGTGCTTTTTTCCCGATTGACAGTGATCCTTCTGTTGTTTTCTCCCCAATTGCTTTGGGCACAGCAGAGCGGCAGGGTATTTGAATTCCTTTCATTGCCAACATCAGCAAGAATAACGGCTATGGGCGGCTATGCTGTACCTTCAGCCGATACGGATCTAGAAACTGCATTGGTTTTCCCCTCTCTGTTGCGTCCTGAGCTTTCGAATTTGATTTCTCTGAATTTTGCCGATTATTTTGCGGATATTCAATACGGTACAGTAGCAATCGGAAGACATTTTGAAGGATTGGGCACTTTCAGTGCCTCTTTGCAATACATTGATTACGGGCGTTTTGTAGAAGCAGATGAAACAGGCCGTATCATCGGAGAATTCACTGCGGGAGAAACCGGTTTCATGGTAGGCTGGGGCCGTGCCCTCAGCGAGCGGCTTTCCATAGGCAGCAATATCAAGTTCATTCATTCGGCACTTTTCCAGGCCACTTCGGCTGGCATTGCCGTTGATGTGTCTCTCTCGTATTTCAATCCCGAAAGCCGTTTTGCAGCTGGCATACTTGCCCGCAATTTTGGCCGGCAGATAATTCATTTCCGGGAAAACAATCCTGAACCCTTACCTTTCGATCTCATTATTGGCGTTTCCCGGAAACTTCAAAGAGCTCCATTGCGGTTTAGCCTTGTGCTGCACAACCTCCATCAGTTCGACCTGACATATGATCCACAGTTGCCCCAGCCCGAATTACAGCCCGGGCAAACGCCTGACGGGCAATCCGCCGGAGAGCGGGTTAGCGCTTTTGCGGATAAATTGTTGAGACATGTAGTAGTGGGTGCCGAATTTTTACCTTCGGCCAACTTCTCTTTACATTTTGGGTATAATTACCGAAGACGGCAGGAGATGCAGGTGGAATCCCGTGTTTCCACAGTAGGTTTTTCCTGGGGATTTGGGGTGCGGATTTACCGATTTCGCTTCAGCTATGGCAGGGCAACCTATCATTTGGCAGGCGCTACCAATCATTTTACCATTACCACCAAACTTGACGAGTTGTTTGGAGGTGGTCCTCTACGAAGCTCAAAATTATGGCATCCATAAAAATTGACATTGATCCGGCAAGCGGATTCTGCTTTGGAGTGCATCGTGTTGCTCAGGCTGCAGAAAATGCCCTTAAAGACGGGAAAACTGTGCATATTCTGGGTGAAATGGTACATAACCCTGAAGAAATTAAACGGTTGGAGTCTTTGGGAATCCAGACAATTTCCAAAGAGCGACTCCTCCGTATGAAAGGGGAAGCGGTGGTTATCAGAGCACACGGAGAGCCACCCGAAACCTTCAATACAATTGCATCGGCCGGAATTGACCTCGTTGATGGCACTTGCCCGATAGTAAAAGCCTTGCAGAAAAAAATCAGGAATGCACGAAATGCAAACCCCGATATACAAATTGTGATTTATGGAAAAAACAATCACCCTGAAGTAATCGGTCTGAACGGAGGAATAGGCTACTCTGCAATAATTGTGGATGATGAAAATGGCAGTTTGGACCGCATTGATTTTCAAAAACCTGTGGTTTTGTTCAGTCAAACCACTCAAAGCGAACAAGGCTTCCGGCTGCTTGCCGGGAGGATGAAAAATCGCATGGACGCTGCCGGGGTTCTTTCCGGCGAAAACTTGCAGATACACAACACTATTTGCAGGCAGGTATTGCAGAGGGTACCTGCCTTACGGCATTTTGCTGCAGGAGTTGATGTGGTAGTATTTGTAAGCGGATCAAACAGCAGCAATGGCAAATACTTGTTTGGAGTGTGCAAGGAGGTAAACCCCAATTCGTTTAGGGTTCAGAATCCGCTTGAAATAGACAGGGCGTGGTTTGAAAAGGCATCCAGTATAGGAATCAGCGGAGCAACATCCACTCCCGTATGGCAGTTGAAGCAGGTTCGCGCTGCAATAAGCTCGATGGTGTCGGGATAAAAACGGCCCTGTTATGCAGCATAGAATTGCAGACGCACAATTTCCCTATATTTTCTTGATCACGGAAAGCCCGTCGCGGTAAGGCAGAATAAAGTGGGTTATCCCCGGATGGCTTCGGATAAAATCATTGAAAAGAATGATTCCACGGGTTTCCAAATCATTTTCGGCCGCGGGCGAAAGAACTTTTCCGTTCCATAACACATTATCAGCCAAAATTATGCCTCCAGGCGGCATGGAGTCGAATACCAACTCGAAATATCTGATATAGTTTTCCTTGTCGGCATCAATAAATACCAGGTCGAATGGTACATTAAGCTTAGGTATTACTTCCAGTGCATTGCCAATATGCATTTTGATTTTCTGTTCAAGACCTGCCTCAACGAAAAAGTTTGTTGCAAAATCTTCAAGCTCAGGATTGCTCTCTATGGTGTGCAATACTCCTCCTGGTTTTAATCCCTGCGCCAGGCATATTGCCGAATAGCCGGTATAAGTGCCTATTTCTAAAATTGCTGATGGAGACTTCAGTGTGCTTATCAATTGCAGTATCTGCCCCTGGATATGGCCTGAGAGCATTCTTGGGTTCAGCACCTTGGCATAGGTTTCCCGGCTTAAGCGCTGCAATACCGGCAATTCGGGGCTGCTCATCTGCCTGGCATATTCTTCAAGTTGGTCAGAAAAGAGTGTCATCGCGGTAAGAAAATCAGTTGTGAGAACTTATTTGGGTCCAAAACATCGTTGGCAACTTCGAGCAGTTCGGAAGCGGTAATTGCTTCAATTCTATTGAAAATCACTTCCATGCTGTCCACCTTATCAAACATCAAAAGACTTTTGCCCATAGAAAGCATTTCGGCCAGGTTTGATTCAAGTGAAATGGAAATTTGCCCAAGAAACTGTTCTTTTGCTCTTTTCAGTTGCAGGCTTCCCAGTTTTTCTGTTCGAATGCGTTGCAGCTCTTTATTTACCAACGAAAGGGTTTTTTCAACACCCATTGCGCTTGTGCCGAAATAGATTGTGAAAATACCTGCATCGGAGTATGGGTGGTAGTTGCTCTCGATATGATAGCAAAATCCGTGTTTTTCGCGCACGCCCATGTTTAGCCGCGAGTTGAGTCCCGGCCCACCTAAAAGGTTGTTGAGCAAAGTGAGAGCGGTTTTTTGAGGATTATCTGCCGCATATGCCAATCCGCCCATCACGCAATGTGCCTGATGGTTTCGTCGTTTTACGATTTTTTTGACCGGTGTGAACCCGCCGAATGATTTTCGGCCATTGATTCGCTCTTTGGCAATCATTTTTCCAAAATGCTTTTCGGCCAGGGCAACTATACTGCTAAAAGGCAACTTGCTCACCGAACTGATTACCATAGCGCCGGGCACATAGGTGCGTAAGATAAATTCTTCAATGTGTTTTTTTTCAAACTTTTTCAGTGTGCCGGGTTTCCCCAAAATGTTGCGCCCCAATGGATGTCCACTGAAAACCAAGTCGTCGAAATCATCAAAGATTTGTTCACCCGGATTGTCTTTGTAAGAATTGATCTCGTCAATAATCACCTCTTTCTCCTTTTGAATCTCCTTTTCGGGGAAGGTGCTATTGGTGATGATATCAGCCAAAAGCTCAAACCACCTGTCGTAGTAGCGGGGCATAAAGGAGGCATGTATGCAGGTGTCTTCCTTTGTGGTGTAGGCGTTCATTTCCCCACCCACATTTTCCATACTACTCAGGATGTGGTGGGTTTTGCGCTTGTGGGTGCCCTTGAAAATTACATGCTCAATAAAATGGGCTAAGCCTTGTTCGGATTCATGCTCATCGCGCGAACCCGAATTGATGGCCAATCCGCAATGGGCTACCTCCGATGAAGTTGCTTTATGTATGATGCGAATCCCGTTGGAAAGCTGGTGGAGTTGATACATTACTTTTTCTTCAGGGGAAATTTCATAGGGTAGCCGGCTGAAACTGCTCCTTTGGATATATTGAGCAATTTGCTGCGCATAAGTGTACGCTTCAGAGGCGACATGTGGTCAACCATCACAATGCCTTCGATGTGGTCATATTCATGCTGAATAATTCGTGCTACAATTCCGCTGTATTCTTCCTCATGCACCTGAAAAAGCTCATCGTAGTATCGAATGCGAAGGTTGGGTTTTCTGGATATGTCTTCGCGCAGATCGGGAAAACTCAGGCATCCTTCACTAAACATCCACTCCTCGCCCCATTCTTCAAGAATTTCGGGATTGATAAACAGTTTTTTAAACCCGGCAAGGGAGGGATCGTCATCCTCAAAAGGGGAGGCATCCACAATAAATATTCTCAGGCTCTGCCCAATCTGGGGAGCTGCAAGGCCCACGCCTTCAGCACGGTACATCGTTTCCCACATATTTTGGATAAGGTCTGTAAGGCCCTCCCGTGTAGCTTCAACTTTAGAGGCCCGGGTTTTCAGTATTGGGTCGCCATAGGCTAAAATGGGTAGTATCATATGTTTTTCGAAAGATTTTGCTGTAGTTCCAAATACGATTGTAAAATAATGGTAGCACTGATGGTATCTACCAGGGCTTTGTTTTGACGGGCTTTTTTTCCTAATCCTGAATCGGCCATCGTCCTGAATGCCATTTTGGAGGTAAATCGTTCATCTGCCCTGTCAATTTTTATTTCGGGGAAATGTTTTTTCAGTGTATTCACAAACGGTTCAATAAAACGGGTTGCATCAGACTCCTGGTTGCGCATGTCAACAGGTTTGCCAATTACGATGCAGTCAACAGGTTCGTTTTTCACATATTCCTTTAAAAATGCCATCACATCTTTCACATGAACCGTAGCGAGACCCGTAGCAATTATTTGTCCGGGGTCAGTTACTGCTATGCCTGCCCTTTTCTGTCCGTAATCAATGGCAAGGATTCTGCCCATGTTTTTTTTAAGTTGCGAAGGTACAAAATATTAAAAGGATGGATACAACCGCATTTAACTCGGCATTGGCAAAGTTAGCCAAGCGCGATATTGAGGGTTTTATGGACCGGCATTCTGAATGTTTTGACCATTTGATGGGTTTTGCAATATCAGATGACCAACCCCATGCATGGCGGGCTGCCTGGATTCTTGCCAGCATCATGGAGCCTGGGGACATACGGGTGCAACATTAACTTTTGCCCGAGTTGAGTGTTTTGCTAAATCACTTGTATATATCCTCATTATCTCCGGGGGCCAGGATAAGTGCCGAAAGAATCAAGCAAAACCTACCTGCAAAATAAATTTCTATAAATTGGGTAATATATTCAGTTTAACCATTTAAACCTAAAGGGATTTGTGCTGTGGCTCAAAAGATTTACCTTTTTTAGGATAATTTAGTTTTTCCTGAAAAAAACCCTACTTTTGCATCCTCAAATTTTCACAAAAACATGGACGACGGCCCGTCATATAGTAGATTATTTTTAACTGCGCTGTAAGGGCATTACAAACTCCTTGCAGCCACATTAACGCAAGGAGGATTAACCATGGTTAAAACCAAAAGCGGTTTTTTTCAGCTCATTGAGCATAAAGATTGGAAAACCGTAAAAGCTCGCCTAAACGGCACTGACCCCTTTCATCTGGCAGAAATAATAGAGGAATTATCGGCACCCAACGATGTGCTGTTCTTCAGATGTCTGTCGAAAGAGCAAGCCAAAGAAGCATTTCAATTCTTGTCGCACGACAAGCAAGAGGATTTGATAGAAGGCCTTGCCCACAACACGGAAGCCATCAGCAATCTGCTTAACGACCTTGACCCTGACGACCGAACCGCATTCTTCGAGGAGTTGCCCGGCGATATAGCGCGCCGGCTGATTCAGTTGCTTTCTGATAGCGAGCGTGCCACTGCTATCAAATTGTTGGGCTTTCCACCCGATAGTGTGGGCAGGATAATGACCCCTGAGTATGTTCAGGTGAAAATGCATCTTACAATTGAGCAGGCTTTGGATCATATCAGAAAATTCGGCAGAGACTCCGAAACCCTCAATGTTATTTATGTAGTTGACGACAAGCAAAAGTTGATTGACGATATCCGGATAAAGGAAATTATATTGGCTTCGCCCCAGTTGCTCATCTCCGACCTTACAGATGGCCGCTTTATTGCATTGAATGTACACGACGACCAGGAGAAGGCCATTAAGGTGTTTAGGGATACTGACCGGACCGCCTTACCGGTTATAGACAGCGAGGGTATTATGCTCGGAATTGTAACGGTTGACGACATAATGGATGTTGCCGAAGAAGAATCCACAGAGGATTTTCATAAATTCGGATCTATACAGTCGGCAGTGTTCAATCCCTTGAAGGCTCAGATACCCCAATTGTATCTCAAACGCATAGGTTGGCTAATGGTCCTTGTTTTAATCAATGTTTTTTCCGGACAGGCAATAGCAGAGTTTGAAAGCCTCATTCAATCGGTTGTAGCTCTGGTTTTCTTTCTTCCCTTACTGATTGACAGCGGCGGAAATGCCGGGTCGCAATCTGCCACACTAATGATTAGGGCGCTTGCTGTTGGAACAGTGAAGAGCTCAGACCTGTGGAAACTTTTATCCAAAGAGCTGTTGGTCGCATTGCTGCTAGGTCTCTCCATGGCAGCCGGTGTGGCGGTTGTGGCTGGTTTGCGCTCACCCGAGATCATGTGGATTGTACCCATTGCAATGGTAATTATTGTGGTGAAAAGCAGTTTAATTGGTCTGGTTTTGCCTTTTGCATTTCAAAAGTTGAAGCTCGACCCGGCTACAGCAAGCGCACCTCTGATTACTTCTATAGCAGATATCGGAGGAGTTTGGGTTTATTTTTCAACCGCTCAGCATATTTTGGGATAACAAACGCTTCTGCAATCGGTTAGTCGGGTAGGGCTAATAATTGTGCTGCACCC
>Ga0136709_1000465_pt1 | contig 8026 bp, 14 predicted proteins | sample FlocCalmetaG_FD_101395 | JGI IMG/M metagenome (GOLD analysis project Ga0136709, IMG submission 101395) | Freshwater bacterial and archeal communities from Indian Creek, Illinois, USA - Floc-Cal metaG | ecosystem: Environmental > Aquatic > Freshwater > Unclassified | place: USA: Indian Creek...
GATGTAATCTCCTTGATTTGTAGTAATTTTCTTTTGTTTTAAAGGACCTGAAATATCTATTGTGTTTAAGATTTTTTCTTTCCTTAATTTAAAGAAATGTTTTATTGTAGCAATTATACCACCTTTTGTGCGTAAAGAGAAAGTCATAATGAAATTCTTCTTAAACTTTGTAACGTGGTCTTCATGGTTAATAATACTTCTACAGAAATCAAGATCATACAATGTATCATCTTTGTTAACATCAGCTTGAATTATATCACCTAGAACGTAATTCATAGGAACATCTTTACTTAGCTTACTTAACTGATTGATCATTGTTTTATTATCCATCTCATAAATATGAAATGTGCCATAGCCTTTAGTTTTACACCATTCAATGTATTCATTGATATCTGGTCCAGCTAATCCGACTATATTCCTAAATTTAAAATATTCCATAAGGAATTCTCTTGCTACTTTTTTTCTAGTAGAATCAACATATGTGTGCTTTAACATAAAATTAAAGATTATCTAATCCGTCCTGTAGTGTATCATCCCAATCTTCTATTAAATCATGCTCTTCCCACTCTTCATCTTCAGCATTCCACATGTTATCCATCGATGTAACTACAACACGCCCATCTTCTAAGACAGGTTTATTATCATCATCAAAGTATAACGCTATGTATCCTTCATCTTCTAGATTGATATAGTTCATATCATCTAATGTGAAATCAAATAGCTGACCATCTTGCTCATAATAAGCAATCTGATCTGGGTATGCTACAACTTCTGGTGGTACATCTGGATTAGAATCTACAGCTCTAATAAAATAGGGCTTAACAGGTAGGCCATTGTACTGTAGATATTCTTCAATATCCCGTGGAAGCTGTTCAAGCTTCCTCAAATGCAAATATGAATGCTCATTCACTGTGACATTCATAGCAAACAACATACCAACCTCCAATTGTGAAGGCTGGTATGAGTTATAGATCAATTTTACAGGTTGATATCCCATGTTACAAGTCTCTTAAACGTGCTAATTTAGATTCTAATTCTGCAATCTGTACTATTCTTTGCTTTTCTAATACTTCAGTACTGTTTTGCTCAAACTGAAATATAGTTTCAAATGCTTTTGCATGAATAACTTTTAAGTCTTCAGCTGTAGCATTACCATCAATCGTAACTGAAATGCGATCAACATCACTGTTTCTGAAAATCACCACTCTTGTATCATTATTATAAGACATACTAAAGAAACTATAGTCTTCTGTACAATAAGCTGTAATGTGATTACCAAACTCAATATACTTGTCAATAGGTTGAATACCTACACGCTTTACATAATCTCTAGCGTGTGTAGCTAGAGTAATTAATGAATCGAATTGCTCTTTCATTTTTTGTTTTTAAGTTTATTAAAAATTGAACCTACATTTTCTACTGGACCTACAGCATTCAAACCAATAACAGAATCATAACCAAAGTTATTTAGTGATTCTATAGTTGATTGATCCATTGGTCTACCCAATCCATAATCAGTTCCTACATCACAGTTACTCCACGCTGCAAAGATGTTATCTCTATAGCTACCAACACAAAATACTGGAGCAAATAATGTCCAGGAGAATCGTTGTTGGGCTGATTTAACTTTTACAGCTAATTGACTGTGTTTAAAACCATTATGTGTACCACTTGAGAATGCACAATAGTACACTTCAGTGGTAATACCAGCTTGTTCCAATGCATAAATAGTTGGAATAGCTGTTTGTGCAACTCTAGCAAAGGCTTCTGCGTTAACACTTGCACTCCCGCAAATGTTAATAGCAATCCTCACAGTTGGTTTTCTTGCAGCTTTAAGACTAATAAAGTATTTATCCTCACCAGCTATAGCTCGTGGAATAGAAAGTCTAGATCCTACATCCTGAAACTTAGGTTTTCTACGATATGTCATAGCGTTAGCCATCAACTTTTTGTAGCTTTTATCAGCCATGGTTGATTTAACAGCATCTATACACATTGTTTTACCCTTAGTAGGATCGAATCTAGTCTTCTCAAACTTACTTTTGCTTCTTTCTTCTGCATATCGCCAATTCTTATCAGTTTCTTCAGCAATATTATTGATGTGATATTGATTGCGATCAGGTAAATGATCTATACCTTTTTCTCGAATCGCTTTTGCATCACTGTGTTGAAAGAAATCATCTACAGAATCAAAATGCATGTGAAGAACCTCCTTCTTTTCTTTGATTATACGCATTAGGCTACAGTGTTAACTAAATCCTTACGCAATGCCTCATCCCAATGCTCAGACATCATTGTTAAAATGTCTTGATGTGTAAAGCCATTGTTCAATAGCATTGCAGCATCATACATAGAACGAGTTGAGAAGTTCTCACCATCCACTTTCTTAGTGACATAGTTACGAACTTTTTTGAAGAAACTGTGATGTTTACCAGCAATATTCTTCTCAAGCTTCTCATCATAATCAATGAAGATACGACACATCTTGAAACGATCTAAGAATGCAGCATCCTGCATCTCACGCCCTTGATATTCTACAGAACCAGAACCCCAGGTATTACCAGCTAGAATACAATAGAAATCTTTGTGCTTCTTAGCTATAGTTTTACCCTTACGATTTGGTACAGCAATCATACCAGTTCTGTCGAATGCAGCATTTAGAACAACAGCAATAGATGGAGACATAGAATCATACTCGTCAACCAAGAATACACCACCATTCTCATAGAAATCTAAGAATGAAGATTCTACATAGCCATCAATGTTAGCAAAACCTACCAACTCTGACTTAGATGCTTCTAGATTACAAGAGAATGCACCATAGCGTAGTCCCATAACTTCAGCTGCTTGCTTAGCCATAGTTGATTTACCTGATCCTGACGGACCTACAATCATAGCTTGCTTAAACAACTGTAGAAATGTTACCATCTTTGGTAATTGTTCATGCTTGTCCTCAAGAGAGAATTCATACTTCTTGTCTTGTCCCAGTTCAATAACAACCTGCTTAGAAGTCAAATAGTCTTCTACAACTTTTGTCTTGAACTCTACAAAATCACAAGATATTGTATGCTCAATCTTTTGATACAATTCTGTCTCAATCATTCGCTTCTTCTGATCTACAAGAGCTAATACATCAGTGCGATGCTTCTCAAACTTCTTCTCAGACTCTCTGAAGTGAGTTTGTGTAGCCTGTTGTAATGCTGCTCCTACAATCTCAGGAGGAAGCGTTAGTTGAAAACCACCTTGTGGTGAATAATCAAACTGTTGTTGGGCTGGTTGTGCCATTGGTTGTTCTGTTGGTTGTTCTGTGAAAAATCTTTGTAGATAATTAATAGGATATTCAAACTTACCAGAACTACGAGATACAAACCAATATCCTTTATTATTCCAACATACTGATTTAGCACGTTCTTTCAAGGATTGGTCTCCTTCTGGAGTTCTAGTTTTGCGTAAATATTCTAATAATTCAGGCGTAATAGTCTTACACTGTCCTTCTATAGGAAATTCAGTAAGCTCTTCTAGTTTTGGTACAGGATTAGGTTCTGGAGACTTTAATGCAGCCCATTGTCCTAATTCATATACAAGAGCAGTTCCATCTCCAAATTTTTCATTGAGATATATCAGATCTTTACTATCACTAGCCCAGATTGCATTATGTGCTTGAAAGTTCTCAAACTCTGTACCTGCTAATGATGTAAATGTAGCTCCTTTGTATTTATCCATTGCTATCTGTAGCAATTCATCTTGAGAATCTACAAACTCTAGATCATATGAATCATCATGACCAATACGAGCTACATCTGTACCACCATCTAAATACTGAATATCAACGGCTTGATAAGTCTCTGCATATCCTGTAATTTTAGCAATAGCACCTTGTCTACAATATGCTGTGACACACTTTACCTGTATATTAGGTAAGTAATATTTTATATACGTCATTTCTTTGTTATTAATTAAGTTTTGAATAAAAATGTGCTTAATTAGAGAATGAGGATAGCATTTTATATGCTACCCTCTTATCCTCTGTTTCACACACAACTGTTAATCTTCGTCTTCAGAAGTTCTAAACATACCTTCATCTTTAAGTCTTCTCAAAGTATGCATAGTGTCTTCCATGACTTCTATAACATATGCTGATGATTCCTCATCATCAATTGTAGCTTTGAATAACTGAAAGTCATAGTTAGAGTTCTCTACTTGACGAACAAGCTTTTTGAATGGCTTCAATGGTCTAGCTTGCTTATTCATCATGTCTTCAAGATGTCTTTCAATCTTTTCTTCACTCATACTATCACCAAAATGATCTTTTGCAGCTTCTATTAACTTGTTTTTTAATTTATAATCATTTGATGCTTCTTCAAAAGCTTCTAATGCAGCTAATATAGTATTAGCAGCGTCTGCTCTTGGAGTAAACATAAATGTTATAAACAATCTCTCCATCTCTGTATTTGCGTGTTGTAGAGAGCGTGATAATACGCCTGTCTTTGTACGCAATACACGAGGTGCTGATTTCTCATCACCACTGTAATCTCTACTAATAATAGAGCGTGCAACAATTGCTTCAAATACAATAACAGACTCTAATTTACTAGCCTGTTCTTTTGTTAAATTAAATGACTCATAGATTTCACTTGAGTCGTGGCTAAATTGGATCTTTTCCATTTGTGTGTTTTTAAAAATTAATACTCTGTTTTAACTAGTTCTCGTACTTCATCTATAGAATAAAAGTCAACACTGTCTGTAACATCTTCCAGTTTCAGTTTTGTGCTCTTGCATTCTCCAGTCTTACGATCTAACCCTAAAATAATTCCTCTTCCATGTATAGGCATTACATCCTTATACTGAAAGAATCTACTGTTGTGTGTAAGGAATAATAATCCCTCTTCATCTACCCATAGGTCATTACCATTTGGTAGATGCACACATTCTACAGTTGAACATCCAATAAGCTCATACATCTGTTGTAATGTACTTGCTTCATCAACGATTGTAATCTCCCTTACATCATTGGACCACGGATCAATTAAAATTCCTCTCATTTTTCTAATAAGCTGTGAATTTTCATGCCTACTACTACTCCCAATAGCACACATACTACTTCTATTACTAAATTTTGCATTATTTTAATTTAGATATTATATCAAAATCTCCCATTACTATAACTTGTCTATTATGATTATCATCAAAGACAATACCTTTACCATATATTCTAAATGAATCAGTGTGGTAAACTCCATGCTTAGTTTGAATGGTGTATTTCTTATCACCATTATAGTTGCTAACCATTCCTATAGTTATCAACAATGTTACAGTTGCAAATACAACTATGAGCATAAGATTTTCTCTTCTCATTACAATGTGTTTGTGAGGAATAACAAAAAAGGACTGACGTATAACATCAGCCCTTTATGTACACCTCTATGAAAACAATTAACCTCTACTCTTTTCTCTCTTGTATATATACAAGAATACAACGCCTACACATATCAACCCAAAGGCTGTATATGTATTACCAGCAACTATATGCTGTGCACATGCTATTACCATAAGGATAGCCATAACTAACCATATGTATACTTCCATAAACTTATATACGTATCTCATGATATTATACAGTTTTATTCATTTCATATACAATAAATGGTATTGTATATATTAATTGACTAATTGCTACAACCATGAATACATATTGTAAGCTGTTACAGATCTTCTCCATAAGAATGCTATATTAAATGTTAAATGAATAATTTAAAAAGCAGTTTGAATTCATGCTTAGGAATAATAGTTTTAATAAGCCAGTGTCTATTAACTGTGCATAGCGATCAAGGATGGTTTCGCTCCATCATCTCATAAGTGTGCATTATCATTATGCTACTTGACCAAATAGGCTTAATAGCCTAGAACATCTAATAAATACTTATTAGCTGCTACAAGAACTACACCATCGTAATAGCCAAAATATATAAAGGGAAACTTGAATAGCTCCCTGAATGTATAATAGTCTCTTACGGTAAATTCAACGATTTTGTCAGTTGTGTCTAACATATCTATAGAGGTTTAAAAAGAGAGACTATTTAAAGTCTCTCCTGTGTTTATCATATTGAACAATACCAAACAATGCAATTAAACTGAAGAATGTAAACACTATACAATATCCTTCAGCATGTATTGGATCTGTAAACAGTCCAACCAAACATACAGTCAATACAATCATTGACAACGCTTGAATAGTGATAGCACCATTCAACAACTTCTTTCTATGGCTATCTACTATAGACTCCATCTTGATTTGATTCATTGATTTCATCTGATTAATAGCTAGAAATTTTACCTATCTTATGTGTAACAGTGTACACTTTAAGCTTTCCGTCCTCATTATAAGAACGTACATATGCAGTGTCAATCATTTCACCATCTGAACATATAATCCAGCGTGATGTATTAGTCTTAACAATACAAACTGTAGAACCACGACCATATTCTATGACACGTGATGTATTTGTAGCCTCAACCTTAGCACCATTAGGTAATATAACGGTATGCGTGTTGGAATTACAACTGAACAATGTAGCAGCAATAGCTGCAATGAATAATAACTTTTTCATAAGAGATATAATAAATTAAAAGATTAAAAAAATAAAGGGAGAACTATTCTCCCTTCTTATGTAATGTTTCAGGTATTTCAGGACAAACAAATCTTACCCATCGACCTCCACCCCAGTGATAGTCATTTATAAATTCTGACCATGTACCATCAGCATACCATATGGTACCCTCAAGATATTCTAGTGGACTAATCTCAATGTCTAGTTTATTTAAAAACTCATTAACATCTCCATCTATAACAAGACGAACAATATTGTCACCATCATCCCACTGATCACCATGATTGACAAATCCACATACTACAAAGTCCCAATCTTGATTATCATATAGATGACCAAGATGTTCAATTAATTCTTGTTTAATGTTTTCCATAGAAGGATTAAATTTAAAATGTTTATAATATGTAAAGAGAATAACTATATAGACTTCTATATATAGAGAAGACTATTCTTGTTAATGCTATATATTTATTACTATAAGCAATCAACGTTTAACCAAAACAACTATTAATAACCTAGAAGGTCTACACCTCACCTAACAAACATTCACAAAAGTTTTCTATATATATAGAGAAAAAAACTTTTCATGACTATATGCCATGCCCAACCTACTCCAGTGATGCTATATGCGTAAGCAATACTAATGCGACAGCAACTTAGCGTAAGCAATGCTCTTCTGTAAGGAACAAATGCAAAGCATTTGGGTTAACTAAAAGTAAAGAGAGAGCCCGAAGGCCCTCTCAATTACTATTATTCTACCGCATTACCTAATAATCGCTGTACTAACGATTCATCAGGAGCAATAGATTTCAAGTCAACTTGATTAATCCAACTAACACGCTTCAAAGACATAGCTTTGTTTTCAGCTTCTTCGCGTTCTAAGTCGTTAATCTCTTTCAATAAAGCCACAGAGTTTCTCTTTGTACTTGCAGGTGTGAAACCTACAAATTCAAGATAGTCTCCATTACGCTTTAAGCGAACCTCGTACAAATCATTAAGCTCTAACGCTTGAATGAAACGATTGTCTTGCGTGGTAAATGCTTTACCATTGTAATTGACAATCCAATACTGCTGACCTTTAAGTTTACTCTCCTTACCATTCTTTGTGGTATCAGGATAGATAAATACTTTGCTGGTATTGCAGTAAAGTGATGTACTAATGTCCTTGAAAGGAACAGTAATGATTTCTTCTGATTCAGAGCCTGTAATGGTAGGCACGTCATCAAAAGAAGAAGGAATTTCAACAGCTTCAGCTGTAATAATCTCATTTGTTTTGGCAGTTGTGTCTGCAGTTTTAGCTTCGTTAGCCATGGTAATAGATAATTTTGATTGTGAGTTGGCCAAGGTGCACCCGCACCTTGACAACGAGCAATAGGGGGGATACCCGCACTCGTCAAATTTTCATAGGGGTTGCAATC
>Ga0136709_1000470_pt1 | contig 7972 bp, 6 predicted proteins | sample FlocCalmetaG_FD_101395 | JGI IMG/M metagenome (GOLD analysis project Ga0136709, IMG submission 101395) | Freshwater bacterial and archeal communities from Indian Creek, Illinois, USA - Floc-Cal metaG | ecosystem: Environmental > Aquatic > Freshwater > Unclassified | place: USA: Indian Creek...
GGATTTGATGTTGCTGCATTCCTAATTGCTGAAATCCCGCATAGTTTTTTGCTGATTACAAGGGGTTGATATCAAAATACCTGGGGGCGGATCGCTGGAGTATTCAGGAAGAATCAATATGTACACTTTGTGCCGGAATACTCAAAAAAACCTCATTATGTAAATAGCCCGCAGGGGATGTAGTTCAACACATACTCATCGCAGGGTCTGGCAGGCCGCTAAGGGACCTATTTATTAGATGTCGGCATTATTTCAATGCTTTCTTTACAAATCTCCTTGATAAAATCATCTCCCTCAAAATAATATTTTGTTGGATAAGGGTGAGTCTCAATCACTGGATATTTTATATTAATCTTTGAATATAATTTTAAATTCTCAAAAATGTTATCACTAAATTGGTCGGAAATAAGCAGTAAATCAATATCTGACCACTCGTGTGTCTTTTCTTTAGCAGCAGAACCAAACAAAAATACCTTATGAAAGGTCAATCCATTTGATAGGCAATCGTCAATAAATAATCTTGCAATATTTATTGCACTTTCTCTCGTAACCATAATCTCAATTTATTTGTTTTATCAATCATCTCGGTCGTAAAAGACTCATTGCAAATAGTATGCATATTTGTCAAATAATCTGGGTACCGGCCTTCTAACTGAAATCGGTTTAAACTCAACAGGAATTCACTTCTATCATCATTCAATTCTATCGGTGTAGTTGAAAGTAAGTGAATCAAATTGTGAGTTCTCGGAGGCACATTTCCCTCATTATGCTTAATCCATAACGCTTTGCATATTTTTTCAATCACCAAATGGGCAAAAAATAATGATTGCATGAATTTCCGACCTTTAAATAAGGTTTCAACAACTGTCCAATCGTCATCAGCTTGGGTTAGCCAAAAATCAATATGATCTACTTTTGTTCTCATCTATCAAAGATAACTCTCTTTTTTTTGAAATGAAATCTTGGCGCTGTGGTTTTTCAAGCTTTTGATTATCGCTTTTTAACTTCCACGAATTCTGTCAGTTGAAGATTCTAAGTCTTAGATTGTCAGGCCAAATTTACATGTGGGGGCAGTACCTTTCACTCCACCCGTATATACATTGCATTGTTCCATCTGCCAGATATACGCCGGATGGTCACTGGATAAATATCGGTCCATCGGGGCAATACCTTTTATCCGGTAATCCGGTTGAGCTATGCCTTTAAGCGCAGGATTTCCGGATAGCCTCTAGCGGCACTGTGCGTACGGCGCAAGCAGGTATGCTATGCCAGGTAGTGAAGAAACAATGCAGCAACACAGCTACATCCATGAAAAAAACCTGAAATCCACAAAAACCTGTATAATGTCAATGAACGATAACCCATTACTTCACGGCAACCCCATCACAAACCGTCATTAAGCGCATAGCCCGGTGTAGGGGATGTAGTTCACCACAGACTCCTCGCCGGGTCGTGCAGGCCGCTTACAGACCAATTGGTTAGACAATGGTTTTTATTCCAATCGCTTTATTCTTTCCCATTCTGTCTTAAAAATAGATTTGCTCAAATGTAAAATCTTATCAATGCTGTCTGAGTAATTCTTATCTTCATATCCTGTTTCGTTAAATATATTTTTCGCATTTAACAAACGAATCTCTTCAGTTAACTGTCTAGATTTTTCCTCATTAAGAATTAAGCATCATCTCAATTTTATACTGAATCTCACCAATTCTCTGCAACAAATCAGGTATTTTATCAATAAAAACTTGATTTCTTAATGACATCCCTGACCATTGGTGAATGGCTAACATTTCTGATATCAGATTCCTGAACTGAACTTGATTTAACCACATTAGTCCCCATTATGGCAAACGGCAGTTGTGCGTGGGTTTTCTTCTTTCTATCAGTTTGGATTTATTTTTCTTAATAGTTTTCTTGAAAAGTCAGCTTCAGCATCTAATGAAGCTATCATTTCTCCACCTGCATTTGAAAGTCTTGCCAAGTCTTGTTTTGGAATTGAGCCTTGATCTGAAAAAATTAATAAGCTGTCAAAGTCTGCTTTAGCTCTTAGTAGTCTCTCCAAGATTATGGTTGTCAATCGAGCTTTGTCTCTGTTAGGAATACCAAAAAGAAATAGCGGTGCATACTTTCCTTCAATTCTGTAATCAATAGGATAATCTCTTGCATTTTCCATTTCTTCAAAGTAGTAGTCTTTCTTTACTTTCTCTTCGCCTACAACTTTATATAATTGTTCCTGTAGGTCTTCATAGAATGTAGATTCAGCTCTGGCTCTATTTAGAAAAGTAAGGTCATTTATTTTTGTTAATGCTTGTCCAAGTCGAAAAATATTGAAACCTAAATTATCGATTGGTGTGTCAATGAAAAACTCACCATTGTCTTCGTCTATGAATGTTTCAGCCTTTATTTGGTCAAAAATTTTACCCCTTGTTCCTTCTCTAAATTTGTCAATTTCGTTATCATAACTTAAATGCATCATTGTGTGACCCATATCAGTCAATCTGATAATTCCACCAGGCATTTCCTTAATGTAAATCTGATACGGGTCTCCGTCAGGAAAGTAGAAGGGCGTTTCAATGGAAAGTAACTTTTCATTTTTCGGCTTTATCTTTACTTCTGCACACATTAGTGAGCAGAGAGTCTCTTGTAATTTATTTACATCAAGGTTCATCAGTCGAATAATTTAGTTTGATTTGTATTATCAGGAGTTGTATGAATTCCTGAAATCTTACAATCTGTTACCAAGCAATGTAATGCACCGTCAACTGTATTATATCTATTGGTTGCGATTGCAAAGCCTTCAGCCTTTCTGCTTGCTTTTATATATTTCTCAGTTGCCATATGAATATGAGAAGTATATCCAAGTTTGACTTTTTCTAAATGATTTGGATGGTCGTGATTAGGTCCGTTGTATCTTTTTAGTGTTAAAGTTTCTCCATTTGGTGCAAGCCAACTTATTCCGCAAGAAAAATCATCTTCCATCCCGTCACGAAGGTTTTGACGTTTGTAAATCTCAAATTCGTGTCCCGAGCTGTCCAACGCAACAGCTTTGAAGTTAGCCTGCTCATGCCCGTCCTTGCTTTTGCTTCTCGCTTGAGGATTAGTCAAGCGTTTTGGGCAGTTCAAAAGGTCTGAAATTTTGTCGTCCGTTAAACTCTCAAATGCCATCCTAAATCGTCAGTTTTATTAGATGCAATTTTACGAAAAATACTCTTAGGTCGGTCATTTTTAATCGGAAACGCTGTCTTTCTAAACTTATGTACAACTCGTTTTAAACATGACACTTTCACACTAATTCCACAAAAAACCATCGCATTTGTATGAAAAAAACATTTTTTACAAATGGATAATTATCAGGTAAATATAAGTATTTTTAAAACAAATATAATCACAAATCTATAGCCGAAAACACCGGACCAATTCGTAAATTTTTAAGTTTTTTTTAAGAGCATTGCCCTCAGGCCGCTAAAAAAAGTCTTCAATAGCCTTATTTGATGAAATATTGCCACAAATCTGTATTTTTGTTGAAATTCATCATATTTTTTGCTACATCGTTCATCATTTTATTATATTTATCGGGTTGAAGATAAGCTACATACATAACGAATACCAATCAATACATCAATAAACCAATCAACACCTTATCAAAATCATAACCTATGGTAGCACGCTACAAAATCAAAACCCTCACAGAGTTTGTCATCGAACGGCAATCAGAGTATCCCCAGGCCAAAGGCTCACTCACCCGACTGCTGAACGATATAGGCACGGCAGCCAAGATCGTAAACCGCGAAATAAATGCGGCCGGTCTGGTGGACATACTGGGTAGTGTGGGTACAAACAATTTTCAGGGAGAGACGCAAAAAAAATTAGACATTTTTGCCAACGAGATGTTCATCACCATGCTGAAGGGCGGAGGGGAATGCTGCGCCATTGCATCAGAGGAAAATGAAAAAGTGGTTTCGTTTCAGAACGAATTTTCTGAGCACGGGAAATATGTGGTTGCTCTCGACCCATTGGATGGCAGCAGCAATATTGAAGCCAATGTATCCATAGGCACATTGTTTTCCATTTATCTGCGCAGGAGCGAAGGCAGTGGAGGAAAACTGGAAGACCTTTGCAACCGGGCCATCAACAAGTTGCTGCAGGCTACATCATTTATGGCTCGTCAACCATGTTGGTCTATACCACAGGTAAAGGAGTCAACGGGTTTACCCTCGACCCCTCTGTGGGGATTTTCTGCCTTTCGCATCCTGATATGCACTTTGGTACTTCGGGCAATATTTATTCGATAAACGAGGGCAACTACATCTATTTCCCGGCTGGAGTAAAGAAATATATCAAGCACCTTCAGGAGGAAGACCATGAAACACTCCGGCCTTATACTTCCAGGTATATAGGGTCGCTGGTTGCTGATTTTCATCGCAATCTGATTAAGGGCGGTATTTTCATTTATCCGGGCACCACCAAAAAACCGGGTGGCAAATTGCGACTATTGTACGAATGCAACCCCATAGCTTTTCTGGCTGAGCAAGCCGGTGGAAAGGCGAGCGACGGGTTTTGGAGAATTCTCAATCTGGAGCCAAAATCCTTGCACCAATGCTCTCCCCTTTTTGTGGGTCCCACCCATATGGTGGAAAAGGCAGAGGCACTTATGCTACAGGAATCGCCCGAACTGCAATATGCGCAACCCACATTTTGATGGACGAAAAAAAATGCGGGTGCCGTTGTGCATGATGGCTTAGACGCCATTGAGCAAAAGCATATTTGGCTATTGTGGTGGTGTTGTTTACCTTTGCCATTCTTTTTTGGCAAACATTGAAATTCGAACCCTTACTTGCGCAAATTGGCGGCAGGCAATCCACCGGTCAGCTACTGAGTTTTGTATCCGACTCCAGGGCAGGCAAGCTTACACTTTCCGGACTGGCAGGATCGGCTCATGCGGTGCTTACTGCCCTGGCGTATCATAGATGCAACAAATCGTTTTTGTGTATTCTGCCCAACAGGGAATCTGCCTCCTATTTTTTTAACGATCTGGAAAACCTGATGGGCGAGGCAGGGATGAGCTATGAAGACCGCGGCATTTTCTTCTTTCCGGCGAGCTACAAGAAACCTTATGAGACAGAACAGATCGATAATGCCAATGTTTTGCTCAGGGCCGAGGTAGTGAATCGTCTGGCATCTCATAAATCAAAAATAGTTGTGGTGAGTTTTCCCGAAGCCGTGGGCGAAAAGATTATATCCAAAAGCGAATTGGGAAAAAACATGCTCGAGGCCACTAAGGGTGAGGCCATCACCGTAGATTTTTTTCTGGATTTGCTTGTGGAGTACGATTTTGAGAGGGTCGAATTTGTGGCCGAACCCGGGCAATTCTCGGTAAGAGGTGGTATAATTGATATTTTTTCCTTCTCCAACGATTACCCTTTCAGGATTGAAGTAATAGACGACACCGTTTCCAGCCTCAGGTTGTTTGACCCCGAGACGCAACTTTCTATAAAAACTGCCGATAAGGTTCATATCCTTCCGGATATCAGCCGGCTGGCCAGGGAAAGCAACAAGCGAGAGTGCATCCTCGACTCAATGCCCGCCAATACGGTAATTTGGTGCGACAACTTAGACTTCGTGGCATCGAAGCTGGATTTGGGATACGAAAAAGCTGTGAATATTTTCCCGATGCTCCACAAAGACATAAAGCATCTGCATCCCAACGAAATGTTTGTGTCGGGTAAGGAATTTGCTGCTCAACTACAAGAAAAAACTGTTGTGGAGTATCATTCTTCCCAAATGAGCCAAAACCAACAACAACCTCTCTCCTTCCGCTTTCAACCGCAACCTTCATTCAATAAAAACTTCAACCTCATAACCCTCCATTTGGAGGAAAACACGCTGCAGGGGTACCGAAATATTGTGCTTTCAGAAAATCAGAAGCAGTTGGAACGCATCCAGAGCATTTTTGATTCCTTAAAAATCGAAAAGAAGGAAACCCAGACTCAGCTGCAATATGAAAGTTTGACGCTGTGTTTGCACGAGGGCTTTTATGACCCTGATTCAAAACTTGCCTTTTTTACCGACCATCAACTGTTCGACCGATATCACCGATACAAGGTAAGAGATAAGTTTGCCGGCAAACAGGCCATGACCATCCGGGATTTCAGCAGTTTGAAACCCGGCGATTTTGTTACCCATATTGACCATGGTGTGGGAATTTTCAGTGGCTTGGAAAAAATTGAAGTGAACGGCAAAATACAGGAGGCCATAAGGCTGGTTTATAGAGACAACGATGTGTTGTACATCAGCATTCATGGCTTGCACCGTATTTCGCGCTACAGCGGCAAAGAAGGCACCATACCCTCGCTCCACAGGCTGGGCAGCAACACATGGGCCAACCTGAAAAACAAAACCAAAAGCAAGCTCAAGGATATAGCCCGTGATTTGATTGCGCTGTATGCTCAGCGACGCGCACAAAACGGGTTTAGTTTTTCGCCCGATTCTTATCTGCAAAACGAGCTTGAGGCGTCATTTATTTACGAAGACACTCCGGATCAGGGAAAAGCCACCCGCGATGTGAAAAATGACATGGAAGCTCCTTTTCCAATGGACAGGCTTTTGTGCGGGGATGTAGGATTCGGAAAAACCGAAATTGCGGTCAGAGCCGCTTTTAAAGCTGTGAACGATTCGAAACAGGTGGCCATTCTGGTACCCACCACCATCCTTGCACTGCAGCATTATTATACATTTACCGACAGGCTCAAAGACCTCCCTTGCACCGTGGACTACCTAAACCGTTTTCGGAGCAATGGAGAGAAAAAAAAAGTACTGGAAGGGATTCAGAGCGGCAAAATAGACATTGTGATTGGAACCCACAGGCTTTTGAGCAAGGATGTGCAATTTCAAAACCTGGGTTTGCTGATCGTAGATGAGGAGCAAAAATTCGGCGTTGCTGCCAAGGAAAAGCTGAAGCAGCTGAAGGTAAATGTAGATACCCTCACCTTAACCGCAACTCCCATTCCGCGCACTCTGCAATTTTCCATGATGGGCGCCCGCGACCTATCGCTGATTCATACTCCGCCTCCCAACCGGTATCCCATTGCAACAGAGATTCATGTTTTCAACGAAGAGTTGATTCGCGATGCCATAAGGTACGAAGTGGCCCGGGGCGGACAGGTATTCTTTATCCACAATAGGGTTGAAAACATTAAAGAAATAGCGGGAATCATCAAAAGATTGTGTCCCGATGTGAATATAGCGGTGGGTCATGGGCAATTGGAAGGCGATAAGCTGGAAAAAGTTATGGTGGATTTTATCAATGGGCAGGCCGATGTGCTGGTTGCAACTACTATCGTAGAATCGGGGCTAGATATTCCCAATGCAAACACCATCATAATCAACAATGCCCACTACTTTGGCCTGAGCGATTTGCATCAGATGCGAGGCAGGGTCGGCCGGTCCAACAAAAAAGCTTTTTGTTATTTAATTACCCCTCCCTTGGCAACCCTTACCGATCAGGCTCGCAAGCGGCTCCGCACCCTTGAGGAATTTTCTGAACTGGGCAGTGGCTTCAACATTGCCATGCGCGACCTCGACATACGGGGAGCAGGCAATCTGCTGGGTGCAGAGCAAAGCGGCTTCATTGCCGATATTGGTCTGGAAACCTTTCAGAAAATTTTGGACGAGGCTATCACAGAGCTTAAGGAAAAAGAGTTCAAGGAGTTGTTTGCCGAACAGTATGCCCATCAGTCTGATTCATTTTTGCCCGGCGATTGCCAGATTGAAACCGACCTGGAGTTGCTGATCCCCAGCGGCTATGTTTCCAGCACCGAAGAAAGGGTCAACCTGTATCGGGAAATTGACACCCTATCGGATCAGAATGCCATACAGGTCTTTGCCGGTCAGATGGAAGACCGCTTCGGGCCACTGCCGCCGGCAACCCAAGGGCTGCTGAAGGCCGTGAAACTCAGATGGGAGGCCCGCAAGA
>Ga0136709_1000483_pt1 | contig 7921 bp, 6 predicted proteins | sample FlocCalmetaG_FD_101395 | JGI IMG/M metagenome (GOLD analysis project Ga0136709, IMG submission 101395) | Freshwater bacterial and archeal communities from Indian Creek, Illinois, USA - Floc-Cal metaG | ecosystem: Environmental > Aquatic > Freshwater > Unclassified | place: USA: Indian Creek...
AATGTGGATTGATGCGATATTTAATCCAAAAGGCTGAAGATACTCAATATTTACCGCACCAAGACCGTCTCTCATTGCTGCATGTGCTGGTCCATCTGGGCGATGAAGGCAAAGAGTACCTGCATCGGGTGATGGCGTGTTGTCTAAACTATAACTTCGGCATTACGCAGAGGCAAATCGACCGCTCATCGGGTAAGCCGATCAGCTGCAACCGGTTACGTGAAAAATATCAGGCGCTTTCCGCCGCCTTAAAATGCAATTGTCGATTTAAATTGTTGCCAAATACCTATCCTTCGCCGGTTCTCCATGCGGTCAAAAAAGATGAAATTCAGCAAATTAAACTGCCCGTCGTTGAAGCCGGCTTCTCGGCTGACGCCGGAGACGATGTTTCCCGAGCAGAAGAGCTCTTGAAGAAGATGCAAAATTTGCGAAAGCAGCAACAAGGAGTTGAAAATAGCTTGAAAAAATGTGAACAGCAGCTTTCTGCTCTTTTTGATCGCCTTGAAATCGATTGTCTTAAAATTGAAGCTGGGGTTCTGGTCCGTAAGCGTGTCAGGGATCAGCAAAAATGGATGATCGAAATTTAATGATTAAGGCGGTGTTCAAGATGAGTACCATATATCTGTGTGAACAAGGCTCTGTAGTAACTAAGCGCAACCAGAGACTGCAGATTATTAAAGAAGGGCAGACTTTGATTGATATACCGGTTATTAAAATAGACAAAATATTTATTTTCGGTAATATTCAGGTAACCACCCAAGCATTGGCGCTGCTGTTGGACCACAGCATCGATGTTTCATATTTTACTGCAAGAGGTCGATTACGTGGCCGATTGAACAGCAGCATGTCCAAGAATATTTTCCTGCGTCTCGCCCAATATGAACGGTGGCGGGATCCTGATTACAAAATAAACATTTGTCGTGCAATCGTCGCATCTAAGCTACAGAATATGAAATCTGTTCTGCAACGGTTTCTTTCAAATTACCCGGAAGAAAATTTCGAAAAAACTTTCGCTGTTATTGACAGTGGTCTGGAACAACTATATGAGAAGAATGAGATCAGCAGTGTAGTTGGTCTCGAAGGCGCCTCCAGCGGCGCTTATTTTTCCGTCTTTGGCCGAATGTTTCGGCAAGAACTGCAGTTTACTAAGCGAATCAAGCATCCTTCTCCGGATCCGGTCAATGCCCTGCTTAGTCTTGGTTACGTGATGATTACCAATGAAATCGCTTCCCTGCTGGAGGCTACGGCTTTTGATCCTTTTTTAGGTTTTATGCACGGGGTTAAATATGGACGCAAGTCACTGGCGCTGGATATGGTGGAACAATTTCGACAACCGGTAATTGATCTTTTTACTTTGCGATTGGCAAATCTGAAAGTTTTTGGTGAGGATGATTTTCACGAAATCCCGGAGGAAGGTGTCCATCTTACGGATGAAAAATTTAAGATCTATCTGGATCTCTACGAAAAACGGCTAAACCAGAAGATGTCTTTCAACAATTCAGAGGATAGCAATTGGCGCACTGTATTTCACCACCAAATGCAAAGCCTTGAAAAAGCAATCCTGGAAGGGAAAGAATACCAACCCTATACGGCTGTTCTATGAGGAGGAAGATTTATGCCGCTGGTGGTTATAAGCTATGACATCGTGGATGACCGTCGAAGGAATAAAGTGGCTAATATTTTGCTTGATTACGGCAAAAGAGTACAGTATAGTGTTTTTGAAGTTGACGACATAGAAAACTTGGAAGAAATCATGGATAAGATAACCGTGTTGATGAATCAGGATGAAGATAATATCAGGTATTATGTGCTCTGCCAGGGGTGTGAAAAAAGAAAAAAAGTAATGGGCAAGGAGAAAGCAGCCTTTGATATAAATGCTAATCATCTCATCATATGATTCAAGCTGTCATGATTTATGATTATATTTATTGTGTAATAAATCCCGTAACCTCTAAAAGGGGTCAAAAAGGGGGTAGGTTACGGAAATTGAAGCATGAATGAGAATGTGGTAGATATTCGAAGAAAACAGTGGATAATCGGTATTGCCAAAATTGCTGTTTCAGGGTAAAATAGTATCAAAATTGGGTCACATAAAAGCGGTTACGGAAAAGCGACCCGCGAGCCCTTGTGCCACAAGGCTTCCCAAAGGTGGCAGTGGAAATGAATGCCCCGATTGATAGGGGATTGAAACACAAGTTTTTCTTGTGTAGCTATAAGCGTCTGTTCTGTGTGGAAATGAATGCCCCGATTGATAGGGGATTGAAACACTCGGCAACGAGGGCGAACTTGCCCTCTTTCGCTGCCGGTGGAAATGAATGCCCCGATTGATAGGGGATTGAAACTTTCTACCGCTTGTGGGTCTTCTTTTTTTAGGTGGCTCGTGGAAATGAATGCCCCGATTGATAGGGATTGAAACAAATTGACTCCTTTATAGACATCAAGTTTTAGGATTATGTGGAAATGAATGCCCCGATTGATAGGGGATTGAAACTTATGTGGGAAAAGAGTCTCTCATACTTGTATTTCGCAGTGGAAATGAATGCCCCGATTGATAGGGGATTGAAACACGGGGGTGACGGGCGGCGGCACTATTGCCTGTGGCATGTGGAAATGAATGCCCCGATTGATAGGGGATTGAAACATTACACATCGTGGGAAATTAAGTATAGACAAGAAAAATTGAATGATGTAAAATGTTCGTAGTGGAAAATTATTGAATTGAAACAATGTTGACGACTGAAATACCTTTACTATCTAATTCATTATGAATTCTATGAAAGGGAAAAAAGTCGGAGCAATAAACCAATAGGACATCCCTACTGGTAGGGAGTGAAACAATTTACATACAGACACATCAAAAATATAAAACCCGGTTATACTCTTTGAAAGTGATTAACGGATTCGGATAAAAAGTAGCAATAAAAGCCTAGCAGACCAGATAGCGCTCTATAACTGATAATGCTCCAGATTAGGTAAATGACAGGATGAGAATCTTTATATATCTTAATCACGAAGGAGTTTTTGTATGGGTTTCAATAATCTGATTCTATTGATAGGCACAAATCCACTTCCCAATTTTGTAGTCGCAGACTATTATCTACATAATCCAAGGTTAACGCATATTTGGCTTGTGCATTCTGAAAAAACAAAAGTTCAGGATGGAACGTTAGTTTATGCAGAAAATCTTAAAAAAGCCATAGAAAAAAGGATTGACGAAAGTTGCTTGAAGCATAAGCAAATAAGTATAAGCTTTGTTTCTCTGTCAAACGTCAGTGATGCAAAGCAAATCTCACTTGATATAAATAATCTTTTAATTAACAAGTTGTGTGAAGGCAGCTCTGTCCACCTTAACTATACTGGCGGGACAAAGGTTATGGGAACCCATAGTTATCTCGCTTTGAAAAATACATCAAAAAGTCTTGAAAAATCGTACTCCTATCTAGATGCGAGGACTTTTAAAATAATTGACGATGATAATGGTTACATAACAACCGATTTAAGGGATAGTGTAAAGATTTCATTTGAAGATCTCATTCAGTTGCACGCATTTGAAAGACAAAACAGGAACTTTGTCAGCTATTTCCCTAATGTCTTGGGAAAATTTAAAAAAAGAATAAATAGCAATTGCATGAGCGAATTCTTTAACACTAATGGAGGCTATAAGCGTAAATTATTCGAGAATATAAATAAAAAAGGCGAATTAGCTGAAAAAGTATATCAAACAGACGTTCAAGAAATAAAAAAATATTCCCCGAATCAGGTGTTCCAAAAAGTCTTGGATAGTTTTCCGGATAAATGTAATCCGATAAATGATATTTCTGAAATAACCGATTCGAATTTCAAAAAAGCAGTCAAATTTTTAGATGGGTTATGGTTTGAGGAGTTTATATATTTGGTGTTAATAGAAAATCTAAAGGAGCCGAATATCGAAATTTTGATTGATTGGGAAATAAAAAAGTCCAACTGGAAAACCAACTTCCAGCTGGATATCATCTTAGTTAAAGGATATCAGCTTATAGGCATTTCTTGTACAACTTCCCGCAGTAAAGCAATCTGTAAAAGCAAAGGGTTTGAGATAATTCAAAGAACCAAACAAATTGGCGGCGACGAAGCAAGAGCCATATTGTTCACATTGCTTGAAGATGCCAACAAAACAGAATTGCAAAATGAGCTTATAGAAGATACGGGCGGCGCGATGTCAAATATTTTGGTATTTGGCTTTGATGATATAAATGAAAGCTACATCATTGATAAAATCAATAACTTTGTTAAATAGGGGGCAACATGTGCAATATAGTGTATTCTGTCTTAACTGAAATTGCGTCGATCCAGAAATATGTGTTTGGCAGTAACAAATTAAAAGAAAATCTTGGTGCTTCATGGCTTATTCAGGAAATATACAAAAAACCATTGGAGGAAGCTCTCAGCAATATCAGAGTAGGATATGACTTTAATGCTTGGAATACAAATCCCGGCAAGATCAGTATGAAGCATGGTGATGAATTTGAGATAGGATACATAGGCGGAGGCAATGCACTGTTATTTTTCAAACACAAAAAACATGCTGAAGAGTTTATTAAAAAGTGGACGACATCTCTTTTGTTTTTATCTCCTGGAGTAATCACTGCCACTGCTTGCAGTGAGATTAATCTGGATAATATCTTTTCAGAAGAGCTTAGTAAAATTTTCGCTGAATTGCATAAAAACAAGTACGGTCAAATTCCAAATACGGTAATACCAAGGCATGGAATAACAGCGGAATGTTCCCATAGCGGTTATTCCATGGAAAACTGCTGGTCAGAATCCGAACAGACTTACTTGTCCGGTATTGCAATGGCAAAGATCGATGCATCTGAAAAAGCTATGAAAGAATTGGAGGTCGAAAACGAAGAGATAAAGAGATTACTTGATGATAAATACTGCTTTACGGATGAGCTTGATAAATTAGGTCAGCTAGCAGGTGAAAGTCATATTGCTATTGTGCATATTGACGGCAATGGTATGGGCAAAAGATTTCAAAATGCGGGAACACTTGAGGCTTTGAGGAATTTGTCCTGTTCAGTTAAGAAAGTTACTTCAGATAGTTTTACGGAACTCGTCAATCATGTTGTGAGTAAATTCTCTGAAATTGAAACTGCGCTGGGATATGGCGGGCAAAACAAATGGCCTGAGGAAAAAGGCAAGAAAATTATACCCTTTCGTCCGATAATAATTGGCGGCGACGATATAACATTTGTCAGCGAGGGAAGACTGGGTATATATTTAGCAAAGCTGTTTTTGAAGTTTTTTGAAACTTATGGCGCAGATATTAAAGATGAAACGGGTAAGGGGCTTTCCGCCTGTGCCGGTGTCGCGATAACCAAGACCAAGTACCCATTCTACAGAGGTTATGAGCTATCGGAAGAACTATGCGGCATTGCGAAAAAAATAAGACTGAAAGAGAAAGAAGGCTCATGGCTTGATTTTCACATTTCCTACGGCGGATTTTCAGGAACACTGAGCAGTATAAGAGATGCGCATTATAAGTCGCCTCAAGGTGATCTGCTATTCAGACCTTACAAAATTAAAAGCACGAATGAAAGAGGATTTGAAACATTAGTTCGGAATACTAAAGAACTCAAAAAAAGTTTCCCGAAAAACAAAGTGAAAGAATTAAGGCAGGTACTTACGCTTGGTAAGGTTTCCGTTGATAGATTCATGAAGCACATTGATGCAAGAGGTCTTAAACTGCCTGATATAAAAGGGAAGAATTATCATGTAAATGTTTTCGAGAATGCTATAACCCCTTATTTTGATATGGTTGAGTTTATGGAATTTTATCCATTTTTTGAGCTTTAAGATAGCAGGAGGTATGATAATGCATAAAATCAGTGTTAAATTGGCATCTGATGCTCTGATCGGCTCAGGAGAAGGCTTTGGCGCCATTATTGATACAGATGTGGTATTTGATGATGTCGGGATTCCCTATATCCCCGGAAGAAGATTCAAAGGGTGTTTAAGGGATTCTGCAAACGAAGTTTTATTAATGCTTGAGAGATCTGATATAAAGGGATTTCTTTGTATAGAGAAGAAAAACGGGAATTTTAAAATAATAGACGAAGTCTTTGGAACTCCGGATAAGCCATCTGCATTGCAAATTTCAAACCTTACAATAGCAGAATATGAGAACAATAAAAACAGCCTTAATTGGCTTATTAAGAAATATCCTTCCATTTTGCAAAAAAATGGGATCAGGTCTTTCTTTACATCTATTCGTCAGCAAACAAAAATTGATGAAAACGGGGTGGCGGAGGATAATTCCTTGCGCACTGTAAGAGTAGTCAAGAAAGGAAATGTATTTGAAGGATATATAACAGCTGACGATGATGACTATAAAACCAAACGCTTGTTATGGCTCGCTTGCATGAATTTAAGGCATATCGGGACTAAAAGAAACCGGGGGTTTGGTGAGGTTGAGTGTGCTTTGAGTGAGAACAACCAAGAATATAATGCACTTCAAGAATTGGAGGTTGCATGCAAGTGAAACATTTGAAATTCCGGATAAAGGCGCGCGCCCCTATTTTGATCACAAACAATACAGGCGACCCTAATATGGTTTCAACAAAGGAGTACATTTCCGGCACAACTATATTGGGAGCTCTCGCGAGTTTGTATATCAAAAAAGAAAACTTAACTCACGCGCATACGGATGAACAGTTCCGCCACTGGTTTTTAAGTGGCAAAGTGAAATTCTCAAACGCATATATTGTCACTTACGATGATAAAAAACAGCATCAATGCAATATGCCCATACCGATATCAATTCAAAGAAATAAGGAAGATGAGAATGCAATTTACGATCTGCTCTTTTATGATGAAAATGGCGTAGAAGATAATAATCGCACAGTCACAACAAAAAGAATAAATGGCTTTGGTAAATTCGCAGGTGGGGTGCTGTATGAGCAAGATGTGAGAAAATCCTTGAATTTTCATCACGAAAGAGACAACGTAAAGGGTACTACCAAAGAGGGAATGATTTTTAACTATGAATCCGTTGATGCCGGCCAGACTTTTGAAGGGGCTATAATAGGCGAGGAAATCGTTCTAACAAAGATATACGATTATTATAGGAAGTCTTTTGAAGCCGTCTTTGGCCGTTCCCGAAGCGTCCAATATGGGAGAGTCAGATTCAATTTTATTACAGCTAAACCAGAAGATATACCTAGTCATTACTATAAACCAGAAAATACATCTAATGATTTAGAAGCAGGTGAAGTAATATTAACCTTTCTTTCAGATACGATTATATATACTGAGCACGGTTTTTCCACAACCGATAAAAAAGTATTGGAAAATGCCTTAAAAGATAAGTTAGGCGATAACCTTACAATTAAAAAAGCCTGTTTAAAGGCAGGTGAGATTGAGAATTTTGTTTCTGTATGGAAACTGAGAAAACCTTCGGAACAATGCTTATCGATGGGTTCGTGTGTGCTTGTCACAGGCGCAATTGATGAAAAACTGAAACAACTTCAGGAAAATGGTCTTGGAGTAAGAACTCATGAAGGGTTTGGAAGAGTTGCTGTCGGAATACAAAATAAAGCAAAGATTCAAAGAGAAAAATATGGTGAACCTTCTGGCGACATCGGAAACATCCCGACAAGAGCGAATGAAATTGCAACAACAGCGGTAAAAAATTACATAAGAACAAAAATAGAAATTTCTGCAATCGATGATTGTACGAAATTCAAAAACTCTCTACCAACAAAATCCCTTATAGCTAAGCTCGAAACAGCAGTTAAGTCAAATGATCCCGCAGCTTTTAAGAGCTATTTGAATAACTTGAGGAAAATTGCAAAGGATAAACTGCAAAAATGCCATAATGGGAACGTAAATCTATTGGAGTTTTTACAAAGCAAGAAAATCGAAATTGATAACACAATTG